>JGI20166J26741_11715029_pt1 | contig 10746 bp, 6 predicted proteins | sample TergutCu122P5_FD_26741 | JGI IMG/M metagenome (IMG submission 26741) | reverse complement strand
TACTCCCAAGGAAAGGTCTCGTTCCACTTTGTGCATATTATATTCGGTACAGCGAGACCTTGAAAATGTCGTACGTCATAATTTTGTAAACAAAAAAAAAGTTCTTCGAAACACAACTTGTGTTTTAGTAGTATAAAACTACGCTACATTTTTCCGCCTTTAACAAGCTATAATTAGGCTGTGTAGAAGAAGATAAAAAGGCAAAATTTTACAACCGTGATAATATAGTAACTCAAGTTTGAGAGCTCAGGTTTGTTACAAAATATATGTGATGTCGTGCATAAATCATTATTATTAAAAGACCCTTTATTTAATTATATGCGTGTCAGATGTTGGCTTGGGAGAGTAGCTGCTGGTCACATATAAGGACTAAATATATTTATTTTGCTAAAATATTACCGACGTGAAAGCAGTTATATTGTTGGAAGTTTCTAGTTTAATAATTTGACATTTACAACTAAAGATTCCTTGATAACACAAATCACAGCCACCAGATTTTATAATCATAGATATCAGTACATCTGAACGCTGCCGTCAGGCCTATATTATTTTGTAGATATAAGTAAATTAAATTCTTATATAAGATATGAAACTAATATACCAAGCCATTATTTTAAAACTGTATTATTAAACAATTTTTTTTGGTAGTGACGTCACAAACATTTCTTAACAAAATTGGGATCTAAAACTTGAGTGATTATGTAATCACTGCTGTAAAGTTTTAGCTTTGTGTGTTATTGTACACGGCTTTGATAAAAGCCGAAATATCTTGCTGTGTTTTATTCCACTAAAATATAAATTGTGTCCAAAGGATATGTTTGCTGGTTTTGTTCTTTGCTAACTCAACGTAATGAATCGCCTGAAGATAAAGATTTGTTTCGCGTAGCTTCAAGTTTAATCCACATTTCCAAGGCATAGAGACATCACGACCCGATCCCGATTCCTTCGCCCGATACTATGTTTCAGTGATACTAAAACTACTTCTAAAATGTCAAGTTCCAACTCATTTTCTTTGGCGCTGTGGGTGCTAAATACAGACACACAGACAATTCAGTTCCGTGGAACGGCTTTTATTATACGAGTATATGGCATGACACACCTTAATTATCGTAAAATTACTAAATTTTAGGCTCACACGTTTATTTTGTGATAAAATATGTTTGCGACAGACACACAGATGCGTGATTCCAGGATTCTGCCGCAGTGGTAATGAGATATTTACTCTTCTGTGATGTTACGCAGCGTGTGTTTTTAGTTGGTTACCTACGTTTCGGGACAACTGCTTCACCCTTGAAGATGAGACCGTAGGGTTGTCCCGAACGATGGTAACTAACAAAGCATCTACGCTGTGCAACATCCCAGAACAGCAAAGATCTCAGACACATAGATGCCTTATTTTATTATACCCATCGATTTTTAAGGTTTAATTGCAAGCAGACATCTTGCAAGTTCACTTCTAGTTAGTGTGTGCCCCTTATTATTAAATGTGGTAATTTTGTTCAGAACAAATAATGTATGTCCGTTAGAACACCTCAGATTATTAAAGAAGAAATAATTGAGAAATAGGTTTATTGGTTTCCGCACCGGGGCAGTGATTTGGCCAGACTGTATAATGTGAATTTATTGAAAATTGTGTAGAACTGCACTTCACATAAAGCATTTGTGCTTTAAACAACTCTTCACTCTAAACGTATATTAGTAGCCCCATTTCTTAATAATTACAGTTTTAATTCAATTCCTATTAATAAAATGAGATTGTATAAATACGTCCCCGTGCTTAGCTAAGCATCATGCCACTGACTCGTATGCAAGAGCGAAGACACGCATCTTAACCTTGATACAGATGGAGATGCAAGTTCAGCTTCGTGAGCTGGCGGCTTTGCTGCACAATAAAGTGTAAAAATTGGCCGTCCTGAGTCAAATATTCATTTAACTAAACTTTGTTTCAGTGTAATAACATCGACTATACAGCCCTGGTTGCGGAAATTATTAACGAAAGCCGTATAATTTTTAGTGTGTTTTTTTTAATTTTTCTTCTGAAATACAAATTTTCCCTGAAAATGTAAAATGGCCGTTTTTTCATGCATTTTGTTAAAATGGACCCTTACTTTTTGTTAAGAAATTGAACATATTTATAAGCCAAAGTGGTCTACTATCTTAAACATGGAAGTGAAATTTAAGAAGATTGACGCCTTGACGCCATAATTCACTATAGGTAAACCGCGATCTTCATGTGCCCATTTCAAAAAAGGTGTAAAACGAACCCATCTCAATATCGCTAGCAGAATTCCGAAAGATTTCTTGGAAGAAAAAATGTTCTGCCTCCTTCTCTTTCACTTTTGTTTGTTTCGTGCTCATTTAGAGTGTTCTGGACATTTTCATTTTTGACATCGAGCTTTTATACTTTCTGATTTTTTAAGTATTCTTCAAAGTGGGCTCCTTTTAACGGACCACTGCCCTTCTCTTTATGTCCCGCCTTCCCACTAGATGTACTTCCATTACCTTTCCATTTCTTTTGCTTCCTCTCAACCACATATATGTTTTCTAAGAGCAACTTGTTAGAACTACGACTGTTCAAAGTTTTCGAGTTTGTGGATCGTTGAAATTGAAATCAAAACAGTCATCATACATTCAGAGTAAAGCGGCCAGCAGCAGGGACGTTTTACGCCAAACCCACATTCCAGGACAAACATGCATAACATCAGTGTAGCTACCTGGGAGTAGTCTGAAACACCTACTTGTTTTAGCTTACTGTCTGTTGTTTATTCCATAATTATTACAGGTATAATGTTACGTAAATTATAGATAAAACCTTTAAAAATACCACGTGCATTCTTAGAGGGAGTTATCGAAAAAGCAGTTTTTGCCACACACACACACACACACACACACACACACAAACACAAGTTTCCGTGGTACTCTGTTCAACAAAAATCAAGCGGCCTGATATTTCGGAAGTCCTGCTCAGGCAGTGACGTGACGTAAAGTTGCCATCATACTTCGAGTCGTTTTACTTTCCCCATATTTGTGCATTTCATGGCGTTTCCCTGTCCTCCATTCATTACAATCAATCGCGCCGCGTATATATTAACCAAAGACACCAATACATTCGCTTAATTTGAAGTTAAAACATGAATTCAAGGTCATTAATTTTCCGAGGCGTTTGGTTGGGTAGCTCTGTTTCCGCGGATGGATGTTATGAAAGGGTGGTTTTTTGCCGCACCCGGAGGAAGCCGAGCGCATTAACGCGTGATGGCAATAATCTTCGGAAATAAACTACATTGGTTCGAGTTTCATTCCGCTTGCGGACGCCGAGAGTGAAGGTTGTTTTTGCTTAGTGTGCTTGTAAGTGAGTTTTGTGGTGAAAGTAGAAGTGACGTAGTGCTGCAGTGTAGTTACTGTTACGCAGTGTCAGGACAACAAACGAATAGTGGGAGCGGAGAGCCATGGAAGGGAGACAGAACATCTTGGTCTGTAGTTTTGACCCCCAGAGCCCCGAATTTCAGCCTATGAAATCCACGAAAGGATTCACGATGCCCTGCACGTGTCGGAAGCCACAGTGACTATGATACAGATCGATGGGCCGCGACGTCAGGTATTCATTAAGTTAGTAGATTTACGACATGCACACAACATACTCCAGACGACTCAAGACAGAGATGAATATAAACATTCAAGTGGGGAAGTATCAATCGTACGCATAGAAGTGGCTGGAATGGGGACTAAACGTGTACGCATAGCGAACCTCCTCCCAGAAATAAAAGAGGGAACACTACGAATGCACCTCGCACAATATGGAGAAATCCGTGATATTCAGGAGGAGAAGTGATCAAATGCTTACCGCTACACGGTGGCAAATGGCATACGTAACGTTGTCATAACTCCCACCAAACACATAGCTTCTCACCTGACTATAGTGGGGCACCGAGTACTGGCGTCCTATGACGGACAGCCAGTGACATGCTTCCGCTGTGGGGACACTGGACATTTATACTAGATGTGCCCCAGACGGAGGAATACGGAAGGGGGTATAGAAAATCAAGCACCGACAACATGGGCTGACATAGCGGCGAGCAGTCATCGACCACAAGGGCCGTTATATGATGACAAAGGAGAGGGCGCGGACCAACATGGCTACCAGAGAGGCCCCGCCGAAGGACAGGCACCATACGACGACGAGGGAAGTGACATAGTCGGTAGACGGCCCATCGGCGAGCCAAATGCCCAGACCCATACCCCAGACGACAAAACATTGCCCTCCGTCGCAGTGACGGACAGGATGGGCCGGAGCCCAATAACAGGGCGGGTGAACCCACACAGCGCCCCACTGCAGAAGATAATGCTCGACACTGATAAACACGAGAGGCAGGAAGGTGAAAAACCCACGCTTTTCCATGTTCTGCGAATGCGACAACGGCGAGCAGCCCGCCTGATCAGGCAGGTACAAGATGAGCATGGAGTCTCACATCGAACCCTGCCCTCGATCGTGCGCGTTTACAACACATTTCAGGCGGAAATATGATATCGTACCTGTAGAGGACAGGTGCAATTACACAATGAAGTGCACCAACAGGTCACTTATTGTATGAGTTTAAGTGTCATTTCAAGTGTTCTACATCATCACTTTAGTGCAAGTAGACATAATAGTGGATTATCCTTGTGCAATACCGTGAAAAGGACACGCAAACTTCATGAGCTTTATCAACCAACAACCGTGTTCAAACTCAACATTGAAGGTGTATATTCGTGCATTGCATTACTAGTGTCAATCAAGTGAACCACAAATTAGGATTACTTATCCAAGTGGTAATAATTCTACAATGCAATCAGAAAACAGCGCATTCGTCTGTTGAAATCACTAGCCTGCATAAGCAGCAGAATCCTTTAGACATTACCACAATAGTGCAATCATTCACAAGTCGTATTTTTGTATACAACTATATTCACTCAAGTTTAGTGGAACAGATAGAGAGCTTCCTACTCACAGTAATTATTACCAGTGTATAATAAGTTACATTGTTGACTACAGTGTTTAGTGGCATTAACAATATTATTCTATTAAAACTATAGAAAGTTGAGAGTATTGAACAGTAATTATAAGGAAGGGGTAACTAAATTTATAACTGTGCTTAGTGATAATAAAGCTAATCCTTGTTTTTAACCAGCATTTATTGATGGACGGGAAAACTTTCATAGCTTTATGTTCGCTGAGTCAGAGCAGTTGCAACACACATCAACAAAAGCACGGAGTGATCATCTGCCTGCCTAAGCACCATAGAGCAGACACCCCGCCAGACTACCGTCCCATCACTCTCCTCAGTGTTGATTATAAACTTCTAGCCTGGATTATTGCGCGCCGGCTCCGACCCTTGCTGCCTGACTACTTACAAACGACCCAGTTCTGCGGCGTGCCCGGTTACTCCATTCTGGACGCCGTAGCGACCGTGCGGTACACTATCGCGCAATCGGAAATAACACGCATCCCTCTGTGTGCACTATCTTTGGATTTCCGCGAAGCTTTTGACAGGATTTCACATCGTTACCTGTTCACCATCCTGAAGGCATACGGGCTGAGTGATTGGTTTGTGGACCGCCTAAAGAATATGTACTAATATGCCTTCTCCTCAGTAAAAATAAAAGGACAAATTGCAGGCACAATCCCAATCCTGTGCTCCATTCGACATGGATGCCCCTTGACCATAACACTTTTTGCTCTGTGCGTAAAACCACTGCTACGTTATCTGGACACACACTTGGCAGGCGTCCGCCTGGGACGAAGTGGACATCACACGGCGGTAGTAGCGTGCGCCGACGATGTCACGATTTTCGTGACGCAGCATGCGGACTTCCGTGTCATACAAGATGCCATACGACTCTATGAAAAAGCTTCCGGAGCGGGCCTCAAAGTTTAAAAATCCAAGGCCATTGCAGTCGGAGGATGGAACGAAACCGAGAATGACTTAGGCGTGGATTTTGTCCCCATTATACGGATACTGGGCACTACCTTCAGCATCACAATCGAAGGGGCCACTCATGAAAGCTGGACACAAATAACGAGAGGCAAGACCCAAGTACAGCACGCATACGGAAGAAAGGTGTGCGTAGCCAAAGGGTACGATATGTACACAACACGCTTCTCGCTCCTATCTGGTACGCAGCTCAAATCCTCCCACCGCCGGTGACATACACACGGCAAGTAACTAACGCCATTTCGTGGTACATTTGGCGCGGAGCGACCTTTCGGATCCACTATCAACACTGCAGAAGCCAAAAACGCAAGGGCGATTGGACTTAATTGATGTAGTAGTAAAGTGCCGGGCCCTGCTGCTACGGCGCTTGTGGCTCCAGAGTAAGAAGGAGGAAACCGCTACGGCAACATGGCTATAGGCCTGGGGCTTGTTTGGACAGCAGGCGAACTTACTCCACGTCGGACGAATACCTAAGAAGCTGGCTTACCTACAACATTATGCTCGAGACATGGCATAAATTTCCTGCCCGACCGGGCCGACACGTCCAGGAACCTCAAGCGCCGCCTATACGACATACTGTCGCAGATGGCAGCAGCAGGGAACCCCCCTAATAATGAGAATTGTCCACAAGAGACCGTCCATAAACTGGACCGCGAGTGGCGAAACCTACATGCCACATGCGCATCGGAGGATGTCAGATCTGCCTGGTGCTTTCATTCACGACATTCCCTCACACACGAAGGCCTAGCTACCATCAGTTTGGTCGACACGGATGTCTGTAGACAATGCGACAGAACTGACACCTTAACGCATCGCCTCGTGGAATGTGGAGATGGGCCTGCCATCTGGGACTGGACGAGGCGGCATGTCGCGATGATGTTAAGAATGGATCCGGGGCAAATTCCAATCGCCTGGACCCTGCACCCAGACTTCCGTCTCTGGCCGCCCTGAAGACAGACAGCTGTGCTGTAGATATTGACAGTACTGTATTTGTTCCCCATTTCTATCGGTATTTATCTTTTTTATTTCGTTTTGGGCTGCCAGGTCTGTCCTCTGCTGTGTGTCCCGTGTCAGGTTTTGTTGACGTTGCCTCACTGCCAGCCGTAGTGCCTTCCTCGCACTCTCTTTTGGGACATTGTTCTTCAGTGTTTGGGTTTCTATGTAGGGCCTCAGGCACCATGTCGTGGAGTTATGAGTCCTCCCCTCTTCGATCGGCAAGTCCGGCGCGTGTGTTGTCTGTCGCCATGTTTTCCATGGTATCCATCCTGTCGTCTATGTTTACAGCACCAATCGATCCCTGGTTTCTCTCTCTTTCTATTGTCTGTGGAGCGGTAGGTGCATGTGGATTGACATCTCCAGTCTCATTTCTATGTACATCGGTTCCTCGTTGCGTGGCGGTCGGTATTGTTGACGTCTCGTCTGGATTCACAGGCGTTGCCTGTTGCAATTGATTCACTGTCACTGTCGTTGGGTAATGTTCCTTCCGTGCGGTTGATGCCGATACAATAGAGGCATATGACTGTTGTGCCTGGTTAAGTCTGGTTTGACTCGACCTCTGTCGGGCAGGGCAGCCTTGATACATATGTCCTACCTCCCCGCATCCATAACAAGTGGCTGGCTGCCCCTCATATGAGAGCAGGACTCTGTGTCCAGTCACCGTTAAATGGGACGGGACATGTCTGGTCATCATTATGGTAACCTGCCGTATGCCATTCTCCACTGCATATCTATAGACTTTTGACTACCTCTCAACCTGTATATCTAATATTTTTCCATCCGGAGTCAGGGAAGCCTGGAGCGCTTCTTGAGACATTTCTGGCGGTATGTTTTCCACTCGTATGCGTTTAGTCCTCAAGCCTGGCATGACTAGAGTCACAACCGAGACCTTTCCTTTTGGATATTTGTATTCAATTTGACCGTCTGTGTCACGAAGAACTTCCAGCACTTTTCCATCTGTCATTTTGATATATACTTGTCTCCAAATTCCATTTATCTGGATCATGTGGACGTCGGAATCCGGGAGCCTCAGCGTAGCATAGATCCACTTATGGATGTCGTATGCTGTAATGCGCGGACTCGCGGGATCAAAGGTGCAGACGAGTGTGTTGAGTCGTTTGGTCATGATGTACTTCTCCACTTCACCACTCTTTCACTGTTATCTAATTCTACGCTATCAACGCAGACCACTACATTCCTTTCGCTTCTATCGGTAGGTTACTTCACCACTATACAATCTCTCCGCTCGGAAGATCGTAGCAGACTGAGGACTCGAACCAGTGTAGTTTGTTTCCGAAGATTATTGCCATCACGCGTTAACGCGCTCGGCTACCTACGGGTAAGGCAAACAACCACCCTTTCGCAACATCCATCCGTGGAAACAGAGCTACCCAGCCACACGCCTCGGAAAATTAATGACCTTTAATTCATGATTTAACTTCAAATTAAGCGAATGTATTGGTGTCTTTGGTTAATATATACGCAGCGTGATTGATTGTAATGAATGGAGGACAGAGAAACGCCATGAAATGCACAAATATGGGGAAAGAATAAGGACTCGAAGTATGATGGCAACTGTACGTCACGTGACTTCCAGTTCGGGACTTAGAAAATTTCAGGCTGCTTGATTTTTGTAAACAGAGGGTACAAGCACATCCACTCTTTTTGCCTGATCTCAATACACCAATGCACATATAGGAGGCTCCAAGCTCAGCTGATTGCAGCACGGTAAAAAATAGCACTCTTACTCGGCAGAGCCATTTAAAAAAAACGCATACCTCCCTTCAATACCAGGTGCCAAGCTTCGCCTCGGAGCTGTCCTTGACGGGGTGCAGAAGTGCATAAACCCTACCTCCGTCTGAAATCGAATCCCGATTTCCCGGTGATCCAGATAGAAACCCTGGTCACTGTACCGAATGAGACATCCCGGCTGACTGAGATTACTAAGTTCACAGAGAGTAAGGAGTTATTAGTGACAACAAATTATATTACCACTTTGTGCTATGTTAAAACCTGTCTAGACAACAGGCTATACGTTCCAGGATATTTCTTTTTCAGACAAGGATCACAGATTTCTCTCGGTTCCAAACGCCCAGGATAAACATGGGGTTAACTCGACCTTCTATTAAATAGGCGCAAGTGGCGCTTTCTCCGGGGGTTAAGAGAACGTGGGCTGAAGCAAACCAATACGCTCATTAGTGTCCAGGCTAAGAATGAGTGGAGCTACATTTCACGCCCTCCTATATACCTTCATGGTGCTCACCGAGACAGCTTATTTTATTTACTCATTTTTGATATGGTTTGTGAGAGAGTGAGAGTTAAGAATGGAAGAGCCCGTAAACAGCGCCAGTCATTTTGTCCAAATAAGCCTGGCAATGGGTTACTAGTTTTGGGCTGATACTAATATTACTTTGTATAAACAAGGGGCTTTACTTAACGTTTTGATACCCTAGATCCATGCTTCTCAATCCATTTTAGCTCACGGAACCCTAAAAAGCTACAGAACTTACTAGGAAACACTTACCTGTTAACAATATGTCAAATATAAAATTAAATGCCAGCATTTGTTTATCTTGTATGAACACTAGATGTAAAATAATCAACACTTAACCTCAAGCTGTTCAGTAGCCTGACCGTTTCGTCTAACCCATGGACTGTCTATGGCCAGCTATGCTAAATGACTTGACTATAGAATCTGGAAGCTTCTTGGTTAATTGAATGTTATCAGTGACGCAATGATTAATGTCGATGCTACCACACGAATTTTAACTCGTAAACACAAATTTAGGACCGTCAATAAAACTCATCCGCCATTACGCTTTTTCGTCTCTCGGAATCCCTGACACACCTTTGCTGAACCCTTAAGTTTACGGGGAACCCAGTTTGAAAAACACTGCCCTATTTTAAAGTCAGAGAGAGAGAGAGAGAGAGCGAGAGAGAGAGAGAGGTAAGAAAGAACAGTAAAAGAAGATGCGATGTATGGGGAATGTTACGGGGAAATGAAAAACACTTTCCTTAGAGGAGGATAATAATGAGTAGCTCTCTGTTGAAGCATGCCTAACCACTTGTAAATTTGGAACCGTCTCTACGTTTGCTTGAATATGGATAAAGACAAATGAAGATGCACTGAGATGGCCGGTTGCAGGATCTTCCGAACGCAAACAGACTTCTAGCCGGGAGTTCGATAAAAAAAAATAATATGGCCTTTTGCTTTTTCTCAGACAAATTACTGATTAAACAAAACGACACCAAGAGAGGTTTTTTTCTGGTACATTTATTTTCCCCTGCCAGTATCATTTCCCCATTGCCCGAAACTAATATTTTATAATCTTACCATCTGACAGTGTCGTTAACTAAAAAACTACCTTTTTTCGGGGTGTCTCATGAGGACTCCTCCTTTGTTTATTACAAATTATATTTATATCAAACAAGAGTGTGTTGGTTACCGTAATATAAGTTCAATATTAAATATCGAAGAGCACATTTGTTGTGAAAATAACTTGATTATCTTATATGCCCAAAATGTGTTCAGTTTCTTTCAGTTTCTTTTCTTAAAATCTCTAAGTTTGCTCCGGCTCCGGTAATGTCCCACGAAGACAGGTTGTCAGATATGAGCAGAATGCTCTTCACAAAGTGATCTCATCACACTGTAGTCGAACGTCAGATATAAATCCCTTTGTAATGTACAGGCCGGCTATGCTTAGGCATTAGCACGGACTGTCGCCTCTTGATTTCTGGGAGGGCGACTAATACAAACCCCTGACGATTTTTGGTAGCTGTG
>JGI20166J26741_11714918_pt1 | contig 10746 bp, 3 predicted proteins | sample TergutCu122P5_FD_26741 | JGI IMG/M metagenome (IMG submission 26741) | reverse complement strand
TTTAGAGCCTTGTATGAAGTTGTTCTATTCTTAATTAAAGAACCTACAACATGAATACGTGTCTGGGAGTGGAACTACAGCTCCACGCATTCCTATCCTTGATGCTAAGTATAGTTGAATAGACAGCTTCGTTTTCTTGATGCTTTACCGCCAAAAAGTCTCTCCGTACACACTGAATGGGAGGCTAGGTGGATCCCAGAACCGTTCTGGATGAGTTGGAAAAGGAAAAAAATTTCACCCTCCGTCGGGAATCGGAAGTCGAAACTGCAGACTGACGCGCAATTTGTTAATCACCATGTCTGTGGAGGGGAAGGAGTGATGGTATAGACTTCCCTCCCTGTCCACTCATCCCCTCCAAGAATACCTTCACCCAATTACATTGCTCAGCGTGCAACACAGTTGCTGGAAAAATCGTTGTCTTACTGCCGTCTTTCACGAGCGTTTCTGCAGTTGTCGTTTGGACGAGTGAGTGCTTAGGTGTGGTGGGTAGCTTACTGTAATTAGGCCGTGTCTGTTTATTTAGGTAAACGTTTAGATTAGAAGGATAAACACATTTATGATGTAATTGCTCTGAAATGTAACATCTCTTATAGTTTAGCTTTTATTGCGTTACGTCATGTCAGGATTTTTAATAAGGTAAAACAAAAAAATAAGCCATTGATTATTTCCTACTTTGTTGTATTTTCGGAACAATAACTCCCTAATCTTACTTTGAGCCGGTCCCAGTGACCGCGTGGTCTAAGGCGTGGGTCTGCAGCCGCTCTCCTGCTGAGATTGTGGGTTCGAATCTCACCGGAGGCATGGATGTCTGTCTGTTGTGAGTGTTGTGTGTTGTCAAGTAGAGGTCTCTACGACGACCTGATCACTCATCCAGTGGAGTCGTAACGATTGTAGTGCGTATTTGTGTGTGATCTAGAAATCTCATGAGTGAGGTGGCCCTGGCCCACCGAGGGCTGTCGCACCAATAAAAAGCAGTCTTACTTTGAATCTACTCTGCAGTCTTTTCCCCTATGAGACAGGCGTGTTATTCTTCCCACCGCAATCTTCTGTCAAGTTGTGCTGCAGTTAACGTCTACACTAATGAAATTGCGTTAACATTTAGAGTTACTCGTAATTACGGAATCGAAACCCAGTCCTGTATTTGTGTGCGTACACAGAACTTGTTTGATGGTTTGCTTGGGACAGACGGATATTGACACACTGGTTCCGTTGGCTTCGTTCTTGTTGAAGAAACTCGAACACACTACCGGCCCACAAGCCCCGAGGAACGCGCAACTCGTGTGGAGCAGTGTTTAACGTGCGTCGTCTGGCTTGCCTTAACTAATTTCAAAACGGAATATTATGATAGTGTAGGAAGTGAAACTACGTGTGATGGCATAATTTATACGTAAATGTGATTACTGAATATAATGCTGCTGGTGGCCGTATCTATCACATCGCTGTATGAATTCCTGCAATACAACATGGTAAATGCTTCAACATAAAAAGTGATCTACAATAATTTTACTAAAGTAAAATCATTTCCTCTTTTCTCGTCTTTCCCCTTTCACAAGTTTCTTTGCTTTCTACGCATTTATAAAAAAAACTTTCCTTTTTCTTTGTTCTCCTGTTAACCCTTACCCACGCATATCACTAATTCCCTCTCTTAAACTCATTCTTTTATCACTTTCGTTTTTAAATTTCCCCTAGTTTTGCGATTTCTGTTTTTTCCTCTCCTGTCCGCCGTTCAATGCTGCTTAACTATTTCTTTATTTTATTACATTGATATATTCACACAAAAACACTAAATCACGTTGGTCAATATTTGTAGGCCTAACTCCTGTTAATCTGTGTTTTTTGCTCACTCAGTTTATGTGTTTCATAGATTCTCAGAATAAATTCTATTTTTTAATATCTAGCATTAACAGGCTGGCTTTTGACAAGACTACGGAGCGTTGGGTATAAAGTACGTGCGCATGCGCAGTGTGTTGCATTAGGGTGGGCAGCCAGGGAATTTTATTATTTAGTTTTTCACAAGCCGAACATTTATTGAGTACCCATTCATAAAGACATTATATTTATTCACCAAACGAAGTAAAGAGATCAAAACATAACTAAAGCCTTTTAAAATAAACTACTAAACTCTGCTTAAAATACACCGTATCAGTACAGTAAACTAAAAGCCACTTTTTTTTTTAGATTTTATGATATCGGTAGGCACTTTTTAATTATAATATATATTATAATAGTTATAAAATTTACAGCAAGCTCGTGCTTCATACATTTACAAGACTTTCGGAATATATATATATATATACACACACATATATACATGTGTGTGTGTGTGTGTGTGTGTGTGTCTATACTTAATTACTCCATGGGGCAGAGTCCTTCTTGAGAAGCTAACCGGTTCTCAGCTAGTCAAGAAATTCCCCGCATTTTATGGAAACAGAAAGTTCATTATCACATTTACAAGTGCCCGCCACCTGTCCTTATTCTGAGCGAGATCGATCCACTCCATCCCCCACAACCCACTTCCTGATGATCAATCTTAACATTATACTCCCATCTACTCCTGGGTCTTCCAAGTGGTCTCTTTCCCTCAGGATTCCCCACCAAAACCCTGTATACACCTCTCCTCTCCCCCATACCTGCTACATTCTCCGCCCATCTCATTCTTCTTGATTTGAGCACAATAACAATATTGGATGTGGAGTACAAATTATTAAGCTCCTCATAATGTAGTTTTCTCAACTTCCCTTGTACATCGTCCCTTTTAGGCCCAAATATTCTCCTCAACACCCTATTCTCAAGCACCCTCAACCTACGTTTCTCCCTCAATGTGAGCAACCAAGTTTCGCACCCGTAAGAAACAACAGGCAAAATTATAGTTTTGTTCCTTGTCCAATACCAGAACCTTTAGACTTATCTTTAAATCGATCGAAGTTCTCGTATAGTAAGGCAAGACTTCGCAGACCCATGTCCTAGACGAAACCCCATTATGCAAATAACATTTATTAAAAGTCGGTGTTGCAAACAATAGTGCCTGTCTGCTCTATGGAGCTGATTATAATAGATTTATTGAACCAAGTAGTATAAGGTGTTACTTAACAGATCAAATTTTGTGGGCTTGGTTGTAGAAGCGTTAGAGACACTGCGCCACAACATGATCATTGTTATTTCCTTTCTCGCTGTGTGTAGCGCTGTTCCAATTGAGATAACACAGACGAAATAATGTTCCACTATTTTAACTTAAAGTAGCGCGCACAGGTTTTGTTCCGTAGAATGGGGCAGCCTCGAACGAAGGAAGAATTAAGTACATTTCCTGTTTTAGTTGGTATTGGACTAGTAGAGCACGTTAAGACCTACATTCCTTCATAGGGTACTGCATACTAACATGCGATGTACTAGTTTTAGGTGCTTCTAGAAAAAGAAGAAATGTGAAAACTGTCTTGTTGTTTATTCCGAGACTCTTAGTGCACCCGTTCGAATGCAACAGCGTCACAGCTATGAGTACAGAATGCACTTAAATCAAACACGTCATGGCAGAGTTGCACCGAATTTTATCGAAAATTTTGATTGTAATTGTCTTATTCTTTTTATTTATCGATGTACTTAAGGGCATAATGGAGCCTTATTATATCTTTTAGAATTTTGAGGCTAACTTCACGGAACAAAATCCTTCTTCAGAAGCTAACAGGTTTTAAGCTAACCACAAACTTCCCCCGCATTTAATGGAACCCGAAGGTTCATTACCGCTCTCACAAGAGACCACCACCAGTATACGAGTATATAATGAGCCAGATCAATTCAGTCCATGACCTATCCCAATCCTTATAGATACATTTTAATATTATCCTCCCATCTAAGACTAGGTCTTCAAAGTGGTTTCTTTCCCTCAGGTTTCCCCACCAAAACCCTATATTCACCTCTACTCTCCCTATATGTGCTACTTGTCGTCCCATCTTATTCTTGACTGAAACGTGTAATATTCGTTGTGTCGTAGTAAGAGTGTATTTTAGAAGGGTCTATAAATCTGTCAAAATGTTCAACAAATAGGCACACACATGCACGTGAGACTACACCATTAAATAAAATGACACAACTGAAATTAAATGTAGGCATATGTGTTTCATACGGTTATTTTTACGCGTATGGCAGTTCGTAGTGGTTTGTGTTGACACCGCAGAGAGTAATTAAATATATATAGTATCGAATGGGTCGAGTGATCCAGTAATAATGAAGTGATAAGAGTGTGAAACAAAGATGTTATATCCTAAATTAAAATACAGTCCTGGAATTTGCCTGACACGAATGAAATATAAACCACGAAGAATATCACTCAGGATATGCTGTTAGTCTTTCGATGCAAATGTTGGTAATATTACTGGCTTCTAGGTTATTACAACGCTTAGAATCAGAAGTTTGTTTCCACGCTGCGGATGGACGTTCTGCCTCGATCTCCAGGGTGCCTCCGGTTCAGATTGGATGTTTCAGCGACTAGGAGCCACCAACCAACCATGGAATTGGCCGTCATGTTAAGGTAGCCTCGATCTGCGTGTAGATTTTCAATTGCCGTTTCCTAAGGCCTCAGGTTAATTTGGTCAACCCTCAATCGGCCCAAGTGAATTCCAATTTTCCGACATAGGGGATTTTTCACACCGACTACCTTTGCGTTGATAACCTCAGTTATTGTTCCGATGTAGTCTACGAACAATGGAAAATTCACCTATTTGTGGTTTTGTTTACTGACTTACTAGATTCTGTTAGCTGCAATGCAAAGAAACTTAAATGGAAACCCCAAAACACCTAACTGTGCAGACCCAACTGACTGTCTACCCAAAGGACTGTCGTGACCTGAACCTTTGTATACGTCACGCGATCTTAGTGAAAAGTACCTCGGTCCTCATCGAGCCCTTTATGACTATCCTGCAGTCTCCTGAGATATGCCTCCAGCTAAATGAAAAACAGCGCCGGCTGGTGGCACGACCATAACACCCGTGTCATCCGAATACAGAGCCACCTCGACATGACGAGAAAGGTTTGTTGATGTGTCATTTTCCAGCAAGCACAAGCTGAAAGTGGCGGAGAATTTTTGTCCACACTGAGCCACTTAGGCCAGCATGCAACGACGAGTCTATGTGGCTGTGTGGAGAGATGACTGAATATTGTCTGCACCAATTAATGTGGGAAGTTGAATAAAGGTAGTTACCTATTTGCAGAGACATTCATGCTGTGTCCGGACAGTGAATTTTCTTTAACGGGTGAAGCAGGGCGGAGACTTTCTGTGCTGGAACTTTTACAGTTTCGGTATTACTTTTGGTTAGCGCCTTGCTAATGTGGTTCAAAATATTCTGAATAAAGGACAGGAAGGCCATTTTCGTGGGATGATCTCGCGGTGGTCTGACCTTCAGCTTAGGCGGTTTTGAACTGCGCCATCTGTAACTGTTTTTGACCATATTGAGTTCAGTCTGGAGACTCTCCGACAAACAGATAATTTTATCCCATTGTGTTCAGTTGGATAGAATGGAATACTTCTTTGTTGAATGAAGCTGCGATCGTGCGTTCAAATAAAATTTGAGGCGTTGAATTTTTGTAAGCTTTCTCACCCGAAGAACAATCTAATTTGCAAATATCATATGGTCTGGAAAGGCAGGGGGCCTTCAGTCCCAATCGCCACAGTGAATTGTATAACCTATAGTCGACTGGTTAATTCCTTTCCTTCTTTGAGCCGTCAAAATAGCCTCTCTTAGTAGCAATTTAGTCCCGGATTCTTATAATAAAACCAACGAGAAGCACTAATTTTTCAAATTTATTTTCAGAGTAGAACTCTACATGTTTCGGACAGATTTTCTGTCCATTATCAGAAGTCTAGTACTGTATACACAGTAATACCTGCATGACATATACCTATTGCTGTGTATGCAGTACTAGAATCCTGATGATGGCAGAAAACCTGTCCGAAACATGTAGAGTTCTATTAAAAAATAAATTTGAGAAATTAATGCATCTCGTTGGTTTTATTATAAGAATATATCAAGATTCACGGTCCTCTGAATGTTAGATTAGTCTCGAAATTTTTCAACGACAGTGCATTCATTACGGCGCTTCCATTATATAGTTACGAGTATGAACACATGTACGTCTCATTTGTGCGAGATTTGTACCTAAAATATTTAAAATTTCAGTTTTTTTAGGGGTCTGTTTCGAGTAAAATAAGTTTGTTTCTCCCAGCAAAGGAACGATTGTGGACCACAATTTATAATTTTTTATAATGACATGTCTTTATTGTCTATTCCTGATTTTTAGGTTGTTTTGTCTCATTTTTAAACTGAGACTTTTGGAAAATGGTTTTCTTTCCTTCCAGTCACAGGATTAAGTATGAAATGCTACACTGTGGGGGCTGTTGGCATGGGTAGGTCCAGGCCAGCTTTGCCAATAGGCTAAATGTAATAGAATTCTTTGGAAACTTATGATCTCTGAGATGGAGACAGAAACGGCTTGCGAAATGTTGTTTGAGGAAACTGGGATGAGAGAAAACTTTCATTGTAACTATCATTTCACAAACGGTCAATCCTACAAGGGACTTTAATTCGTCGTAGGCGTTTTCGAATATATTATGGTGTTCTGGAAAATTATGTATTGTTGTCTTGTAGACAGGTAACAGAATGTTTCTGGGAAAGTCATTGCCTCTGTCTTCGTGAGTGAAGAAGCGGCAGGGAGGTTGCAGCAGTATCTTTGTCCGGAACTCTTATATGTACCAGCCTACTTGCCTTCTTTCCTAGAAGACCGCCATCTTACTTTGGAATTACCTCACATGTCTTTATGTTTAGGATTCGAATGCTTCATTATGCAGAGAATCCAGTATGCTCTGTAATGTGTTATTAGTGGCACTCCAACCGCTTCAAGGGAAGACGACTGTATGTAAGCTTGAAGCAGGCCTATGTTACACAGGCCTTAGATGTGTGATAGTCTAAACTTCACTATGCAAGAGGAAATCTTATTGACACTCCATTACGTACTGAGCGACCGAATTCTGACGCGCACTAAAGTTGTGTTCGTCAAGGTAACTGTGCTATAGAGTAATTACACACAAACACTTGTTCGAGCTCAAGGATCCCCTGAGGCGCAATAATAACAGTCATAATAACTGTGAAAGTTAGGGTAGAGACGAGGCTTCAGACTTGTATTCTAGGGGAGCTACACCGTTTCAAGCTAGACAGGTTTGTGTGGTGCAACGAATACACATACCTCGTGATTTTTCTTAGTGCAACAAAAATCTAAACTCGGGAAAGGAAAGGACCGTTTTCATCAAACTGAATGAAGTAATTTTCCAAAACATATTATTCCTGTATTCATTTTCACCTACATTTGGATGTCATGTTTTACGCCATTGAATCGTGCTTGTATTTTCTTCTCGGTAATTGAATTACGCAAATTTTTAGAGAATGCCAGCGAAGTTATTCCCACAGTGGAGTTTACAAGGCACATAGCATCTAATAACAGTAACAAAGGATTATGTTAAGGGAAAAATATATTCGACCAATGGATATTGTAATATATTTATTCTCATCGGAGAATGCTAGCAAAATTTTCGTCAGATATTTTGTAGCAATGAAGAGAGAGAAACTTTCACTTAGCAAGAGGTTTACGTGTATTTGAAGTTATAAGCTAAATTAATTGAAGGGAATTTGCCCACGGCAGACTTATAGAGATAATAGGCAAAATAATATTAAGGTTGCAAAATAATATTCACTCCTTTAGTCAAAAATTTTCTTGCCTGACAAATATTTCCACAGTCCTGAAAGTGCACCACTGGTCTGTGTCTTGGTGCATATCTATCCAGTCAATATCCAGACAGCCGGCAAAGTTGAAAAACAGCTTAACTCCTTTCTTCCTGCCATGACTAATTTTTCCAACTTATTTCTTCCTTTCGGTTTAGACTGACGTTTCATTCACAGTTCCCGGCTCTGCTATGAATGCTACTTTCCTCTTAAATGACATTCCCATTGATTTTATCACTCCATTATTGTCTGTTAAGAAGTACATTTACATTGCTTCTAGTTACGCCATTCTGTTGACGGAAGTACAGACACGACCAACTGTACATGGCTTATTTTCATGCATTCATGCAGCAAATGTAAAACAATTCAATCCTTAAGCTATCAGATATGACTGGGAATGATGGGGCTTTGACCTGAGTAGTAGGAAACACTTCATGATTTCAAAGGAGAGCATGACGTCATTACTATTAGAAGCGATAATTGAGTTTCAAGTGTGCGATCGGCAGGTAGACGTGAATAGTCTTAGTGTACATTCAAAATAACTCCGTGTTGCACAGTACTTCGTGAATGGCCCACACTACCAACCCCCAATAGTCAACAAATTTTCCTCCATTTCTACAACTAGCAGAACCTGAGAATTGTCTTTTTCTTGAGACGTGTACATTACACACACATATCCATCAAATTTCAGATCCATTTTAATATCTTCCCATCTACGCCTAGGTCATCCAAGCGAACCTTTTCCTGCAGATTTTTCCACAAAAACACTGTTAGCACTTCTGCTGTCTCCTATGCGTGCCACAAGCCTCGCCGATCTCCATTTCCTCCATTTTGTCAATCTATTCTTTGGTGAAAAGTACAAATTTTGCGGTTATCTCCAACCGCTAAGTCCTCGCTTTTATGCAAAATATATTCCTAAGTATTATGTTCTCGAATGCCCTTAGATTTTATTCTTCCCCCATTGTAAGAGAAGTTTACACCCGTAAAAAACAACAGAACAATTATAAGTTTGGAAATTTTAATAGTTGTATTGTAAATAGAATTCGGAAAAACAAAACACTGTAGACGTAATTATAAGGGATATATTCCAAATATGTTTGCTCTTAATTCTTTTTAGTCAGAACTTTCATTTGTCAGTGTCATCTGATTCTTGGAAGTTACCACATTTTCAAATGATTTATTACCTACTAGTTAAAGAGAAAATTTTTGGAATCGATGTAAAGAAAGGGACAAATATGAACTAAGAAGAAGATTGTTGTCTTATCGCACAAAGTAATGTCCTTGTCTTTTTCGCAGTTTACTTCGTACATCTTTCGAAAAGTGGCACAAAATTTCTTCGAAGGCCGTCAAAAGAACTGCATGTAACTGGGCTTTTATTTTTGTCGTAATGTCCTCAGAACCAGAAGTCTTCCTTCGATGGCTGTTTTCACTTTAAAGAGGCCTGTAGGCGGGAAGTCCTTTGAATAAAGTAGGTGTCTGGTATCCCGTAGGCCGCGATTCGCCAAGAGGCGCTTCACTACTGTGGCAAATGCGCAGGGGCGTCTTCGTGTAAAAGGGACAAACATCCTTTCCCTCAAAATTCAGGCATCACTCTCACAATCTGTTTCAATAAAATTTAACACACCTGTACGTAGATTTTACTGCGCACTGTGGAACAAACTTTTTGCAGATCTTCCGCTCTCCCTAATCTTGAAGAAGAAACCGCTCCGGGTTAACACGCACGTGACCTTCCATCAATTTTATAGTCATTCGACGGCCTCTGATTAACGGTTCTCTGGTTTTGCATCTGTTTTCGGATTTCGAACAGTTGGTCACGGTCTGCTCTAAGAATCGTCTTCAAGGTCCTCATATCGCTGATAGAACTTAATTTCAATAAATTTTCAAGTATTTTTTGTATTTTTTAGCTCTTTTCCGCGTTTGAAACAAAACTTTATGTTCGCTCACTGCCCCTTGAAAACAAAGAAGAACAAACGTAGGTGTGGGACTGCTATAGACGACATGAGCTGGAACGTTCATTTGCCTACATCTTGTAGTCATAATACGGAAAAATACTGTCTACAACTCATTTGTGCCAGAAACCATATTTGCGTGAGAGCGTCAGTCCCGGAACTTTGTTGTATGACGTATATTTTGATGTGCTTATAATCCCACACTATGGGCCGAGATAGCTCAGTCCGTATAGCGACTCGCTACGGTGTGCACTGTCCCGGGATAGAATCCCGATGGGGTATTTTCCGCACCCGTCTAGACCGGCTCTTAGGCCCACCCAGCCTCCTGTACAATGGGTACCGGGTCTCTTTCCCGGGGGTAAAGCGACCGGGGCGTGACCTTGACCAACCACTTTCATCTATCTACCAGGTTAAAGACAGAGTAGAGCTATAGCCGTACTCCCCCTTTGGGTCTTCATGGCCTGTTCTGGGACGAAATTTATTTTAACCTACACTGTTTCACCAGACAAGTGTATATAATTTTGTTCTCAATATTTACGTTCAGATCAGCTTCTTGATCGGTGACTAAAATATTTCTAGTTTTATAGAGATATTGTATCTCCCAGTAAATTATCTTCAGCCAGGTCCAAAAACTGATATTTATCATTCAGTTTCAATTTTTCTTGGCCTTCTTTGGTGCTCCTCATGCAAAATCTAAAGAAAAGTTAAGAGGCAACGTCTACAAGTCAACTTTTTATTTCAGACCATCCTGAATAGAAAGTTATCTTGGGATTTTACTACATTTATTTTGAATCCATTTTAATAACACCAACCAGAGTCATAGTTGAGATATACCAGGCTAAATTACAGCATTATACAAAATGTCTCTTGTTACCTAAACTCTGGGGTTTATTGTAGAATGCCAATTGTTGATGAACTCCCAAATTGTTTCAATTTTTTTCGTATACGGAGTGTATCTTGAGTATTGGACTCATACCAAAATCCTCACTGACGATCCCCAGTAACTTATTTTACGTGTGGAATTAACTTTGAGA
>JGI20166J26741_11714807_pt1 | contig 10747 bp, 5 predicted proteins | sample TergutCu122P5_FD_26741 | JGI IMG/M metagenome (IMG submission 26741) | reverse complement strand
GGCATGGATGTTTTTCTGTTGTGAGTGTTGTGTGTTGTCAGGTAGAGGTCTCTGCGACGGACTGATCATTCGTTCAGAGGAGTCCTACCGAATGTGGCGCATCGTTAGGTGTGATCAAGAAACCTCGTAAGCGAGGAGGCTAAAGCCCGCTATAGGGCTGTAAAATACAACCACCAATGGGGGTTGTAGCGCCAGGAGGAAAAAAAATATATATATTTTATTGTGATTTTCAAATAAATGATACTGATTAATGCTAAATTAACCTCAATTAGGGGGCTTTGAAAGGAATCAGAAAACAGTTACAATTCCTGTATAACATATGTTGGGGATTTCTGAAGCACATAGCACCACTGTGTGGGGCATGTTCTGTGCACAGGAACAATGAAACAGGTCTCTGAAGATAAAGGACATAGATTCTTCATTTTTGAGCTGTGGCATGTATTGTATTATTTTACCTATATGTTTTAACACATTTAATGTCTGTTGTTTGCTTTTAGTCTAACAATTATAAAACCAGACTAGTGTTTTATGCTCATGTAACAATTAAATAACCAGACTCGTGTTTGTATGCAGTAGCTGGCAACACTTGGTGCATTGATTCATGTGACTGCTTGATTCAGCAGTTTTGGTTCAGTCATTTAGCTGCAATCTGTTTTGTGGTGGCACTAAGGGCTTTGTTGGCACACTACTTGTTTGTCAAAAAATTATGAGGGAAGGGATATGCTCAGGCTTTTCACTAAGATTTTTGGAAGAATATCACCTTTTGGAAAAAGTAGGTCCTGGTGAGGAGATTTTGGTCTTAGCATTTCATTCAAAAAACTAAACAAAGAGTGTCCAATGGGAAAGTCTGGAGTCTTCTAGGCTTTGCTGATATCAAAACCAGGTGTGAAAACAATGCTTCTATGTTTCTCTGAGAGCAAAATGATTATTGTAAATCAGCTTTTTCCCACACGATGAATTCAACTAACCATTCTGTTTTAAGTTATTAAATGTTTAGAGCAACACGTGTGTTAAACAAGACCAAACATTTGGCCAGGCTTGTGGATTGTGCATTATGATAGTGTGCCTTCCCACCCAGCACTCTTGCTAAAGTAATTTTTGGCCAAAAGCACAAATATAGGTGTTTCAACACCTATGATATTCACTTGATTGAAACACTGTGACATTTCAGTGTTCTCAGATTTTAAAATGTCTCTGAAGAGATTTGATTTTTGAATCACTTGAAGATGTTCAGAATTGTGTCATAACAGTTCTCACAGCATTCAGAAAATGATCCCAGCAGTGTTACCAGACACTTTCAATGGCATGTGTAATCAGAAGGCAGGAAATTCAAAAGTGTTCACACTCAGTAAAGGCTAATGACAGAATCACCATGACTATGTGTCATATCTCATATATCTTCACTATATTAGTTTAGATTGTAGATTTTGATATGGAAGGTGCTGTGGTACTAGCTTGTTAGAAACCTGTTCCAGATCATGGTGCGCTTCCTACCACCAGTGAACCTTCATGGCTTACTGCAGCGTTTATTGTCTGTGTGATCCACCTTCTGTTCGTCCTGACACCCATGTGATTAATTACTAAGGGACATGTCTGCACGTGCGTGACTTTTATTTTTACATATTATTCATTTGTTATCAATTTTACTTTTCTTTTCACAGCAGCTTACACAAATTTCTTATAGATTTTCCTGAGAAGATTGGAAGAAGGGGATTTTACACACACCCTCACGCATGCATGGACACATGTGTGTGCACATACACGTGCACACACACACACACACACACACACACACACACACACAAACACATTGTTTGAAAGTCTGTGTTATATATTTTTACCATGTTTTAGTTAATATGTAATACTTTTCAATTAAATGCTGTGTAAAAGTTAGCAATAGCAGTAAAGGGATGTTAATTATTATATTTCCATTTAGCAGGAAATCTCTTTAAGTGGGAAACATACTAAACTGACAACATATATATGTTCAGTAATGTGGGAAAGTTTTGGTATTTTTTAAAAGAGATTGGTTTTATTGCAGATGGTTGGTTACAGCATGTACATAATCTTGGTAGTGTTAAAATTGTTCCTGTAACCAGTTGCATTGAAATATTACAGAATGTTGTCTTATACCTATTTAATGGGGGGGGGGAGTGAGGTGTAGCAGTGAAAAATTAACACAATATAAAAAACACTGCTGTATTTTGGTATTAAATTTTTCCATCTCCAATGGAAAAACTTAAGCAGAGATGTATTGACTGGGTTTCATTGTATATATTTGTTTACTCTTGTATAGCATTCTGATATATAAGTAACTTTCTCACTCTTATTGTTTGCAGATGAAGATAAGGCCAGAACCCACACAGAACTATAACACCAAATCCTGTAGGTGTTGTTACAATTGTTGCAGAAAAACAATGCAGACTTTACTATGTTGCACTGTATGAGATTTACAGAATTCACTGTTTGCCACTGCAGGTTCTGTTATGTGTGTGAATGTGAGTGATTGAGTGAGTGTGTGTGTGTGTGTGTGTGTGTGTGTCTGTGTGTATTTGTAGATGAATTCAGAAATAAAGACTGCAGCAAACAGAGTTTGCATGGGTGAACATTCAGTCAGTGCAGCATGAGAAGCGAATTGCAAGTTTCACAGCACAAGATGAGAAGAGGTAGTGTATGTTTTTGTACAGTATTTGCACATTTTGTTTATTCCAATACCTGGGGATATAAAACAATAGTGATTACTGTCATCAAATATCTGTTTTAATGTGGTAGTACTTAACTGTGACATCAATGATAAAACAGAAAATTGATATTTATTGTGGAATGTGAAATGTTTCTTAAAGACGTACAAAACCATTTTTGTGAATTTATAATAGCATTAATACTTACAGATAGCATATCCCTCTTGGTATTACATTTTTCTAACTGCAAAGCTCTCTTTCTGGTACAGAAGGTATCCATCATCCGATTCTTAAGAATCCGATTCTCCGCATATGTGGGGCCAAATTTTTGTGTGACTTAACTAGATAACTATGTGGAGCAGAGTCCTTCTTGAGAAGCTAATAGGTCCTCAGATAGTTGAGAAATTCTCTGCACTTTATGGAACCTGGAGGTTCAATACCACGTTCACAAGTGCCCACAATCTGTCCCTAACCTGAACCAGATCAATCCATTCCATGTGCCCCCACCCCACTTCTTGAAGATAGGTTTTAATATTATCCACCCATCTATGAAGAGGTCTTCCAAATGGTCACATTCCCTCAGGTTTCCCCACCAAAACTCTGTATGCACCTCTCCTCTCTTGTATATATGCCACATGTCCCACGTATCTCATTGCTGATTTTATCATCGAACAGTACTTGATGAGAAGTACAGATTATAAAACTTCTCATTATTCATTGTTCTCCATTCCCATTACTTTATCCCTCTTATGCCCAGATATCTTTCTCAGAACCCAAATGGAATGCTGTCAGTCCATGTTCCTCCTTCGGTATGAGAGATAATGTATTTTGAGGAACTATACATAAAAATTTCTTGCACTTCAGGGATCATTTCCAGTAGCAGATGGTTTCCATATCACATTACCTGCCATTTTCTCCCACTGTTCTCATGATAAAAGCTTATATGCATAGTTTAATTGTAAAAGTACTGTACACACCAACCCTGTTCCCATTAATCCATACTTACATTATTTATTGTGGGATGAAATTCCCCACATATAGGGGATTTGCATGAAATGGCATTTTTCTGATCCAGTTGATCACATTTAATGAGGACTCCCTATATTAAGACTGTATTCCTTATCAAATCCATATAAAGTGCAGTTGTTTTTACTTCAATACACTAGTATTTAACAACAAAACATATATGAAATTGATGCATCGTTTCCTGCTTACTGCCGTTGTTCTTCGTAGTAGAACAGAGTACTGATCCTAATTGAATTCAAGTTGCTAAACAGTAGAATAGATGTTGCTGTGTACCTTTTTGGCATATTTCATCTCCACCCCTTCATATGTGTCTCACAAGATGTCAAACTTCAGAATGGAGCTAACACGTCAGAAGTGTTCCTTAAGGACATAAATATGTATTTAAATGTGATACATAACATGGAAATGATTACTTGCTTTTAGCAAGTTTTAGATGATATGCTTTAACTTCTGTACACTAGCACAAAATGAATTAATGTTTGAGTATGAAACATAAATTTCTCATCTTCCAGGCCTTTATCACCTCTAATATGTAACAGAGTTTGAGGTTTTTTTTTTTTCGTGTGTTGACAAAACTACATAACCTGGATGTACTAGGGTTTAGTAAGTAGCTGGGTAATGGAATATGTATATAATACTTGGTTTAATTAAAAATAATTTGTTGCTGTAATGACATCCCATTATTTGGCTAGTAATTTGGTACCTTAGCACACACAGATGAAGAAGTGTTTACATTATTGTATCATCCCAAACAGTTTCCAGTTCCACAGATGACCATTGAGTGTCCATACTGCCATTGATCACTACCCAGGAGTGCCAGTAGCTTACTAGTACTGATACTTTATAGGCAGTGTACATAGTGATATTAATTAGTTCATTCGATTTATATATTCTCAACATGGCAACTTTGGGTGCAGCCACTTTTCAGCTTCTTCTTATAAAATTGAATTTACTCAAGATGGTATGTCCCAAATGCTGCTGTATGGGAAAGTGGTATTGTTTAATTGCCTAATCTTAAAGGAAAGGTTGTCAGTTGTTGGGAAATCACTTAAATTTCCTCACTGTAACGGCATTCCATGCTACTTGTATCAGTGTATTGGGAATATAGCTTTTCTCCACATTAGTACTTATTTGTGAGCATGATGTGTTGTCTTCTACTTCTTTTCAGTTTCTTGGCTCTAGTTTCTGTAATGATGGTTTGAGAAATATTTTTCAGGTGTTACTTAAGTAGTTGAATGTTTGTAACAACTGAAATGACTTCTTCTTTCCAGTTTCTAAAATAATAGATGGAAGTAATATTGTAATCTTGCTGCACTAGAGCTATAATATATCCTATCATGTGTGCATGCATGTATGCTTCTCCAGTTTGTGAAATCAGATCTAATATGTCTCATAGGAGATGTTAATTGACCTCCCATTTAATGGTTTTTAAATTGAATGTTATTTAGGAATTGGAATAAAGTTTTCTTAACCATACGTTCATCAGAAACATGTTTCCTTATGTTCTGTAGGGTGTTTATGAGTGATAGACCAGGCAACCCTGGTGATTATCATTGGTGGACGCTGTTAGTACTACATGAATCAGAATTGTTACCAGTGAATGTCAATTCACATGTAGCAAATACAGTTTAATTTACTACACCTTGTGGGCAAGTTATTGTATTTGTATTTGGTGTCAGTGTAACTTGACAGTTAAATATATTGCACTCTAGTGTACAGGTAACTACCTTATTTTATCTTCCATGTAAAGCATGTACAATACATGCTCATGATGTGTTTGAGCTCTCCAGGTATTGGGATTTAAATTAAAATTGTTTCCTACATCTACAAAGTTCAAATGTGAGGTTTTAGGATTTTTTTTTTAGCAGTGAAAATTCATATTGTCTCTTGGGTTGTGACACTATGTAGCTGGTAGGTGTCTGTGAACATTTCAGAGAACATGCTGCCTTAATAACCCAGAAAACATGGTCATGGTGTTCCTCTGAAATGTTGGTACTCACCTGCACACTATATGTTGTCATAATCAATAAGACCACATTGTGTACCAATTTAAAGGGTTCTTAGATCAAATTGCTTTCCCAGAACAAGAGTTACTGTATGTTGACAATGGGAAAGAATTCTGAATAAGGCTAGCAGTGGAAGGTTGCAATAAGATATTTCGTACCAAAAATGACCCCAGAGAAATACTGCAGTCTTGATTATTGTGAAAGATAGTGTCCTCAACATGTCACACACAGTGCTGGACAGAACACATGAACAGAGTAAACAAGAAGGCTCTTGGACAGTAGGGAAAAGCAATGAAAGACCAAATCTTAATCCAAAACTTGTTAATACTTGTTTTTCTGACATGTTAGTCACATTATATATATATATATATATATAATTGCTAATGAAAAAACAAGTGATAAACAAATAGTATGAAAATGTTCCAGGTGGTACAGTATTTTATTCCAAATGCTGATGACATACACATTAAGATAATAATATAAAGACTGGTCATTTTGGTCTGCAGACGGAGTAGAATTGTATCAGCAGGCCATGTATACATTCAGCCACTATTTATTTACAATAATATTGGTAGGATATTTTGTCAGGATATAATTTTTCATAATGGAATGAATATGTCTCCTTCTCTGGCCCTTATTGCAACCGTCTGCAGTTCTTCTGTTATTCATGTGTTATGAACATACCAAGCATAAAACTTCTCATTTTATGCTTACTACTTGTCTTGACATTTTGAAGGACTTTGACATTTCAGTCCCTTTTTCACTGTACCATCCTCACTGTCACACTTCACAGGCTAGGTGTAACTTATTGGATTAATAAAATATTTATTTGTAAATGAACCTATGATTTTTACACTTTTAGGGTGTTCAAGATTTTACTCTTAAAATAGTTTTAAATTTCAAGCTGTTAATACGGTGGAAAAGAGATGCTGTCATTCAAGCTTTGAGTTTCTGACAATGGTGTTGTTGCAGGCTCAAGTCTTCTAGGATGTTATGTCATGTTGCCTTGTAAATACATTTTGGCATTTCAGAGGTTGATATTGCCTTCATTATCATATTTTCACAAGAAAAACCATCCTGACCATGGAACTGTGGTATAACCATTACATTCAAAGTGGAGAAAATGGCATTACTTACTTCCAGAAGAATGAGTTCTGGTGTTAAAAACATGATATGTAGTGTGGAGGAATTCTTATAAGTTAAGTGAGCATAGACCTGGGTGTTCAATATGGTGTGAAGTTATGAATTAGATTCATTGGGCTTAGGATAGGGTCTAGTGGTAGGCCTATTTTGAAGATCTTAATGAATGTGGTAAAGAAACATACAGTCATTGCATTCCGCTAAACACCGGCATGTCAGTTATGAAATCCAGACACAAACAGCCCACAGGGTGACAGATGGAGAGTAAACTCCACACTAACATTGTGAACAGGGAGGTTCAATTTTTCTTGAACAGGCTGTGGCAATCTCTTGTCCATTCTCTGAAGGAAAGGAAGAAGAAGCTTCTCTCCAAGGGCAGTACTTGCTCCCAACATTACACTTTTCTACCTATGCCCTCATTAACAGAGCTGCACACTTGCCACTTCCCATATAATGTTGCTCTGTAAAGAGTCATTCTTGTTGCTTAGTTTCACATTTCTGCCTCACACTTCCCAATGGTTCAGAATACATTTGAACTTCTGTTGACTTTCCATGGGTCTGACCACCTGTCTCTGTAACATGACCCAAACCTTGCCCTACACATTTTGATCCTGAAGATGAAGGCAGCATTTTTGCTGAACTCTAGGTGTCCACCTGCAAGTCTATATGGTTTCACAACCCACAAGACATATCTTGGTACAAACTTGCTTTGTACTCACCACATTGGCACAATGATAAATATAATCCCCTACATACAGCAGTGGCCAGATTACTTACTGTCTGTACGTGTGGGGATGAAGAAGCAAGCTGGTAAAATAGGAAGCATTAGCACATGCCACAACACCTAGCATTTTTTGTCCATTTCAAAAATGTCCATGGAGACTGAAGCTATACATGTACTTCATACATAATAAATGTTTTTTAAACAGCTAAAATGCTGCCTGGCCATACAGAGATGAACCTAGCAATAACCATGCTGTGGTGATGGCAGCTATGTACATTGTTAGGGATCTCAGCTAGCAGTAATCTGGTCACTACTGTAACACAACTGAATTTGAACCTCAATTACATCTCCCTTTTCTATTACACATGGGTATAGACATATCATCATCATCATCATAATCATTGGCTGTACAGCCCTGGGTGGGCTTTGGCCTCCTTGGGTATAGACATAAGCTTAGCATAACTTATTTCACATCATATAAAATAGGTACTATGTAACCTACGGGCAGGAGCATCCACAGCGGGACTACATATTCACTCCAAGAAAACAAAGGAGCTAAAATCAAAGATTACTACAAATATAAATGTAAATGATATAGTTATTGAAAGAGTCGAATAATTTACATATCTGGGTAGTGTTGTAATGGTAGACAGAGTAGCACTCCAAGATGTTAAAAGCATGTATCAATAAGGCAAACGGGATTTTATGTAACTGTACCCATTGTGGAGGAATAAAAATATAATGATGAAGACAGTAATGTTAAATTTGTACTGCTCTTTGGGTGTGAAATGTGGAAAGCGACTAACCAAATAAGAAATTTAAAATGTTTCTTAATCAATGCTGGCGAAGAATAATTGGCATAAGATGGCCTAAGATAATAAGTAATACCAAGCTGTGGGAAGCTATTGGAGAGAAGCTTATAGTATCAAAATTTATAATGAGATAATGGTGATGGATCAGTCACACTCTGAGGAAGGGGGGTGAATTCATTGAAAAATAAGCATTGGATTGGAACACGCAGGGAGCCAGGAGAGGAAGGCTGAAGCAAACATGGAAAAGGACGATTCTGGAGAAAGCAGAAAAATGTGGCAAAATATGGAATGAGGTTAAGAGGTTGGTGGGAAACAGAGACAGATGGAGATGCTTCACAAATGCCCTATGTTCCTAATGGAATAGAAGGATATACTACTACTACACAAAATACTACCTCAAGTTTCAATGGTGCATGAAGCTCGCTTTTTTATTTAGTTAATGACACTTTATGACAGTATAGCATCCAATGATAAAGATAAATTATGACTGGAGGAGGATGGGGCAATTTATTGGCTATGGCCTCTTAAGGAACCAGAAAGAAAGAACAAATTCACAAGAAGGCCCAATCACATCTCCAGGCTGAGATATGAACCCAGAACCTCCTAAATATGATTGATGATGGTAACCAGTAAAAGGCTTGTGTTTTTCCTGAATATTCTTTGCACATATATTTCCAATCTCTGTTCAGTACCTAATCTGCCATTCCAAGTCTTGTTTTGCTCAAGACAAAGATTTGAAGGTGCTCTTACTTCATATTACATAGCAGGTAAAGGTCTAACTCTGAAAATATTTTGTATAGGTATTGCAAATGTAGTAGTACAACAAAAATAAATATAAAAGTGTTCTTTGAAAAATACCATGTAAAGGAAGACGACTATTTCTGTTCCTTTCTGACATTCAAAGCTGGGGGCTAGGAGGGATCACGTATATGATGTGGTATCCCCACTTCCACTGTAATAAATTTGCTCTTAAAATTATACACAAATTTTAGTGTACCATTAGAAGCCATTCACAGTACGGTCCACAAGTTTTAGGACTATTTTTTTTAAAAGTCAAAGACACATGAGGAAGACACATACCTTTTATTTTTTACTCAAAATAAGCTCCAGTGGCATATACTCGTATACAGGCTTTTGCATGGTTGTACAGTTTCTGAAAAGCTGCTGAAAATTCCTCTTTTCAGACCTTCTTTAATTCATCAGTTACAGCTTCTTGGATCTCGGCAACATCTGCAAACTGGAGTCCTTTTAACTTCAGGGGAACAGAAAATAGTCTGGAAGAGATAAATCTGGAGAGTACGAGGGGTGATAAAGGGCTGTAACCTTTTTCAGGGTAAAAAATTTGCAAATGCAGCTTTGTGGGTGGGTGCATTATCGTGCAACGAGAAAAAATCTCAAGAGCAGAAGGCAGCTGAGCAAACCCATTGGATGTGCTTCAGGAGGCGATCCATAACTCCTTTATAATATTCTGCATTTACTGCTTTTCCCTCTGGTATGAATTCTTTGTGCACTATGCCTTGAGAGTCGAAAAAAAATTATCAACTTGGTCTTGATTTCAAAATTCCATTCTCCTTTGGTACATGTATATTTCTGCCTTGACACAATGGCATGTCATGTGTGGGTATGAATATTTGTTTCACTACTTGGAGAGAATGTCACTATATGGTAAAACTTAAACTTAAAATTAAATTGTAATTTGAAAGACCACTGTGTAACTTTTCATAGTTTTATAGCAGTTCTGAATAAATAATGTCAACATATGAATAAGATTTCAATTTGTATTCTGCCAACTTTTATGGCAAGATTCATGCATGCATGTCATCAATATTAGCAGCTTCTTAAAATGCCACGAATTAGGATTAGAATTCAGATTCATTATTGAAAGCAAGTTGAATGAAATGCGCGCAGAAGAATAATTTACGGTTCACCCACGGGCAACAGAAGATCTCTGAAGCGGAAACCCAGTAACCCTCCGGGCAAGAAGTTAACTTTAAAAAAAAAATCTTTCCCGCCGTCTCTTAGTTAGTGTTTTTGCAGCTCTTTGTGGAAATTTTGGTACAATTCTATAACAGAGTCGCCACCGATTTTCAAGATGGCGCTGATCTGTAGCCGCGACTGATCCGCCGAGACTGGTCACGCTGTCCACATTTCTCATACTCGAATTCACCACGCTATACCAGTTCTATGCCACAGATCACCTAGTAATATATATAACCTGTGATCTAGTATACTGTCGTACTGTGTTCGCTGTTCATACGTGACCGTGCGTTCAGTTATTCAGCAGAGAAAGTGGTGCATTTCTTTCCAGGGCTTTTTCCCAGTGATTTTCTTTTAAGTGATTTGTTTTCTGTGCTTTTA
>JGI20166J26741_11714696_pt1 | contig 10747 bp, 13 predicted proteins | sample TergutCu122P5_FD_26741 | JGI IMG/M metagenome (IMG submission 26741) | reverse complement strand
CATTTCTTTAATAATTTTACCACTAATGAGGATATTGCAACGAAATTTGAAGCAGACTACAGACACATTCCTTTTCATTTCTCACACAACGAACGTACTCTTGTTCAAATTTCGTTGCAATATTTTCATTGGTGTTAGAATTATTAAAGAAATGCCGGGTGCGGTAGCGAGTGAGACACACTGTATGTATATATATATGTATATTTTTTAAGAAATTAGTTTCTTTATTGTATATGTAGTAGTGACGCCATGATGTAAATGTAAACGGAAGGCCAATGAGAGGGGTCAATAAAAATATGGTAACATGATCTGTGGTAAGTGGTCAGCCAATGATATATCGTCTTTAATATTTATTAGGATTCTGAATGTCGAAGTGGTTGGCGAGGTAGGCTTAAGAATATATAATCTGTGGCTTAAGATTAGATGATCTGTGGGCATAAGTGTAGAGTATGTGTGTAAAGTTCTTAACCAATACTTACTTGTTAAACACCAAATGCTATGTTTCCAGAAAGTGTAAGTAAGAATATCGAACCATAACGTACATTACGTGAGTAAATAAGCTCATGCGACTGAACTCTGAAAAATAAATCTTGGACACTTAACAGCGAGAAAAGTTAGTGAAATTAGGGGTTTTACGGAAGTTGCAAGGAAAGATAAATCGGTTTGTAGGTTATGTATGGATAGTGTTGAACGAAGATGGGGCGGTATTAGTTGCGTTAAGAGACATGGAAGAAATATGTGTAATTTGGACCTGTTCCTAAATTTAACTTTTTTCTCCGTTGAACACTGTAGTTAGTTTTTGGATGTCAAGGTCTGTTATGCTTGTTGGTTGCCTGCCTGAGAACACTTTGCCTTGGAATTTCTCCTGCAGGCTGCTTAATAGGTAACATTGTATTCTAGACAAGTGTATAACCTTGTACATCGTAGGACATGGGTTAAGTACAGTACAAGAATTGTATGCCTTTACAATACATAAAATAAGTAATGTTTGCTGAATATAGAGAAAAGACATCCAAATCTAATTGTGTGGTTAAGTTAAAATATATAAGTGACCAACTAATGGAAGGGGTTGGAAGTTCCCTGCCTGGCTGCTGAAATATGTACCAGTATTCAACCATGATCAGCCCTAATCTAATAACAGCACTGCTAGCAATCAGGAAACGTTTATGTCAAGACACTGTGATTGAGATCAGTTCAACTTCACTCAGCTGAGTGAGCACAGCAGTAATTCTGATGTGGTTTCCAGTTTATGTGATTGGTTATTGTAACCTTGGTTATTTATAAAACTTACTGAATACAGTTTATTATTTATAAGTGAATGGCTCTGGGTTAGAATGTTGAATGAGCACAAGTTTGGATGTCCTTGATTACTAATGTCCGTCGTGCAGAGATGAATGTTTTGCACTTTGTTAGGTATACATTCCGCAGGTCAGCTACATTTCACTCTACCTCTTGCCTTGAAGTTATCACTTAGGTTGTCATTTTCTTGTGTCTGAGTTCCTGCCAATTCCAGTTGTATTCTAACTCCTGTACATTTTCTTTGTGATTTATTACACTTGTAACAGTTAATGTTGAAGACATGTAAATTGCACTTCTGTTACTAGAGTAATAATAGACTTGGTCTAGTATCAACGTAAATTATTTTCCCTACTCACATTTAGATACGCTGTGAATGTCTGTAAGCTTCTTAGAAATATGTACAGACATTTCTTCATAAATATGTTTAATCACCACTTATAATAATCATATTTGTTGTCAGATGTGGGCAGATATTTCTGTAAGACAGCACAAGTATTATTCTTGAAAGACCTTTGTATCTGAAACTCAGTCTTTATCATGTGATAAACAAGTTCAGCTTGAGAAACCACTTTGCAGTCTTCCAACAAGAATGCCACAGATTACACTGAGACGAGTTGAGGAAATATTTCCTGGTGTTAAGGGAAGATTGGTATTTTGTGCAGAAACAATTTTAACATCTCCATAATTGCTGTGGCTTATGTATGGGATGCAAGTTATACACAGTTGGAATCAGGTGATTTGCATATCTTTTACTTTTTACTTTCACTAATCTGTTGTGTGCTTTGTGTGTATGAAACTCTTTACATACTCATACTTATTTTTCATGGACTATCCAGAATGTGAAACTTTCAGTGAAGCAGTATGCTGTATGAATGTCAGCTGTGGAGTATCTGAGCATAGTATTGCTACACCTGTTTATCAAGACAGTAAATATTGTGACACTCAAATGTATTTTTGTTTTGCAGTGCATTCGGATTAAATTAAAATGTTATTCCATTATGGTTAACTTCATGTATATAGGCAAGCTGAAGCAAAAAATTGGTGTGGTTTGGAATGTGAGTGGATGTTATATCAGGGATTTTATGAATGTTAAGAAGCGCATGCCAGCTAGGAGAGAGAAACTATGGAACAGTGTAATTGGTTTGGTGACCACATGAGATTTGTCGGGATAATGCAGAGGTGTAAAAATCCTGGTGACCATGTTTTGTACAGGGGCTTCTCTCTCTCTCTCTCTCTCTCGCTCTCTCTCTATATATATATATATATATATAAGTGTGTGTGTGTGTATGTGTGTGTGTGTGTGTGTGTGTGTAATCATTAGGAAATGCAGCTTAAAAAATTTTGGTGAATATAATTTTGGAAAAAATTAAATCATATATTGAAAAAATTACCAGGTATTATCAGAATGGATTCAGAGATGGAAGATCTGTAATTGACAACATGTTTGTACGGAAAATAATAAATAAGAAAATTTGGGAATATAATCAGAGTGTACATTATTTATTTATTGATTTTCAAAAGGCATATGACTCTATACGTAGAGATATGCTATGGAAATGTATGGAAGAATTTAAAATTCTTAAAAAATTAATAAATATGTGTAAAACACGTGTACAAAAGACAAGAAATGCTGTTAGTATAGAAGGAACACTGTCATCCTTTTTTGAAAATAAAACTGGATTGAAACAGGATGACTCTCTATCACCAGTATTATTCAACTTAGCATTACGGAAAGTGATATAAAGTATAAAAATGGTTCCTAGTGGTATAAAGATTGGTAAACAACAATTGAATGTACTAGCATATGCAGATGATATTGTATTAATAGGAAAAAATGAAGTAGAAATAAGACAATTTTTTGTAGAAATAGAAGACATTGCCAGAAAGTTAGTACTACACATAAACCAAGGAAAAGCAAAATACAGTAGGTTCTCATTTTATGACAGGCTTACATTCTCTAATATTTGGTTGTAAATCGAATCTTCGTAAAATGAGTACTATTTAAATGGTTTAAATTGAGATAGGTTCATAGGTCAAACAAATTAGTCAAATAATTTTATAATTTACAATATTTCTTTACATTATGACACACAATTTTAATTTAATGAATTAGGTATATAGAAAATTACACAAATAATGAAAAAATTGTCAATCAAGTCACTTTATTTTGTTGAAGAAGGCCCAGGCCATGGTTCAGAAGACATCAAGAAAGTATGTAACGTCAACTGTTCTGATTTCTTCTTCTTTTCGGTCTTTTTGATGGACGTCATGGATGAAAAAGTCACAGTCAACTCAAAAGAACTGCACTAAAATAGAAAAAGAAGATAATAGTGGAATGGAAAAACTTTTCAAAATAAAATAGGACAATTAACAATAAAAAATTATACATTTGAAAGAGTTGAAAATTTTAAATGAAGATAACAGTCACCAAATAGATTTACAAGAAAGAATAAAAAATCCTAACAAAACTTACTTTATGCTACAAAAATTTTTTAGGAATAAAAATATATGTAAAAAACTAAAATTAAGACATAAGAACACAATAATTGATAAAACTTTAACATATGCGTCAGAAACCTGGATACTAACTTAGAGAGATAGAAAGCAATTAAACATTTTTGAAAGGAAAGTGTATAGAAGAATTTTAGGCCCAGTATATGTCAATGAAAAAGAAAATTGTAGAATATTAACCAATGAAGAAATTTATGCAATGATTAAAAACCCACTATAACAGGGACAGTAAGGTTAAATAGATTACACTGGTTTGGGCATGTACAGAGAACGGAAGAAAATAGAATTCCCAAAATAGTATTATATATGAATTTGGAAACAACAAGGCTGAGAGGTGGGCCAAGAAATAGATGGCAAGATGAAGTGAGGGAGGATGGAAGACTGGTTGGTGGGAAAGGTTGGATGGAAAGGGTATATAATAGAAAGGTTGGATGGAAAGGGTATATAATAGAGAGGAATGGAAGAAGCTGCTGAGAACAGTAAGGAATCGTCACATTCTGCACATGCCAATGGAATGAATGAATATGTTTAATACTTATGCCACTTCTGTTATTTGTAATGATAAGGTGGCTTCAAGATGTTTGTAATATTTGTTGACCCTGGGATAATGCAAGACTTTAAAATATGATGTTTGACTATGAGTGATAGAACTCTTTCCAGTAATTGCCACTTGAGTTCATATAATGGATTCCTGCTTAGCTGAGGGTGTATTTGCTCTCCAGTATGTCACAGAAAGTGTTACTGTGCACAGCGGAGAGCGAACAGCATGCAGGTTAGATATGGTTGTATTGTGTCTGCAGGTAGGTTAAGCAACAGTTGGAGGTCACTTCTGTGTAGGGCCTCACTGTTTTAGGTACACTATGTGACTCATGTCATATTCCTTAATGATTCAGATGCATTACCATCCTGAAATGCTGGGCTTGTGTAAGGAATTCATGTGGCTTGTCATCTGAGATGATTTTATTTAACACACGTTGAAATAAAAACTGAAGTAAATCTGTGTGATGCATTTTATATTCAGAATTGCTATAAACAATGCAATGCCTTATAACCATTATTTAAAAATACAGTGTTAGAAAAGCTCAAGAAGAAATATCAGCAATTGCAACTGCATGGCAAACACATTACTTTAGGTTCTATGCAGCTGACACTTATGTGTCGGTAGACAACATGATGAAAAGTTTATAGGTTTATCAGATAGAGGTTTGATGTGCAAGGAAGTGTGAAGAGAACTATCTATATAATAATGTCTCATCACTAGAGTGCAGGGAGACATTATAATATACAACCTGCCCAATAGTTTGTTGTAAGTGTGACATCACAAATACAGTACATTCTCGATCATCCAGGGAAATGGTGGGGAGAGTAGTGCATGGATAATTGAAAAACACTGATAGACCAAAACATATAATTTATTGAGCCACAAACAGAAAAGACAACTATAGCTTGTTTATTATGTGCGTAATACATATGTAGCTTACGAGCAGATGCTTATTGTGTACATAAAAAGTCCATGATGTCTATTGTATTGAGGGTTTTGTTTGAGTAATTAGTGCTAAATAAAGTTACTTCCCACCTTATAATTATTCGTTAGCAGCTTATGTTTGTGCACGGATAATCTGCAAACTGCATAATCAACACAAAGATAATGAAGAAGACACCATATCTGGGAAAAGTGCTAAGAAATGTGGATTACATCATGAACAAACTGAGAGCACATTACTTTGGGGTAATGCTTGTTACAGCTTAAATCACAGCTCATCCATATCCCATCAGCTACCTGAAAATGAAAGAGTAGAAGTATAAAAATATGTGCATTTACCCATTGTTTTGAATGGGCATAAAAGTCTGTCTTTCACACTGTTGACAGGAGTGTGCTACAGAACTATTTTAATAGTATGAGGGTGCAAGGAACAAGCACCTGGTGAAAACTGCATGCTGAGTAGCTTCATGGTTTGACTCTTCACCAAAAATTGTTAGGGTTAACATGGAAGATGCTGTGAATGGGTTATATAGGATGTGACATGATGCATGGATACAAAGTTTTGATGAGGAAGCTGTTTGGGAAAGAAAAACTGTGTGAACTGTTGCTGGGTGTAGTAGAGAAATTTTGTGGAAAAGTGCAGACTGGACATATGGCAGACTGCAGTGAATGCAGTAATGAACCCTCCATGTTCGATAAAAATGAGGGAATTTTGTGACTAGCTGAGCAACTCTTGGCCTCTCATGTAGCACTGTGTTCCATGGAGTTAGCTGTTAGTAGTGGTTTTGAAAACTGTAAGGGAGAGAATCTATAAACCAACTACAACATTATCAGATTTTTGGAAAGGTTTTCACATTTGTTGTTATGACAGAGGACATGCTGACAGTGAATTGTATGTTGGTTTTACAGAGCTGCAGAAATTCACCAAAAGTTGCAGCTGGCTTGTATACTGGGAAAAGTACAACATTGTCTGGTGATGTGCGTGAAGGTGTCAATATAAATGTTGAGGTCACAGGTATGGATATAAAGGTAGAAGAGATTTCTGTGGTGAAAGTTGAAGAGGACGCAGTTATAGATATTAAAGAAGAAGAGATTCCTTGGGATGTAACCTCTCCTTCAGTAAAGGCTGAGGAGGATCAGGTGAGTTACACATGTGTTTGTCCATTATTAGATACATTTTATGAAAATTCCATAATGCCTCCCATCTTGTCATCTCCAGTGGTATCTGTGTCTGTCTGTCCTTCTGGCCATGTGCAACATCTGCATTGTGATGAATGAAAATGCTTATGTTTGTGTTGTTCGAAACTGTAGTAAGAGTTTTGTGTGCAAGTAAATGCAGAGAACAGTAAATATTTACTGATTATCTCATCACCAGACAGTAACAGAAATCTGTCACCTAAATATAACCAGTAAATCCTTATACAGTGTTAGGTAAGAAACATTGATTTTCTGTTTCCAGTAAATGCATGAAGTATAAAGAAAACTGTATTTCCACTTCCCCATTTTTATGGTTGTAGAAGCATAAGAGAAGAACAAAGGGGATTAAGTGTGTCTAGTAATAGGGTGCTGAGGAAAATATGTGGAATTAAGAGGCAAGAATTAACATGTGACATTTGGGCAGGGAAAATGATAACCTTCACTTTGGAGAGGGTTCTTTGTACATGATGGAGCGATATGATTATTTGAGACTGGAGTTTATGTTGATGGTGGTTAACACTAAGAGGTTTGATATTTTTATTGTGCCCCTGATTACTGAGTGTAAAAGTGATGATACACTGGTGAGTCTTTATGAAGAAGTAGATCAGCTATAAGCAACCCACAGGGCACATGTGGCCAGCTGAGTTTATGTTTGCAGCCTATGTTAATTTTCAAAAAAAAATTTATGGTCTCTTATCAGAACAAAGTACAGCTTTTTAGTGACTTGTTGAACTTAATGCGCACATGGTTAAATTTGGTGAACATTGCATATTGTAAGAGAATTTGTGTATGTTGCATTGGAAAACGTATGCTGGAAACTATAGTGGGAGGTGTGAGAAAAATATGGAGTGGTAAGCTTCACCATCCCACCCACACCATATGGTGTACTGATGATATAGTAAGGGTGTTGCAGACATAATTTTGTAGACTGAAATTCCGTGTATTTCTTGAGGAATGCCAGTGTCAAAGAACAATGTTGAGCTGCATATGGGCATGAGGAATAGAGAAGGGTAGGCACTGCAGTGACCCATGCACTTTGACCATTGTCATTTTTTTTTTTCACCCCTTTAGGTTTCGTATTCACCTTGATTAAAGTGCAGTATGCTGCTGACAGATGTCCACAAAATCACCTGGTATCATGAAGTGATGACACAGTTGCCTGCATCTTGAGGTGGCCAAAGCTCCACAGTCACAAAGAATGTGGGCTGTTTCAAATGCATTCTTGCCCTGTCACATTCTGGAGTGTTTGCCAGCCCCTGTTTAAATAAATGTCCTCTTAAGTAATTGTGTCCTGTTAGCAACCCCATCATTATTCTTAGGTGTTGCTAGTTAGACTGAGCAGTTTCCCAGGATTTGCACAGAGGGTTTTTTTTTTTAGGAAGCCCTTAGCCTTTCTTTGTCCATGTATACTCTGCCAGTGCTCATAATGTTTTCTGCTTGTCCAATCCCCGTTCACCCCCATGGCAAACCCTGCAGATATACAAAGTGCAGGCAGAGGTCCTATGAGTAGATGTGAGGGGCTAATTTATCATCTGTTTCATTTCCATGAATTCCCATGTGTCCTGGCATGCATATCATTTGGATCCTTTTATGTTCTTCCATTTTCACCAGGGTTCGATGGCAATCTAAGACTAATTTGGAATTTATTTGGAAACTGTCAAGAACTTTGAAGGCTGCTTGACTGAAAGAATGTAGATGTAACTACTTGTGTTGTCGTTTCCTACTTTCTCCATTATACAAGCCTTAAGGCCACATATTTCAGCCTTCAATACCATGGTGTGCAGCCCAAGCCTGAAACTGTGCCCTGTCCTCAAGCCCCATCTATATGCCCCAGCACCAGTGCCTTAATTGGCCCTGGACATGTCCCCATACCAGACCAGGCCCCTTTTATTGTCTTGGTGGAACCCATTATGCCATTCAACTTGTCAGAGAATTTGACTGTAAATGGCTTGTGGTGTGCATGTCTTGGTAACATCCTGTCATTTGGGTTTGTGCTCCATATCCCGAGATTTTTTGGTGTGACTGAAGTTAGTGGATTTAGGTCTTCACTGCTGGCTGCATGTTATTCTGTAAGATCCCTGCCTATTACATGGAAAAGAAGAAATCACAGGAGGACCTCTGTTGCAGCTGTTGGGGTTGTCTTCATCACCCCTGTTATGGCCAGATGGGCTAATCTCTGTAACTTTTGAGCTCCATCCTGCAGATAGTGTGTGACCCTCGGCCACCGAACCATGCAGACATATCAGTGTGGGTCTGATCACCATGGTGTAGATCCAGTGTACCACTCTGGGTTCAGACCACAGGTTTTACCAAATGTGTCCTTAAGAGATCCAACAAGCCCTATGGGTTGTATTCATCAAGTTTTCAGCTGTGCCTTCCAAGTCAATTCCTTGTCGAGAATAAGTCCAATGTATTGGACCTCGGTAGCCAGAAGCAATTTGTGTCCAGAGAGGGCTGGTTCCTTGAGGATGATGAAAACAAAGAAGATGCTATGAATGAGTTATGTAGCACATGACATGACGCACGGATACAAAGTTTTGGTGAGGAAAATGTTAGGGAAAGAACACCCATGTGCAGACTGGACATGTGGCAGACTAGTGAACACAGTAATGAACCTTCATGTTAGATGAAAGTGAGGGAATTTTGTGACTATCTGAGCAACTGTTGGCTTCTCAGGAAACACTGTTTTCCATGGAGTTGGCTGTTAGTAGTGGTTTTGAAAACAGCAACGGAGAGAATCTACAAACCTCCTACAGTATTATCAGTTTTTTGGAAAGATCACATTTGTTGTTATGACAGAGGACATACTGACAAGGAATTGTATGTTGATTTTACAGAGCTGCACAAATTCACCAAAAGTTGTATGGGGCTTGTGTATTGAGAGACAGGCAACATCGTCTGATAATATGAATGAAGGTGTCGGTACAAATTTTGAGGAGGTCACAGTTATGGATATTAAAGTAGAGGAGATTCCTGTAGTAAAGTTTGAGGATGAGACAGCCATGGATATAAAAGAAGAATATTTTCCTGGGGATGTAACCTCTCCCACAGTAAAGGCTGAGGAGGATCAGGTGAGTTACATGTGTGTTTGTCCATTATTGGATACATTTTACAAATATCATATAATGCCTACCATCTTTTATGATCAACACTGTCTGTGTCTGTTTGTTGGTCTGGCCACATCAAACCATGCCACTGTGATGAGTGGAAATGCTTATACTTTTGTTAGGTTGTTTGAAACTGTAGCAGGGACTGTGTGTGCATGTACATCTAGAGAACAGGAAATAGAGGTTGATTATCTCATTAGCAGACAGTAGCAGTAAACCTAAATATAACCAATAAATCCTTCCAAAATGTTGTGTAGTGAAGAAACTTTGATCTTCTGGTCACAAGTGGCAGTATAAATTATAAAGAAAACTGTATTTCAAATTGCCCTTTTGTATGGCAGTAGAAACATAAGAGAAGATGAAAGGGGACTGAGTATGTTTAATAACATGGTGCTGAAGAAAATATGTGGAACTAAGAGGCGGGAATAACAGGTGACTTTCAGAAAGTGCGAGTGATAGGCTTCATTTTGGGACAGGGTTCTCTGTACATGATGGAATTATATCAGCATTTAAGATTGCCATGTGTGTTGCTGGTTGGTAACACTGAAAGTTTGGTTGATTTTGTTATTGTGCCAGTGGTTATTGAATGTAAAAGTGATGATACACTGGAGAGTCTTTATGTGGAAATAGAGCAGTGATGGGCAACTGGAAGGGGGCATGTTGCTGGCTGAGGTTATGTATGCAGCCCAGGTCATTTTTCAGGAAAATTTATAGTCTCTGTTCAGGGCAAAGTACAACATTTTAGTGACTTTTTTTAACGTTGCACACACGGTTAAATTTGGTGAACACTGCATGTTGTAAGAGGATTTGTGTTTGTTGCGTTGTAAAACACTGTATGCCGGAAACTATATAGTAGGAGGAGAGAGAAAAAAATATGGAGTGGTAAACCTCACCATCTCACTCACTCTATATGTTGTACTGTGGATCATAGCAAGTGTGTTTTAGTCGTACTGTATTAGACTGGAGTTTGATGTATTTCCTAGTGAATGTCAGTGACAAAGAACAATATTGAGCTGCATATTGGTGTCTCCCTTTCTTACAAAATAATTTAAGTCATTAACCCTTTGCCGGTCCAATTTAAAGCACTACTGCATGGGCAGAAAGGCTGCGTTTTTTTCAGTGGGCATTTAAATTTACGTACTGCACCAGA
>JGI20166J26741_11714585_pt1 | contig 10748 bp, 8 predicted proteins | sample TergutCu122P5_FD_26741 | JGI IMG/M metagenome (IMG submission 26741) | reverse complement strand
GGCGCAGGCCCCGATGTAGTCCCCGTTTTTTCGCTCGCCGCCAAGCGAAAAAACGGGGACTACATCGGGGCCTGCGCCGTCTACGGCTACGCGAAATCCGGGGAAAACAAGAACCGCCTTGTCGTTGACGAGTTCGCGGCAAGCGTCGTGCGCGACATTTTCAGGATGAGGCTTGAGGGCGTCAGCGCCGCGCGGATCGCCGGGGAGCTGAACAGCCTTGGCCTGCAATCCCCGCTGGAATATAAAAAGGCCAACGGCCTGCCGCACCCAACGGGCGGCTTCGCCGACAAGGCGGGCAGCAAATGGTCGGCCACCACGGTCATCCGCATGCTGAAGGACGAGACGTACACGGGCGTCCTGATCCAGGGCAAGCAAGGGACGCTCAATTATAAAATAAAGGATCTGGTAACCAAGCCGGAAGCCGATTGGATCCGCACGGAGAATGCCCATGAGGCCATCATACCAAGGGGCGACTTTGACCAGCTTCAAAGAATAATGAGCCTTGACACCCGGACAGCGCCCGGCGAAAACAAAGTCTATCTTTTCTCCGGCCTTTTGATCTGCGGCGGCTGCGGGGGGCGCATGACACGGAAGACGGTCCCGTACAAAGGCGTGAAATACCACTATTATTGCTGCCCGGCGGGCGGTAAAAACGGCTGCCGCGCGCCGGCCATGCTGAAAGAAAGCGATTTGGCTGAATGCGTCGCCATCAGCCTGAAAGCCCATATCCGCAATGTCGCGTCGCTGGAGGCGCTACTGGAAGCGGTGGATCGCGAGGCTATGGGCAAAGAGCTGGTAAAAAAATACGCCGCGCAAATAAACGAAAACGAGAAGCGCCTTGAGCAGGTCAACCGCTTCAAGTCCGTCCTGTATGAGAATTTCATAAGCGGAGTCTTAACGAAGCAGGACTATAAAGCCTTCAAAGCCAAGTATGCGGAGGATGGCAGTAATATCGAGGCCGCCATCGCGCGGTTGAAAACGGATCTTGATGACGCGCTGAACAACAGGAGCGAGCGCCTGCAATGGGTTGAGCATTTCAAACGCTTCTCAGACCTTAAAGAGCTAAGCCGCAAAGCAGTGGTTCAGCTTATTCAAAGCATCCGCGTTATTGACAAGAAAACCATACAGATAACATACAACTATGAAGCCGATTATATGAAGGCCATTGAGGCTGGGGGTATTTCCGCCGATCCCATGGCGGCGGAGGGGGAGGTCGTTTGAGATGGCGCGTAAAAGCAGGAAACAAACAGCACCCGCCGGCATAGCGCTGGCAGCGCCTCCCTCAGCCTCGGCTTTTAGCGCGGCGGCATACATAAGGCTTTCCGTTGAGGACAGCAAAAACAGGGGCGACTCCATAGAGAACCAAAAGGCCATTATTATGGGCTTTATTGAGCGCAACCCGGATATACGGCTTTGCGAGACGTATGTGGACAACGGCGTGACAGGGCAGCTATTCGATCGGGCGGCGTTCCAGAGGATGCTCTCCGATATAGAGGCGGGCAAAATCTCGTGTGTCATAGTCAAAGACTTGTCGCGCCTTGGCCGGAACACCATTGATACCGGGTATTACGTTGAAAAGTACATGCCCCTCCACAATGTCCGTTTCATCAGCGTCAATGACAATTTCGACACCAGTGTAAGCGACGGCGGCATCATGCTCCCCATTAAAAACATGATGAACGAGGCCATTGCCCTGGAAATCGCCAGGAAAGTGAGGACGCAGGCCCGGCAAAGCATGAAGGACGGGGACTTCATCGGCTCCCGCCCGCCCTATGGGTATCTGAAAGATCCGGGCAATTGCCACCGCCTTGTCGTTGACGGGGAGGCGGCGGCTGTTGTGCGGCAGATATTCCAGTGGGCCGATGAAAAAGTCGCTTTAGCTGAAATAGTGCGGCGGCTGAATAGCGCGGGGACGCCGTCGCCAAGCTACCGCAAACACGCGCAGGGCCTGATAACGCATGAAAAGCTTGTCGGGCGCAAGCCCTGGCAGTCGTGGACAGTATATAAAATGCTTGACAAAGAGGTTTATGTAGGCGACATGGTCCAGGGCAAAACAAAATCCGCGCGCCGCCGCCAAAATCCGGCTGATCCAGCGGAATGGGTCACTGTCAAAGACACGCACCCCGCAATAATCAGCCGGGAAATCTTCGAGCGTGTCAAAGCATACAGGGATGAGGTCGGCCAAAGCTTCACCCAGCGACCCGCGAAAGAGTATTCGCAAAACCTTTTCAGGGGGCGCATATTTTGCGGGCACTGCGGCGGGATTATGAACCGAGGCCGGCAGCGCGATGTCTATTGGTACCGCTGTATCGCGCAAAATAGAATTGGGAAAGGCGCTTGCCGGCAGGTTTCAGTAAAAGAGTCGGATCTGGCAGCCGCCGTTTTAGATGTTATCCGCGCCCAGGCCGAAGCAATCTGTGGTAAAAGTTTGCTTCGGTTTAAAAATGACAGCCAGGAACGAAAAACATCTTTGGATACTGAAATTTCCTCAGTTGCGCAGCGCATTGACAAAGACACCCGCTTCATGCGGAGCTTGTATGAAAGCCTAATTAACGCGGCCATCAGCAAAGACGAGTACCTGGCCATGAAGGCTGATTATGAAAATAGAATCGCTGCTGATTCAAGCCGTCTGGAGAGCCTCAAAGATAAAAAGCGGGAATTGGACAACGCGTTTGAGCGGCTCACCGGGTTTGCCGACGACGTGGGGAAAGCCGCCGGCAGCGGATTAACGGCTGAACTGGTCGAGGGCTTAATCGACAGGGTGAAAATATACGAAGACAAGCATATAGAGCTTGCGTTCAAATATAACGACGGGTTTCTCCAACCCGCCGCCTTAAGCGACGGGGAGAGGGGCTAATGGCATGGCCGCTCAGAAGAAACACGCCATAGCGCTTTACATACGGCTCTCCCTGGAGGATGACAAGTACGAAAGCATGAGCATCGCCAACCAGAAGCTCATGCTGCGCCAATACGCCGAAAGCCTCCCGGAATATGACAAATCCGAGGTTGCCGAGTTCGTGGACAACGGGTTCAGCGGGACAAATTTCGAGCGCCCAGCGGTGCAGAGGCTCCTGGATCTTGTCCGGGCGAACAAAATAGATATTCTCATCGTTAAGGATTTCACGCGTTTCGGGAGAAACAGCATTGAAGTGGGATACTTTATAGAACAGGTATTCCCGCTTTTCCGGACACGCTTTATCTCGATAGACAATGGCTTTGACTCCGCCAACTACAAGGAAGACACTGGCGGCATGGAAGTCGCCTTCAATTATTTGCTTGCCGAATACTACAGCATTGATCGTGCGACACGTTTCTAGTATAAGCCCACGTTACAAACAAATAAAATAAGTTTGTAACCATAGTCCAAGTGGAGCGGTAAAACTGGGCACACGATAGAACGGATTAATCTGTACTATTCGTGTAGAACTGACAGGCGATAGGTGGAATGAAGGGGTAACGCCCTGAAACGCCTCCCTAATAGTCCTAGGTGCGTCGGGATTTGCTAATATCTCGGGGTGCTAAGCTAGGTAAAGACGGCTGAGAGTACATGCTTAAATAACCACACCATTGCAATGAAATGGTGGACTTAATAGCAACAGCGAGCTAGAGGTAGCCGAGTGTATGATAGGCCGGGGGTCTATAAAATGCCCATGGTGAGAATGTCTGGAAACAGACAGACAAACTTGCGATTGTACAGGTCTATATGCTGAATAAGCAGAAATGCTTATACCGCACTATGCGGGGTGTGTGGGGTGGAGTAGGAATGGTCTATACGAAACTCCCTATAGTGTTACAGGCACTATCAAGCACACAGGACTAAAGCAAGCACCTAAAGGTATATGCACAGATAAACCTGTTGGAACGTGGAAAGCTATGAGCACGAATGTTAAGAGGGTAGCAACTCAATGACGTGTTGAATGGAAATACTGAAAGTCATTAGCAAATAATGACACACCTTCGGGCGTTCCGTTATCAGGATAACCATTCTTAATCATAGTGAGATTAGTGGCATGAGCGATGATATCCCCAGACTGGCAGTAAAAAACTGGAAGTCCTAGGTAATGGGGGAAGGAGCAAAAGCCACAAGGCAGGTTGTGGAGCTGCGGAAACGCAACAACACTTTATTAAGATTGCGATTTATTTCTAAATCTTTCAAGGTTCTTGTATGACTAACAGAAACCAACTCCAGAGGGGGGTGGTTGACTTGACTGGTGATACAGCCTTAAAGAAAACAAAAATGCTCAAAAAGCAAAAATTGCGAAACAACGAATACTATGATATGCAAAGCGTGTTTGATGAATTACACGAAAAATCCGTAAATGGTAAAATCTTCACAGGCTTAGTGACAACAATTATGGATGAAGACAACATCCTGCTGGCATACCGCAACATTAAAAATAATAAAGGGTCAGCAACCGAAGGAACAGACGGACGTATCATTGAGTATTACAAAGACTGGTCAGAAGAAAAGTTTGTGCAGTATTTTCAAAGCAAATTCGAAAACTACCAGCCTAAAAGTGTACGCCGGGTAGAAATACCGAAAGAACATCAACCCGGTAAAACACGCCCCCTAGGAATCCCTTGTATGGACGACAGGATTATACAGCAATGTATTCTCCAAGTATTGGAGCCGATATGCGAAGCTAAATTTCATCCTCACAGTTATGGTTTTAGGCCTAACAGAGCGGCGAGCCATGCCATAGCCAGAACAACGTATCTCATGTGGAAATGTAACTGTCACTACGTTGTTGACATTGATATAAAATCATTCTTCGACACAGTCAATCACGGCAAACTGCTTAAGCAAATGTGGGCATTGGGGATTAGGGATAAGAACCTAATAAGCATAATTGGTAGAATACTAAAATCGAAAATCGAGGGAATCGGAGTGCCCGATAAGGGATGCCCGCAGGGGGGTATAATTAGCCCATTATTGTCGAACATTGTCCTTAATGAGTTAGACTGGTGGCTCAGTAACCAATGGGAAACATTTGAAACTCGATATAAATTCCCACAAGCCAATAATAGATACAGAGCCTTAAATTCTTCCAGTCTTAAAAAGCTATTTGTGGTACGATACGCCGATGACTTCAAAATACTCTGCAAGGACTACAAAACAGCCCAGAAAATCTATACCGCCACTAGGGATTGGCTCAAGGAACGGCTAGGGTTAGATATTAGCCCTGAAAAATCCAAGATAACCAATGCTAGAAAAGGCAAGACAGAATTTTTGGGGTTTGCACTATACGTCCGTAAGAAAAAGGGAAAGTTCATCACACGCAGCAACATATCCGACAAAGCAAAAACAGCAATACGAGCGAAGTTGAAAGAGCAAATAAAGGTTATACAACAGGAAACCACACCTCAACAAGTGAGACTGTTAAACAGTAAAATATTGGGTATGCATCAATATTATGAAACGGCTACCCTGTGCTCATTAGACTTCGCCGATATAGATTTCGTTGTCAGCAAGAGCCTGTATAATAGGCTTAAAGGGAAAACCAAAAAAGTCAAGGGTCGAAATAAAAGAAAGATAAAACCCGAAGACGAGCCTGCAAAGTCCAAAACATATCAGAAATTTTACGGGGATTATAACCAAAAGCCTAAAATTGTGGCAGGAGTAACTATATTTCCAATATATGGTTGTAAATTTAAAGCCCCAATGAATTTCAAACAGGAGATTAATAAATTCACGGAAACAGGGCGGAAGCTAATCCACAATACTTTGGGAAATGTGCGAAACCTTGTTGGATACTTGTTAAAATGCAAAGAGTATGACAAATCCGTGGAATACAACGACAACCGAATATCTTTGATGGCTGGACAAAATGGAAAATGTGGTGTAACAGGCGAACCCCTTATTGTAGGAAATATGGAGTGCCATCACAAGAAGCCAATAGAATTAGGCGGTTCGGACGAGTATCATAATCTTATGTGGGTTAACCCGACTTTCCGGATGAATGCCGACAAAGCCCCAAAAATCAACCTTCAAATTTTTAATAGGTCACTACAATCTATCAAAGAACGAAGCGAGCTAATTGATATGAACCAGCAAACCGGAAGAGCGTGAAGCGAGATGTTGCCATAATGCTTACATGACAACGGGTGTGCGAACATGCATGAACGCATATCGCGAAAAGTATAACACAGTCACAAAAAGACAAGTAACACCGATAAAAGCGCCTGATAACTTGCGACGGAAGATATGGAAAGCGGCGCAAGCTATCTGTAACAGGAAGTGAGAAGCTGTAAAGGATCTTTAATACCACGTTTACTGAAGATATCCAGAGGGACATCTACAGGCTTGCCGGAAGGCCGGAATGTTGATGTGGATGATGCCAGCCTTGTCTTTCAAGACAATAGAGGTGCGAACATGCATGAAAAGCATATCGCGAAGGGATGCCGTTACGGAATATCGGCAAGCGGCGCAGATAGAGGCTAAGGCGCCTGATAGCTTGCAACGTAAGGATATGGTATACGGCGCAAGCTATCTGAAGCAGGAAGTGACAGGCTTTGAAGGATCTTTAACACCCAGTTTTTTGTAGATATCCTGATGGACATCTTCAGGTTTGCCGGAGGCCCGGTGATGATAGGCTTTACCATCATTGTCTTTCATGACAACGGAAATGCGGTTATGCGTAGAAAGCACATCGCGGATAGTCTGCCATTGGCGTGTATCGTTAAAACTCGCCAGGCGGTGTTCTATTGCCGAAAGGATGTGGTACGCCAGAACGGTTATAAACAGATGGGCAGCTGAACGGCCGTCATTCTGGTGATATACCGGACGCATGCCCAATTCGCTTTTCATGGCGCGGAATGAGCTTTCTACATGGACTTGAGTCATATACAATTTCCAGATTTCAACTGCGTCCAACTCAGTATGTGTAGTGTCGATGACATAACAGCCGGAAAGGGGGTTCGGCTCGGCGGATTTTAGCGTCACTTCAATACGCTGCGCTTTACCTTCCTCGTTTTTGACGATTACTGCGTTATATTTGTCCGCGGCGGTTTTATGTTTTTTGATATAGTTGTTGAGTTTAGCCTCTATTTTGGAAATATTTTTGATATTGCCTTTTTTGATGGATCGACTCAGCCCTTCGACGCCGGATAAATATCGTGAGTCTTTTTTTGAGGCTATAGCATCTTCTTTATGAGACTTCCCATCACTGAGGCAGAGTACTTTACAAGTTGCTCCTGCGCCCTGCTCGATTTTCTTCACGTAGACATGGTTTTCATCGCCATACGCGGTACGTTTATGGCTTAATTCGTCAATTCGGAAAAAAGTGTCCCTGGCCGTTTTAAACTCCTCAAGATAATCTTCTGTTTGATCCTCGCGTGTTATTACGGTGTATTGGTAGCACCGAGCCTGTAGCAGCGCGACATTGTCGTCAGTAGCGATCCCGCGATCCATAATAATTGTAGGTTTTTCAAGAATCATTTGCGGCGAGTTATACCCGAACATAATCTCTAAACGGTTAAGCATGTCCTCCATTGTTTGCGGCTCGCCTTGATTTCCCTTGTAAATATGGCTTGTAACAAGAACCCCGTCATTTCTTACAACTACTGACAGGGTGATCAAAGGGCAATCGCTGCGTTTACTTTTACAATGCCCGCGTTTGGCGAGTGAGTTTCCAAGGCAGCTGCCTTCCATATATGTATTGGTGAGGTCATATAAAAAAACTGTGAATCCATTATACGGAAAAAGAGAGCATTGTCTTTTATACAAGAATTCTTCGAGCTTATCTTTGTTTTCGTAGAGTTTTTCGCCTATTTCATAAAAAATATTTTTACCGGAATTAATGATGTCACAACCGGGAAGCTCGGATAACGCGGAACGTCTGCGAAACCATTCTATAGTATGCCTTTCACTGCCCGGTGATATTAGCCTTCCATAAATAAGGGCTTTGGCAACAGCATTTTGATTTTGAGAAAAACCACAGTCTTTCAATATTTCATCGAAATTCAATAACCTCCATGTATCCAGACAAACGAGTTCAGCGCCGACAGAACGGGATTTTTCGGTTGAAACAGAGCCAAGATCGATGGATACGCAATTACCGGAGTCTGACTTTGCAGCGCCGGATTCCAAAATATTAAGTTTTTTAGAGAGTTTATTGTTGGATACAAGGCTCAGTGCCAAGTCTTCGATATATTTATCGTTATCTTCCAATAAAGTGATTTGCCCGCAGAGCTGACACTCAAGGGCGTGTGCGAGCTTTTTCCATTCCCGGCGCGGCAAGTCGAGCCGGCCCAATCCCATAATCGTACGATGCCGGGGTTCGCCGTTAACCCTTACTGATTCGGAGAGTGCATGCTTAAAGTAAACCTCACCCGACTTTTTGTTCTTAGTTTTGATCTCACGAATGAACATAATCTCACCGCATTTGTAATGATGAAACTATTATACCAAGTAAAGGGAAAAGATGCAATAGGAAATTTTGTTCGTATAAATAATTAGGTGACTACAAATCGATTTTTTAAATTTTTCGAATGAAAAAAGCCCGATTTCAAGCCATTTGAAAATGCTTGTTCGAGCTAAAATTTATGTTTTTTCGGCTTTTTTGCTCGTACTGCCGGACAGTCGGGTTAAAATGGAAGTCCACAAGCTTATTCACGCCACCACTTCCGAAACGATTCAAAAATATTTGGATTTGTTGCAACTGGACAAGAAGGCTATTAAAAAGGTTAATTCTTTAAGACTATCAGCAGAGAATTTAGAAATAGTTGAAATTGCAATCTAGACCTGTTGGAGCGCCGTGTGCGGTGAAAGCTGCACGCACGGTGTGGGGGTGGGGTAAAGTCGGAAACTTTGATACAGTAGACTTACCTATACCTATTGTCGCGCAAATCGAAAAGCGCGAAATATTTGAAGATGAAAAACGGCGAATACCAGAGCAGGCTGTGCATTTACGGCTACAGGAAGGGAAAAGACGGCAGGCTGGAGATAGACGGGGAGACAGCGCCCGTCGTCAGGATGGTTTTCTCGCTCTCCTATGAAGGCAAAAACGCGATGGAGATCGTCAAGGCTCTGCATGAAAAAGGAATCCCCACGCCTGGCGAGCATAAGTCAGCGAAAGGCATAGCCGCGCACAACGTTACCCAGTCGCATGGGATATGGCAGCGTTCCGCAGTTTTGCGCATGCTGGGCAACGAGCAATACGCCGGGACTTATATAGCAAGAAAATGGGAGTCAAAAGAGGTAGGCGGCCGGGCGCGCTTGAAGGACGAGAGCGAATGGATTAAAATACCCAACCACCACCCCGCTATTATTGAGAAGGCATTTTATGATGAAGTCCAGGAGCGCGGCCTGCACTTCAAATCGGCGAAGAAAAACCGCTTCGAATACCCGTTGCGCGGGAAAGTATTCTGCGGGAACTGCCGGCACGCGATGTACAGGATTTTCACAAAGGAACCGAAATTCATCTGCCGCCACTCTGTTGTTGACGAATCATATAGCTGCCACGGCTTGACGATATTGGAGCCTGAGCTTGAGGCGCTTATTTACGGGATAATAACAAAGCAGGCCCAGGCCATATTGGGCGTGGGCGGCATTGGCCCCGCTTCCGGGCTGGATGTCCAGAATAGCCAGGAAACGGATCTAGCTAAACAGATTGATATGCTCCAGCGGAAAAAGCGGGGATTATACGAGGCACTAATAATGGAAGATATAGAGGTGAACCAGTATAAACAGGAAAATACCAGAATTGACGCTGAATTGGCTGAGTTGAAACGGATGCTTGCACTGTCGGAAAGCAATTCGGCGAAAACGCGGCGGGACTTTGACAAGATGGCTGAATTGCGGAAGATCGCCGAAACTGCTGCGGACGAGAGGGTTCTAACGCGATCGTTGGTGGAACTGTTGATTGACCGGGTTTATGTATATCCAGGAAATGGACTCATGATTGAATGGAAATTTGAAGACTTTTCACAGCCAATGGGGAATATAGGAAACATTCAATTTTAAGAAGGGCTTTTAAGGAGGGACAGGAAAACCGTTGGCGCTACAGGTAGCGATGGTTTCAAGCAAAAGCAACGAATGGGCGACCCCGCAAGATTTTTTCGATGAACTGAATGAAGAGTTTTCTTTTACGCTTGACCCCTGCTCGACTGATGGTAACCGCAAATGTGAAAAGCATTATACGCTTGACGACGACGGGCTATCCAAAGATTGGTCAGGCGAAGTGGTTTTTATGAATCCACCCTATGGAGGGAATTCCGCCGCTTGGATAAGAAAAGCCTTTATAGAAAGTAAAAAAGGCGGGGTGGTGGTCTGCCTTATTGTGTCGTCAACCGACAGGAGCTATTGGCATGACTACATATTCCCGTATGCGGCCCAGATTAGGTTTGTCAGGGGAAGATTAAAATTCAATGGAGTCGCGACAACCGCGCCGTTTGCTAGTGCGGTTGTTATTTTCACGGATAAAATATCTTATAAAAATAGGATATGTTTTTACAGCAAATCCGTATCCGCAGCTAAGAAGGATGGGGACAGACAAATAGGCTTTGGCGGGGACATGTTGTTAAATTCTTAAAAAATATTTTTAGCTTTTGCTTGACTTACGGGTGACGAAGGTCATGAAAACGTATTTTTCTCATGTTGTTATTCCTTAATACCGTATCCAAGTTATCCGTCAAGAAATTTGGCTTAGTCAGATTCCCCATCTCATCGACGTAGATATACTCATCGAAATCATGGTTATAGCTGCGTCCGCACAGCCTTTTAAACTCTTCCTGGCGCTCTTTCCGTT
>JGI20166J26741_11714474_pt1 | contig 10749 bp, 15 predicted proteins | sample TergutCu122P5_FD_26741 | JGI IMG/M metagenome (IMG submission 26741) | reverse complement strand
GTGTATTGCAAACGGGCCGCCCGGTGTGCGGCCCCTATCAAATGCAATGAAATGTTTATATTTCCCTCTCCATCAAAATCATCTCGCCCATGGCGCCGGGGTCTCTGCCGATCTCCCGGAACTCATAGCGCTCGTAAAAGCGCCGGGCGTGTTCATTCTCCCCGCTGACGTGCAGGCGCAGGCGCGTGCGCCCCAGTTTCCGGAAGGCGGAGAGCGCGTGGCCGATGAGCTGTACGCCCAAGCCCTGATTGCGGTGTTCCGGCAACATGTAACAGAGGGTGATCCAGCCAAAGCCCTCAGCCTCTCCGCGCTCGGCGTCAAACTCCACAATGCCCGCGACGCTGTCCCCCCGATAGACCTTCATGAGGGCCAGGGGATGGCTACGGACGTGCAGTTTGGCGCAGGCCAGATAAAGGGTCGGCTCAAAGCCGGCGTCGGAGCCGTGGCTCACGCGCCAGGCGTCCCGGTAGCAATTTATATAGAATTTCGATTCGGTGCGCAGATCCAGGGGCTCAAACCTCAGATTGTTGTCCTCCGCGCCGCTGCTCTTTTTCCACCAGGTCTGCCCCATAAACGTGGAAGTGTTCGCGTCCAGATGGCTGTTGTCGTTGAGGTATACGACTGCCACGCGGCCGCTTTTGATTTGCAGCAGGGACACCGCCGTGTTATCCCCATGGGGTACGCGCATGACCTCTTTGGAGGGGATATTTAAATAGTGGCAGAGCATGGCCCGGATCGCCATGCCGTGGGAGACCACGGCAACGCTCTGCCCCTCATGGTTTTGCGCGATCTCCTCCACCGCGGCCGTGATCCGGGCGGTGACGTCCCGAAAGCTCTCCGCGCCCGGCACATGCCAGTTGTCGGGGTCGGAACTGAAGTTGTCCATCATGGGCTTGTCCGCATAGGCCAAATTCCCCCAGCTCACGTCCTCCCAGCAGCCGAGATTGATCTCACGCAGGCGGATATCCGTGATAAGGGGCAAATTGTGGTATTTGAGAATCGCCCCCGCGGTGGCGGCGGTGCGGGAGAGGTCACTGGAATAAACGGCGTCCAGCGGGACATCCCGAAAACGTTCCGCCAAAGCCGCGATTTGCTTAAAACCTCTGGGCGTCACCTGGCCGTCGAACTGCCCCTGTCCCCGGCGGTAGAGGTTGCCCTCCGCCTCCGCGTGCCGGATCACATAAACTGTGGTCATTTTGTCCCTCCATGTTGACCGAAGTGAAAAGCGCGTGTATAATTGGGTAGGACACAAACCTCAGTCAGCGCAAGGGCAGCGCTGACAGCTCCTTTCAAAAGGGGCCTGAAAGGCACAGGCCCTTGATCTGAAGGCCCCCTTTTAAAAGGGGGTGGCGCGAAGCGCCGGGGGGTTGTCCGTTGGTATTATACTCGTTTTCGTCTCTCAGCACAATACTTTTCCTCGGGGGGCGGTCTGTTTGAAGGTACTGCATCTGATCAGCGGCGGGGACGCCGGCGGGGCCAAGACCCATGTGCACCTGCTGCTCGAGACTCTGTCCCGGGATATCGAAGTGAGGCTATGCTGTTTTATCAGGGGGGAATTCTCCGAGGAGGCCGTGGCTCTCGGAATTCCCACCGTCGATTTTGACGGCAGAGGTTTTGTCCGGACGTTTTTGGCACTCCGGAAGATGGTTCGTACAGAGGGCTATGAGCTCGTCCACTGCCACGGCTCCCGGGCCAATCTCATGGGGACGCTGCTGAAGCTCTTCACCCCCGCGCCGGTGCTCAGCACCGTACACAGCGACCCGCGCCTGGACTATCTGGGCCGCCCCTTCGCCAAAGTCACCTACGGCGTGCTCAACGCCTGCGCCCTGCGGATGCTGGACTACCGGGTCGCGGTGAGCGAGGCCATGCGCAGGCTCCTCATCAGCCGGGGCTTTGCGCCGAACCGTATTTTTACCATCCACAACGGCGTGGAGATCGAAGCGCCCCTCAAGACCGTCTGCCGGGAGGAGGGCGCGGTCACGGTCGGCATCGCCGCGCGGCTCCATCCCGTCAAGGATGTCGCAACCCTGCTGCGCGGCTTCGCGCTGGCTTTTCGCGAAGCGCCGAACCTGCGCCTGCGCGTCGCCGGGGACGGGCCTGACCGCGCGGCCCTGGAGGCTCTGTCCAAAGAACTGGGAATCGGGGGCGCGGTTCGCTTTTTGGGCTGGGTGTCGGACATGGACGCCTTTTACGCCGCGCTGGACGTCAATGCTTTGACCTCCCTGTCGGAGACTTTCCCCTACGTGCTCACCGAAGGGGCGCGTTACGCCCTGCCCACCGTGAGTTCCCGGGTGGGCGGCGTGCCGGAACTCATCTCCCACGGGGAGACGGGTCTGCTCTTCCCGCCGGGGGACGAAAAGGCCCTGTCCGCGCTGCTGTTGGAACTCGCGCGGGACAGGGCCCTGCGGGAGCGGCTGGGCGCCGCGCTCCGGAACCGGGTATGGCGGGAATTCTCCGGCCAGGCGACGGCGGAGCGCCAGAAGGCGATCTATGCCGAGGTTCTCCGCCGGGAAGCCCTGGGCAAACGCGGGCGGGATGGCGTTCTGCTCTGCGGGGCCTACGGCCACGGCAATGTGGGCGATGACGGCATTCTGGAGGCTATTTTACTGCAGCTCAAAGGGATCGACCCTTTTCTGCCTGTCACAGTCCTGGCCCGGCGGCCGAAGGAGACGGCCACGCGTTTTGGCGTCGATGTGCTGCACACGTTTGATATTTTCAAATTTCTGCCCCTGATGCGCCGCACAATTCTATATATCAACGGCGGCGGGAGCCTGATCCAGGACGTGACCAGCAAGCGGAGTCTGTGGTACTACCTCTTCACACTCCGGCGAGCCAAGGCCCGGGGCTGCAAGGTGCTCATGTACGCCTGCGGCATCGGCCCTGTGCTCTATGAGGACGACGTAAAGCGGGTGCGCCGGGACTTAAACGCCTGTGTGGACATGATCACCCTGCGGGAGTCCCACAGCGCGGAGGAACTCGCGCGCTTTGGTGTGACAAAGCCGGAGATCATTGTGAGTTCCGACCCGGCGCTCACCCTCCCCCCGGCGGACGACGCCGCCGTGGACGCGCTCTTTCTCGAAAACGGCATCGACCCCGGAGGAAATTACATCTGTTTCGCCCTGCGCAAGTGGAAGGGGGCTCTCCCCTCTCCGGAGAGTTTTGTGGCGGCGGCCAAGGCGGCCTACGAGCAATTCGGCCTCGCATCGATATTTCTGTCCGTCAACTACCGAAGCGACAGCGAGGCCGCCAAAGAGGCCATGTCCAAACTGGACATCCATGTCCCCTATTTTTCGATTTTCGCGCCGCTGGGCCCCTCACTGACCATCGGCGTGCTCAGGCGCATGAAGATCGTCCTGTCCATGCGGCTGCACGCACTGATCTTCGCGGCCTCCCAGGGGGTGCCTGTCATCGGCGTGGTCTATGACCCCAAGGTCAGCGCCTTTATGCAGTCCATCGGCCGGGGCGCCTACGTGGAGCTGGACGCGCTGTCGCCGGAGACGCTGGTGCCCTTGATGGAGAGCACGGCCCAGATGGCGGCGGAGCCGGAGCAGCTGCGGGAAAACGTAAAACGGCTCCTCGAAGTCGAGGAGCGCAACGTGGACGCGGTGCGAAAGTTGCTGGGAAAAGAGGTAAAATAGGTGAAAAACAAAAACACAGGCTGTCTCATCGCTTTGCTGCTCGCAATTGTCGCAGTTGTAATCGTTCTCATTATTTTCGCAAGCCAGGGTCTTCTTGGGGGAACCGGGGCAAAGCCCGTTTTGTATCTCTACCCCCACGGAGCCAACCGACGTCAGCGTGCGCATGGACAATATGGCGTGGAAACCGCTGGCCAAGGCGGTCGAACTGCCGGAGCAGACGCTGGTTCCCTTTGCGCGGACGGGCTTTACGGCGGTGGAGTGGGGCGGCGCCGAAGTGAACTAGAACCCGGTAAAGGTAGATGAGATATGCTTAGAATTGCCATATGCGACGATGACCTGCGTTTTTTGGATCACTTTGCGCAGATGCTCAGCGAGGCGTTTGCGGACGCGGGACAGCCGACAAAAATTTCCACTTTTTCTGACGGGAAATTTTTGATCGAAACAGTGGAAAAGGAAAAGCGAATGTTTGACGTCGTCTTTTTGGACGTTGAAATGCCGGTCATCCACGGCTTTCAGGTGGCCCAAAGATTGCGCGAATTGAACGCGGCCTGTCTTTTGCTGTTCACGACCTATATGGAGCACCAATCCCGCGAGGGCTATCGCTACGGGGCTTTTCGCTATATGTTCAAGAATCATCTTGAGGCCGAGATCGGCGAGGCGGTATCCGGCATTCTCAAAAAACTGGGCATTGCGGCGGTGGAGCGGGAATGCGTCACGTTCAGGTGCAGAACTTCGGGTACTTTGGAGAACTTGACGCTGCAAAAAAGCGACATCCTCTTTCTGCAGTCGGAGAAGACGCGGCGAATCGCCCTAAAAACTGTCTGCGCTGAATACGAACTGCTGACCAAGCCGCTGTCGGAATACGCCAAACAGCTGCAGCCGCCGGTTTTTATGCCGATTATGCGCAGCTATCTGCTCAATTTTAATCATGTAGAGGGCATCCGGGACGGATTTTTCGTGCTGACGGGCGGGGCGACGGTTCCGCTGGGCGTCAAGCGGGAAGTTCGGAAGTCCTCTGTGGAGAAGTATCTGAAGTTTTTGGAGGAGCGCGTCTGAAATGAGCATAGGAATTGTTTTAATTTGGGCATTTGCGGTATCTCTTTCAGGTGTCATGTCCGCGCTTATCTGCGGCATAACATTGGAGAGAAGGTATTCCCGATCCATTGTCATTTTAGGATACGGAGCCGCCTACTTCATCGGCTTTGTCCTTACGTTTTTCATTTACTACCTGGATATTCTAAATGACTTTGGCGGAATTGTAGGAATGTCCGCGGTGATCTGGGGCGCCTGTGCGCTGCTCCATAAGGAACACTGGTCCTCAAAATGGTTTGTGGCCATCATGGCGACGCTGATTTCAAACGTCTCCACATTTTTTATCTGCGGCCCCACCGTGAGCTTTATCGTGAGGGTGTCCAACCCGTACAATATTACAACTATTTCCATATTTATTGGGCTTAAACTGGTTTTATTCACTTTGCTGTTTCTATTATATAAAATGAAGCTTAGAAGAACCATACGCAGGGGTATTGAAAGCTTAGACGGCAAAATGAGCGGTTATCTGCCGGTTGCGCTGGCGTCGTTTTTTGGATTCTACATGATAAACCTGATTACAAACAGTATGGGGATCATTCCCTCGGCGATCACGAAGAGCCAGATCGAGCAGGCGATGACTCTGCCGGAGGGCTTTGAGATCCGTTATATTTTCATAGCTATATACGGCGTGATCAGTTTGATTTTCATTTTTGAGTTCTGGCAGATATTTTCTTCGATCTTCTGGTCGTCCCGCGCCCTCAAAACAGAAGCTGAGTTGAGCGACGCCAGTAAAGTGCAGTATTATATGCAGTGCAAACAAGAATCGGATGAGCGCGTTCAGGTTCTAAGCCATGATCTCAAACATAGCCTCATACAATGGCGTAAGTTAGCCGAGGAAAAAGGGGATGCGGACACGCTTGAGAGCATCTCGGAATATGAACGGCAATTATACTCCTGCGCCATGGTCAATGTTGAAAATGAAAGCGCAAATGCCGTCATTAACGAGAAATGCTTAGAGGCGCGGCAAGCGCAAGTGGAATTTCAGGTGGACGGGGCTTTTTACGAAGACCTATGTATAAGCAAGCTGGATTTATGCTCGCTGCTGGGCAATCTATTGGACAACGCCATCGAGGCCGCCGCGTAGGCGGAAAGTCCGGATCTGCGCCGCGTGAAACTGTCGATCCGGCGCAGGGGGAATTTGCTGATCTTGACCACGGAAAATGGGTACAAGTTCGCGCCCATGATCAAGGACGGGTTTTTCGCGACGCGCAAGGCGGACAAAGACCGCCACGCGATTGGGATGCGCAGCATCCGGTACGCGGTGGAAAAATACGCGGGCATTGTCAGCATCTCGTACAAGGACAATTGGTTTAAGGCGACCGCGATGCTATGCGGGTATGAGACCGCATTTTCAGACAAAAGCGGGTATGAGACCGCACTTTCAGACAGAAACTGATACTTTCGCGCAGAAATGCGCACAGACGACAAAAAATCGTGTATAATGCAGACGTTGATTGGCCGCGGCGCCGCCGCGGCTCATCACAAAATATTATATTGGGAGAGTGTTTATTATGCAAAGTACATCGAACGCACCAGGAAAGGGATTTCTCAAGATCACAGGCATTTTGTTAGTCGTCTTTGGCATTCTTTCGGCGCTTGCGTTGATTGCCGTGCTGATCTTGGGGATCATAAACAGCGGCACAATCTCTGACGCAATTTCTCAGTTCGTCAACTCGGTGAGTACGAGCGGCCTGACCGTGGACACGCCGCTGCTTCAGACCGCACTCATTGTGGTCATGTATGCGCTCGGGTGTATTGCCCTGATCGGGAGCGCATTCTATATCGTCATGGGTATTTTTGGCATTAAAAATTGTGACAAGCCGGAAAAGGCCGGCGTCTGTATGGTCTTGGCCGTCATCGGCTGTGTGCTGGTGGGCGGCGGCTTGCTTGTCGTATTGTACTTGATCGGCGCGGCGAAAAACAAATACTCGGTGGCGCCGCCTGTGCCGGTTGGACAAAACAGTTGAAAGGAGAGAGGTTTCTATGAAACGAATCAAAGTTTGGTCTATCATCTCGCTAATCATACTTGCGGCTATTATTGCCGTTTGTGCGTTTGGCCTATTTAACCTGGGTACCTGGCCACGTATCATTGTTGCGGTTGTTGGGGTTGTGATCATGATCGCCGGCTCGTTCATTATCGGCGTTATGAACAAGAACAGAAAACGATGAACCATTTGAGAAATTAGGAGGAATTAAAAAATGGATCTGGCAACAACCGATCATATCACGGGAAAGGAACTGGAACCTCTGGGGCTTGTGCAGGGTAATATTGTGCTGGCCACAACGATAGGGAAGAGTTTTATGGCCAGTTTGAAACTCTTCACAGGCGGGGAAATGCAACAGTATACGGAACTATTGAAAGAAGCGCGCGCCACCGCGACCGAGCGCATGGTACAGGAAGCGCAGACCTTGGGCGCTGACGCCGTCGTTATGGTTCGCTATGTCACATCCCAAATCGTAGATCCGGCCGCCGAAGTGATGGTTTACGGCACGGCGGTTCGGTATAAAAAATAATTCAAAACTGAGGAGAATTCCTATGAAGAAGAAAATCTTTGCCGCGCTGTGTGTTTTTGTTGTGTTGACCGTCCTGTTCGCCGGGTGCTCGGTGTTTGTCGGAGCCGAATTCAACCGTATATCCGTGGTAAAGGGTACAACCTGGACAATCACCGCGAGTTCCCTTAACGGACACGAGTCGCGGACGATCAATATGTCGGCTGACAATCTGGCCGCCCTGAAGGTGGACAGCACAAACAGCGCCGGCACCATGTCCCTGACCATCACCCAGGGGAGCACCACGCGAACCGTTGATATCAGCAACCAATTTTCCGGAAATATCGACACGAGCGGCTTTACGGCGGGAAAGGTCAGTTTCCGTCTGGATTATGGGAGCGCCAAAGACGTAAAGATAACCATTAACTGGTAACTTTTACTTCCCGGCCCCGAACAGTTTCTCCAGAGTGTTCCGGGCCTCGCCCCAGAGCTCCAACGGTTCGATACAAGCAATCATTCAAAAGCAAGGAGTGTTCCTATGAAGAAGAAAATTTTTGCCGCGCTGTGCGTTTTTGCCATGTTGACCGTCCTGTTGGCCGGCTGTCACGTGGTCTATGGAGACAGCATCAATTGTGTATCTTTGTTGAAGGGCACAACCTGGACAGTCACCGCGAGTTTCGTTGACGGACACGAGTCACGAACGGTTGACATGTCGGCTGACAATCTGGCCGCCTTGAAGGTGGACAGCACAAACAGCGCCGGCACGATATCCTTAAAACTCACTCAGGGGAGCACCACGAGAACCGTCGATATCAGCAACCAATTTTCCGGAAATATCGACACGAGCGGCTTTACGGCGGGAAAGGTTGACATGCGCGTGGATTACAAAAGCGCCAAAGACATAAAGATAACCATTAACTGGTAACTTTTACTTCCCGGCCCCGAACAGTTTCTCCAGAGTGTTCCGGGCCTCGCCCCAGAGCTCCAGGAGTTTAAACTTGATCACGTAGCCGTTGCTGTCCTCCTGCAAAAGGGCAACGTCACTCTTGTCCAGGGCGCTGAGGGCGTCGGTGCTGCCGCTTGCCGCCTCGTCACAGAGGGGCGGGAAGATCACACACCACCAGTTGTGGCCCTGGCCCGAACCCAGCGTCACGCGCAGGGAGGTGTACTCCCCGGCGGGCAGGGAAAAGGTCGGATACTCCCGCGTGGGATAATTCTCCTGTCCGATCTCGGCGCTGACTGGCACGTCTTGGCCCGCGACCTCGCGGGCCGCCGTGACGATGTCCGGCAGGGCGGCTTCGATGACGGTTTGGGCCTCGCTTACGGTCTTCACGCCGTCGAGCTGAGGCGTAAGCAGCGCCAGCACTTTATCGCGCACGGCCAACTTGATACTCTGATCGGCGTCGGTGTCGGAATTCGCGATGACATGCAGGCGGATGAGCTTATCGGACAGCGCCGCCGACTGGCCGCCGGCCCAGACTCCTGTCAGAAGCGTGACGCAGAGGGCGATGAGCAGGGCGATCTCCCACTTTTTGAGCTTGTTTTTCATGATAAAAATCCCGTCCTTACTATGTAACTCTTGAGAGTAGTATGGACGGGATTTTTTTATTTTATACAGCCGGAAAACTATTGCTGCGCCGGGGGGCGATCCACCACGGCAAGGGTTTTTCCGAGGGGTTTGAGAATGCGGAGGATTGTGCCGATTTGAGGGTCGGTTTTATTGTTTTCGATCCGCGCAATATGTGTTTGTCTGACTCCGCAAATCGCGTCAAGTTCTAGCTGCGTAAGCCCCTTTCCTTTTCGCGCTTCAATGATTTCGCCGATCAATTTAACTTGAAAGTCGATTTCCTCTCTGTCTTCTTGGGTCAGCGAATCGAGCTCTGCATAAACATCGTCCCAGTCGTAGCAAAGTTTCTTTGTTTTTTTCATTGCCCTTCACCTCTCTAGGAATTCTTTCAAATTTCGCTTGGCCTGTTCAATTTCCCTAAGTGGAGTTTTTTGACTTTTCTTTACGTAGTGATGAAGAATGATAAACGTTTTTCCAGTCCAATATGCAAAGAAAAAGCGATCATCCGCAGGCCGCAATTCCCACAAATCACCCTCAATGTGCCGTACAAAAGGCATTCCGACCTGCGTACCATACTCACGCAATGCATTAAAATATCTTGTAATAATCTTTAAGCGTATTCGACTGTCTTTGTTCGTTTGCGCAGTTTTATTGAGGCCATCCAAAAACTGCAATATTGGAGAATTTCCATCGCGGTCAGCAAAAATTTCAATTTTAAACATTGCTATTATCTCCACATGAATAATATTATATGCCTAATTCGTTCTATTTGTCAATCTCTATTTTTCTCATCGGCGCGCACAAAAAGCAATCTCTCACTTTCCCGCGCAGGCGCTCCGCGGCGGCCTCCGCCGCGGCCTTCTCCGCGAACAGTCCGAACACGGAGGGGCCTGTCCCGCTCATGGCCACGCCGAGCGCGCCGCTGTCCAGGAGCGCCCCCTTGAGCGCGCACACCTCCCCGGAGCCCCGGGGCAGCACGTCCTCGAAGACGTTGTACACCCGGCGGGAGAGGTTTAACAGACTCCCCTCCCGGATGGCTTGGATAATGCCATCCGTATCCGGGTGGCAGCGGAGGGCAGCGCAATTCAGCTTGGCAAACAGATCCGGCGTAGAGACGGAAAATTCCGGTTTGACAATAACGATCGCGCAGTCCGGTATGGGGGGCAGCTGTGTGAGCCGCTCTCCCCTGCCCTCCGCCAGGGCTGTCCCCCCCGCGACGCAGAAGGGCACGTCCGCGCCGACGAGGAGGGCCAGCGCCTCCAGTTCCGCGCCGGGCAAGTGCGCCGAAGTCAGTTCATTCATGGCGCGCAGGACGGCGGCGGCATCCCCGGAGCCGCCCCCCAGGCCCGCGCAGACGGGCACGCGCTTTGTGATCTCCACGTGCACGCCGTGGCGCCGCTCGTGGATTTTTTCGAGAAAAACTTTCCCCGCCTTGGCGGCGATGTTCCGCTCGTCCCCCGGCAGATAGCGCAGATTTGTGTCCGCCGTGAATTCCCGCTTCTCTGTAAGCGAGACGCGCAGGTCGTCGCAGAGGGTCACGGACTGCATAACCATCCGCATGGCGTGGTAGCCGTCCGTCAGCTTGCCCAAAACGTCCAGGGAGAGATTCAGTTTTGCCCAGGCTCTGACTTCTATGGTGTTCATTGCGCAAACAGCAGAGCCATCAGCTCCGTCCCGTCCTCCAAAAATATGCCGCCTTCGGCGTTTTTCTCGCAGTAGCCGAGGTAGTTGCCGGACTTTTCCCGGCTGTCATAGAGCAGAAAAGGCACGGGATCGCCGCCGTGGGCGCCCTTTTCCTCCAGCAGCGTCTTGTGGTCGGAGAGCAGCAGCAAGCGGAAATCCTCCCCTCGCGCCTCCAACTTTTGGATCAGCGGCGCGACGACGCGGGAGTCCAGCCACTCGATGGCCTGGAGTTTGCCTCTGAGATCCCCGGCGTGGCTGCACTCGTCCGGCCCTTCCAAA
>JGI20166J26741_11714362_pt1 | contig 10750 bp, 7 predicted proteins | sample TergutCu122P5_FD_26741 | JGI IMG/M metagenome (IMG submission 26741) | reverse complement strand
TCCTAATCTACAGGTTCATGCAGCAACTGGAAGATGCACTGAATGTCTCTCTGTGTGGCCACTTTCTGATTGCACTGGCCACAATGTGCTTCGCTGCTTTTTCTGTAGTTACGGTACAGTATAAAACTTTTTTTTTGTAACATTATAAGTTACTGACTGCTACAATGTTAAGCTTTGTAGCCAGTAGATTTGCATCAACATCCTACGTACATTTACAGGTAGGTAACTTATCTACAATTATGTGTGTGTGTGTTTGTGTATTTTATATATATATATATATATATATTTAAGAGCAACGAAATGTGCATTTTTTGTATCTTGGAGCCCTAACAATGCGTCATAAGGCAGTTTGTATAAAGGACTTAGAGAACCCAGTACTAGTGTAGTGACCTCCGCATTTTTGAAAATTTCAAGCGAAGGCCACTGTAGACCTACAACAAGCCGAGGCGTCTGCTTTGTCAGTAGTTGCAACATCCGGCCGAAGACCACTATTGTTTATTAGACTTTAAGGAATGCCTGACTTAGCACGCGGCCCTGACCGCTTCCAGAAATTTCTACACGATGCGGTGTAGGTAGTCTGGGGGCATCAAGGTGAAAAGCGTTCTGGGTCAGCAAAAACACTATGTAACACTGCCTCGCGGTCCCTATATAATGTCCGGAAAATTAAGCTAGAGATGTCAGATTTGGGAGAGAAACACTCCCCTTCGTACGGAATCTTCAGTCTCCAGAACGACGTTTCGGTGTAACCTGCCAGAGCTAAATAGATACAGGAATGTTGACGTTCCTATTGCTGGCGACAGGTAAGAGTTCCAACTGAGCAACTAGAATAAGCCACTTCAGGCAGAATCATTTTCCAAACTACTTTTATTCCGGGCATTATTAGAGGCAAGGCAGTGCACTCCAAACTGTAAATTTGAGCTTATTGTAGGTAGGACATTATTGCATAATATAGTTGTAAATAGTCATTTTCTACTGTGTCTGTCCCTGGTATCCTAGATTCTCCGGCAACCGTACCTTAGTCGAACCGCTCGCGGCTTAGCTACCATAAATAGTGCTTATTTTGGGCCGCACGTATTCACCCCCAACCTAGGCATTACACTAGAATCAGAAGGCACACGAATTACCGCCGCTTTTATTGCAGACAATTCAAATACGCCGAATCAGTAACATGTCCCTTTTCATGTTTCATGTTAAGGAATGTATACAACACTACTTCAGACATGATAGCGGTACTTGTTTGTCAAGTATGTCGGTTGATAAATGTCTTCAAATACCCACTGTTGATGAAACAAATACTTCTTTACAGCGGGAACACAAATAAGCAACTCATTATTTCATCAAAATAGTCTATATTTTTAATGGTACAAATTATTACAATTTCACACATAGAAAGCAAAACTGCTGAACATGGTAAGACCGAATCCCTTCCAGCTGACACTTAATTTTTAACTTTGTGACGTTGAAAAATAAGAAACACTTGTGGGGGAAAAAAGACGGCGTAAATGGTGTAGCTTTCATGCCTAGAGAGGTACGACACTATATTTTAATTTCTTGCAATTTTTGATGTTGGAAAATTTCATGAGTTGATAACTGATGAAGCTGATGACCGGTTCTTAGAAGGAAACTCTAGCGCTGTCCGTACTTTGCTGTGAATTTCTCAGAACGGCAGTGCATAGCCTCTTTTAGACTGGGTGAACTGAGCTACAGTTTGAGGAAATATCGTTCCCGAGATAATATTTGTTTTGTGTGGATAGATTTCTGTACATCTAAGACGTGGAACAGCACTCTTAGTCGTGGCAGCACGCATCCATTCTCCTGATATACGCAGTTTTAGGAATATTTGCATGGTTCCTGCATTCAAACCATTCTACTTAATTTTTTGTGAGCAAAATTATCTTTAAAAATATATTATTATTACTGTTACAGCAGTTAGAGAATCTGTATTTTAATAAATTGTCATCATCATCATTATTGTCATCAGTGACACAACACCATTAAGTACGCCTTGGCCAACTCTACGGTCCTCCACCATCCATCTCTATCCTTAGCACACACACAACAATTTATAATATTCGCTTTGATGATACCATGATAAAAATCATTAATCCTTCTAACTATGGGCCTCCTTTTCTCCTTTTCCCATCTAGATTATATTTCAGTATTCTCTTTGCCTTTCACTGTCATTACGGCTAATCCTAAGCACTGCCCCCTCATCCCGTCTGTCTTGATTACTACTATAAAAATGGCTAAAGTATTCAAGAAGCTCTTTGTTTTATAGTGTTTGACAAAATTCAACACTTTTATTTTACAACAAAATTTCCCCTAATCTTTAAAATATCTTCCTGGCGGTTCTTCCGTATTTCAAGAAGGGGGAAACTGGAAAGGAAACTACATATTTCATTTCAGATAATTGCATGTAAATAAAAGTGGGCTACAGTTTAAAGTGAGTTATTATTGAGTATCAGGTACTGAACATATAGACATTAAAATAAATTGTAACTAAATGAACAGAGATAACAGCTACACAAACGAACGTCCACCTACAGAGAAGTTAATTGTCTTAGAAGTACAAATTAATATAGAAATGTTACTTCAGGGCCACAAAGGAATGTAATAGCTAATACAAATTTAAATGGCGTTATTACCAGCCTAACTTTAATAAAGGTACTGTGCCTAAAATGTTCTGTAGCCTTCAACAGATATGAAATTCATATATCTTTGATTCACGGAGTCAGTCTGTTACCCCTTCTACAGATTGCTCTATGGGGAACTGTAAACTTGCCACACTGACATTCTGATACATTTGTTAGACCAGCGTTTTTAAAAAGGCTTGAGGTGTGTTTGGACTATAACTTCTAAAATATTCAGACGTCTCTAAATTTGAAATTCATCACAGTAAATGTAGTCCTAAATTTGAGTTGGAATTACTTTCACAGAAATGTGTAATTCTTCTAAAACTACAGCAAATGCCTTCTTTCAGGCCCGAAGAACTTTGACACAGTTCACAATTCCGATCGACGGACAGACATAGTGCCAGTAGCTCCGCACTGGTGATATGATTTGTGATCACCTGTCTTCATAGAAATAAAAACTGACCTGGAAAATTCCAACGGAGTGAGGAAGATATGTAGTGAATTTACTACACAAATAAAAAAAACGTTTGTGCAAGCAGCCACTCAGTGTAATGTTCCTAACATTTATCTCAGCATAGTTTTAAGAGAATACGGCACGGAAATCATGCTAATTGATTTTGAAGATAGATTTGAAAGAGTTATCCCAGAAATATGGAGTCAGTTGGTGTGTTATTTTAAATATATGTTCTTACATTTCATACTTTGTTGAATGACTTGGCAAAATATATTATTGTTCGCTGTTACTTGTCTGGCAAGGCCTCATTTTTACACATTATTTCGTACAGGCACTATTTCGAGAAACGTCATTCAAAATAAAATGCGCGTTTAGGTTTTCGCTAAAACATTTGTCCGAAACATTTATTGTAAGAAGAATTAAGATAGACATTTACATAAAAGTAAATACATTATCATGTACAGTGTCTGTTAATTCTTGTCAGATTTTAATTAAAATTAAATATTCTCAACAGATTTTCGAAAAATATTAATATTGAATTTAAAAAGTCTGTAAATGTTAGCCGAGTTGTTCCATGTGGAAGAACGGACAGACGGATACACAAATATGACGAAGCCAATAATCGTTTTACGCAAATTTACGGAAGCGCTTAAACGCCAATACCAAAGCAAATATATATGCATGAAGCCATTATCCCTAATATATTATGTGTTCAATGCCTTTGTTATTAGAAATATTCTATTCTTTCTGTGCTTCTGATATTACAAATATTTATTTACAGAACTGGGGAGATTATACAGATATGAGTCAAGCAGTGATAGTTTATGTCCCATTCGCTTGTGACGTGCTTCTGATCTGTTGGTGTGGATCTCAGCTGACACAACAGGTAAGACAATATGGATCATTAATTTGTTGTAGGCATTGGTAGCACGTTTTATTTATAATGTGTATGGAACCACATAGCAATTGAAAAAGTATTGTAAAATTTGAGTATTGAGTATTTTTCTGCTCTGCCCAAATTTCTGCACTAAATTTTCTTCGGCAAAACTTGACACAAGGTTTTTAAGCATCTGATAATTTTACTACGTTTTATTCCTTCAAAATACCTTTATTGTACGTGCATTTATTTCAGTCTTCGTGCCCGTGGTACGGAGTTTTTCTGCGACCGCTCTGTAAATAGTATTCACGGGCTACAAAATAAACGTTTGTATCTTATGAACCACAGAAGATGAAACAATGACATAATCAGCATTGTGTTGGGAATAAAGCAGAGACATTTCAGATAAAAATGCAATAGGGATGTTTAGTGCCTTCATGCAGGAAGTTAATTTAAAAAAATTTTAATTTTCAATTTATTTTACTTACATTTCTGTTTGGGGCCCCACTTTGCATAGGAAATTACAGCCTCAAAATTTTTGGAGACGTGCCTGTGTGTGGTAGTGTCAGAAACATAATCTTATTACACACAAGTAATAAGCTTGGTTGTATGGCACCGGAGTAAACTAAGTCACGTAACCATGACGTTATATGTATAAACATATCACGGCGGACAACGACCTCTGGCACACTTAAACAAGCCCTTGCCCCCTCCACCTACAAAGTGAGGTCTTAACCTAAACTTGAATGGTTCAAGTTACAATCCACCCAGCTCTTCAGTCGATTTGCACACCCTAATCCCAAGGAATCTAAGTGTTCTAAGTAGCGGACCAGTAATTGTATAAATAACTGGACACTATGAATATTATTTATATTATCTCACGATTACTGGAATTTACAGATGTGTTGGACGTAATGGATGCGCCTTTATAAAATGTCTTCACTACTAGCCTCGGTATCACGTACACAACTTGTCACATCCAGGGTATGAAACAGAATACTTGCTTCCTTTATGTCGTCAAAACTCGTCCACTTCCAAATTCATCCCCCCTTAAATATTCTTACTGTTTCCGATTGGCTAAAATATTAAATTTCACTACTTCCTAATGAGTACAAAAGTCAAAATTTCGAGTATTTTAACTCCATTGGCTCCCAATTTTTTAACGTTTTTCCATTGTCGTAACCCGTGTGAATTCCTTCACGCGCCTTACTGATTTCCCTTAATGTGCAAGCGTGACTATTATGGAATCCTTTCTCGCAAGACTTACGTTGTCCAAAATCTGTCAAAATTTACAACGTCAATTCTTCCAAAAAGTTCCCTAAGCCACCAATTTTGACACTGACAAACGGCGAACCTGCCAGCTCACTATACCCGCCATAAACTGTCTCTGTCCCTGTAAGCTGCTATACAGACTCGTTACAATTTCCCTTCCATCATAAACTAAATCACTAATTAGTTCTGGCCTGTCTACCAAATGTACATTTTTGACACATAATAAAGGACTTAAACTCCCAATACCGGTTATAAGGTAATGTTACTTTGTTTACATCATGTGACCGTTGTTTATAGTCTATGACTAGAGGTGACGTCATATGACAAAATGTCGCAGTTCACACTCGAAATTTTGGCTGCGTCACCGTCACGGACCGCTAGAGATCAGACTTTGTTGAGTGTCATTTGTGTATACGGACTTCCGCCATCGTTGCCAGTATATTATTCACGAGGTTGAAAACGGAATTTCTATATGAAATTTCCTCAACCCGTCAAGTACAGAATATTCTGTCATATCGCACTTATATCCAACCTTGTCAAATGGTTTATAAATTCTGATGCCAATACTTTTGTGTTTCTTGGGTATGTATTGTCGGAAATTTACTCCTCCTTTGAACAAAATAATTTCATCTACTGTTAGATGTTCAGAAAGGCTGTAAAATTTTGAAAATGTCTTGTTTAGAATTTTAAAGAGATTTCGCTTCTTCCATAATCTGTCAGAATGTTCTTCTGTCACGTCAGGCTCAATATTTTTGTCTGTGACCTTTACAAATCGAAGGATGTGAAGGTACCTCTCCCTTTCATATTGCTACTGTGGAAACGTGTGTGGAAATGGTTACTCGTTGCCAGTAGTCTGTCAGTTTCTCCCTTATGTAATGACCCATTTGAATTATTATCGCAAGCAACACAAGCACTTCGGCCTCTTTCGCGTCAGGGAGAGACGAGAGTCTGTCGGCAATTCTGTCAAGGTGACCGTGGTAGTGTCTCTTAGTCTCCATTACCAGCAGTGTGACAGTTTCCGCAAAATAAAACAGGAAAACTTCAAGTGGACTGGAGTCGTCATTTTATATGTGGCGTTTCATTGCCTTTTTGCGCCCTGGGGCCCCCACTAAATTCGTATACTGCTCTTCTGTGAGAGAGAGAGAGAGAGAGAGAGCGAGAGAGAGAGAGCCGAGTCCACTGTGAAGGGGGTGGTGTTTGGACCTGCCCACTCTTAAAAATTTCCTCTTCATCATAGGAATTTGAAGAAAAAGAACTTCTGGACGCGTGCCCTCTGGTTGTGGGTCGGTCCTGTTGCAAGTGTGACACCCCTGGCTTGTCTTAAAAACTTTCCTGGTCCTCAGAGCTGCTGTCGCTCGGGGCCCGTCTTTCGTAACTCTCGTTGTCCCAAATCAGTTCAGATATCCGGTTTAGGGACAGGAACCCGACTGTCTTACGCACACTCTTCACAGGCTGCTTGCTGAGGAACGAATATTCAGTCCGGCTTATTATTATGCGTTTGAAACACGTGTTCGCGTAGTGAAAAGCCATAAATTTCAGCTCTGTAAGGCTCGACGTTTTAAAGTCTAGTCTGTTTATTGCCACATATCAGACTTCAGTTGAAATTATAACCCCGAGAAGAATTAACAACAAGGCATTTCAATTTCAGCTAGGTGTTGGGAAAAGCGTGACGTCATAGTGCGGCCAGTAACGACCTATATTTATTTGTGTGGCAATGGAATGCAACATTTTTATCGTATTGTTTCCAACCTTTCTTCTGTAACAGTTCACGATCTGAAATGCAATGTTATACAGGCATAGAAAGAAGACGGTTGGTGCTCAGTCCCTTTCAATAGTAATATATCCTGCAACCTTCCACATTGAGTCTCCATTTTGGTTAGGAAAATTACCAGAATGCCATATATCAGTCAACGATATTGCGTAGTTATATTTCATTGGGGTAAAAAGCAAGAAAATTCTCCTAAAAAACATGCCTTTACTAGACTTTCCTTTGACTGCAGTGCTTGGCAGAAAAAATGAGGCTTCGTTATCAGTAAGGCTGATCAGTTGTTACTACACACGGCTTCGAACTGCTAGGTGTGTCTTGCTAAAGGAATGAAAGGCTTACTGTTGTATAGTTTAAAAAAAATCATTCGAGATTTCGCAGGCTGCCACACTTATTCATGAAGTAAATAGGTTCTTAATTGAGTAAAGGGCCAGAGCGTGAATTTGATCACAAACAATACTCAAATACGGAGTTAAAGACTGGGCTGTAATTCTATGCCTCTACGTGAGTTTGCGGCCATTTATATGGCCTCAACGTACCCGAAAAATTAGCGACATAACTTGCGGATTTAAACGACCCCTCCTCACACGGTACGCCAGTATGACAGAGGTTAACATTACTTTGGAATTTTGTAGCTAATCACGTATTTGTTTTTTATTAGACTTGTAAAATTCCTGGCTAAAAGGAAAAAATTTCTTTTTAAGTAATTTATCCTACCCTGCTCTTTAGTTTGTCAGGCAGCTGGTACATGGAATATACTGCAGCACAGCTCAAAGGGACTGCACACATTAAATGTAAAATGTTTCAGGTGTTGAGTTTGAGAGACGCGGCATTCGGGTGCGACTGGGTTGGAACTCCTATCCCATTTCAGCGATGTATGTTATTTATCATCGCTACAGCTAATAAGGGGTTCCAACTGACAGCGGGAAAGTTTGTTCCGGTGTCAAATACGACCGCAATGAACGTATGTATCTAACAAAGTAATTAATTAAGCGAATGTCACAATTAGCATAATTTCATGTAATTTTTATTGTGTCATAAATTACATTACCTCAACGATACAGTATAACAGAAGATATTATCCAATGTTTTGCATTTAACCGAAACGAAGAAATTAAATTACTTTTTCTCGCAACGCACAGTTTACCGCGGTGCAGATGTTTAACCTAGTAATAGACACCAAGAACAATAGCTACAATCTGCCAGCACCATTTCTGTTCAAAATCTGAACTCCCACTTTGTGCTCAGGTTAATCTTCGGGTGTGAACGGAGAGGGAATGGGAATAGAAACGCCTGGTGGCTTCATTTTAAAACCGAAAATAAAACATTCTAATCATACTCCCCGTAGTGCAATTAGATAGGTTGAATTCATTATTCGCAAGAAATTCAACCCCACACTTCCTACCGATGGATCTTTCACCATCTTACCGTACACTCACACAATTGTCTAAAGTCTTCGTTTACTTCGTCAGTCACTTTTTTCAAATATGAACAAACATGTTTTGTCAGACAATGACTTGCTGCATACTAGTATCCTGCTGGATAATTAATCACATCGAACTCCACAGGGTCCAACACTTTTGTTGAGAGAATCAAAATTCAGACCGATGCAGCCCTCTCTGCGAAAGACTGGTTCTTCACAAATCATAATAAAACTTAAAGTTTTTAAGAACAAAGCCAGATGACATTCCATTTTCACAATACAGTCCGTAAGTATGGGAATGCTTTTGATATAGTGTGAAGTGCTAAAATTTTGGTTGTGTCAAAACTACAGCTTTGGAGGAATTAATTCACAAGTTCTCATTTGCTGTACATCACAACCAGGATTTTAGATTCACATAACGCGGATTGATCAATAACTTGTAAATGTATTAGAACTGGCGTTTCACGACGACAAAATAAGAATATTTTACGGCCTTTGAAATACACCAAATGTAAATTGAACACAAATTATGTTGAAAGGATTTAGAGGGCACAAAAGACTTTCTCTTTTTAATTTGCAATAGAACTGCCCCACCAGCAGATCAAAAGTTGAGCTCGGAGTGGCTGGTTGGAGTTTCAAATACACCAATTCTCTCACAGGCTACAGAAAAGTGTCTGCAGTTTGCGAACTGGCTTGAAATTTTGATATACATATTTCAGCAGGATGACATATTTCTTTGACAAATATAGTGAAACAGTTCAACACTGACAAAATTATCGGTCTAGCGGAATATCTACATTTACAAACAAAATGGATAATATGACTATATATTAATTACCAGCTTGATGCACTGATTATTATTTATTCATATAATACTATTCTCCTCCACATGTTTCGAGCCTCAAGTGCTCATCTTCAAGAGGATAAAGTTGTACACATGCTTCATATGTTACTGTCACTCTTTATGAGAGTTCCTGGTGGCCTGTCGGTACACAGCTTGAATGAATTCTCACTCAAGCTGTGTACCGACAGGCCACCAGGAACTCTCATAGAGAGTGACAGTACCATATGCTGCATGCGTACAACTGTATCCTCCTAAAGATCAGCACTTGAGGCTCGAAACCTGTAGAGGAGAATAATATTTTATGAATAAATAATAATCATTGCATCAAGTTGGTAATTAATATATAGTCATTTCATGATGCACGGTCAGAAAAACATAAAAAGAATTGGCAATGTCACAAGATTCAGCTAATAATACGCCAACGTAAGATTGAGAGTAATTAAAACGGAATATATATTATGTACAATAAAAAAACATTACCAGGGAAAATCAAGATTGAAATCAAATTTTGTAAAGGGAGAGCAAATTTTCTAAGTGGGGTGGTTTAATGTAGGCATGTGTCTCTTCGGTAATTTCGTTATTAAAATTCTTTGAAATTAAAATTTATAATCCTTTTATATGAAACGAAGTAATTAAATTTCGCGTGGAAAATTATGATCCGTAAGGCTGTAATAGTTAATAGTGTGGGGTAAGAAGCTTCGTTCTTTTATTATACTGAACCTCGAGAGTTTAGATGCTTTTAAACCTGCAATATACGTACTGATGTATAGAATGTATACACACAGTTAAATATAATTTTCCAAAAGAATGGCTTTGTGACACAATTTAGACTGTCTTGTGTAAGTTTTTCATTTTAAGTATATACTCGTATATTCACTTTCACTTTCCTCTTTCTCTGATTGAAAACGGCCTTTACATTTTTTACTTCGGATGATGTTTTGGATGATCCCTTTGGAAGAATCGATAAAATTGAAAGCTGTCATTTCACCAAAAGTTATCATACAATATGAAGGTTGAAAAATGATGGCCGAAAACAACTTTGGTTCAATTTAGATAAATCATCGAAAGTGAAATTCCTAAAGGATCGTGTCACTGCATGTTTCGCCGCAGTGAACAAGAAGTGCTTCTCTTTTCTGTTAGGGTTCTTTTCTATTGTTCTTCTCTGAAAATAAACTCCTTCTCTTTTTAAATGCAACAACGAACACACATCTTGGTGCTATATGTTACGATATATCGAGTGTGCTTTGTAACATGAAATCTAAAAACTAACAGCACGAAAGCGCTATTGAAACTCTACTACAGAAAATTGTGTAGAAGCGGATTTTGCGAAATACCGCAGAAAAAGCAAAGATGAAAATGAAACAACTCAATTCTGATCAGCTAATATGAGGGTTGGAACTTTAATAGTGGCAACTATTTATTTACAACTGATACAAAATAGATACATGTTTCGAAGTTTTACTGTCATTCAATGTAGTCACC
>JGI20166J26741_11714251_pt1 | contig 10751 bp, 5 predicted proteins | sample TergutCu122P5_FD_26741 | JGI IMG/M metagenome (IMG submission 26741) | reverse complement strand
TTGTTCCGTTTATTGTCAGTAATCGTTACCTTCTATTCTGAGTTTCAAACGGTCATAACTCCGTAACTGTCCAAAATCGGACACATGTTTATATGAACTTGTTTCATCACAAAGACCTAGGAAATCACCTCCTGCAGTTATGCCCTAAAGTCATGAAACACCCTGTATGTATGATCTGAAACTTCAGATCTGGTGTACTTTTCATCCATCTGCTATTCTTTGTAAAGTGTGTGCAAGTCTTTTTTAGTATTGAATTTTTACTTAGTATGTTATAATGTGATGGAATATTGGTGCTTTAATTTAAATAACTGCCATAAATGATGCATAAAACATTGTGTTACACATTTACCTTATATCGCTAAATGCAAAGGTTACAAATCCTGTTAGATTTTGAGGACTGTCATAATGCCTTAAATGACAGAGGATTTAATTTGCAGTTACTGTGTTTAACAACTTTAATTAAGTCTAGAAGGCAAAAGCATGAATTAGTCATCAAAAATATTAATCATTATTGATAATTATTTAATTTTCATAATCAGAGTGAGGGTGTGTTTGTGAAACATACATGAAATAAGAGATTTTGGAGTCTTCTTTATGGGTAATATTTTATTTTAAAAAATTAGCAACAGTCCTTCGAACAGTTTTGAAGTTCCCCCCTTACCCAGTATCTTCTTCCTGTTGTCTATAACTGAAGTGTGATAAGTGTGCTGTGTGTGTGCTTGTGAATGTACAGTCCTACTATCACAAAGTTGTGATTCATGTAGATGTTTCTGGAACATGCTTAGATGGTCCAATGCAATAAGACACCATGCGTCTTTTTATATTTGAGTTATCCCTTTTGCAGTTTCTGTATATTATCAATATGTATGTAATTCTTAGGCAGTATTAACAAGCCATATATTGTTTTTAATATATTGAATTAAGTAATGAACATGTGTTATGGATTATTACTGTAAAATCATTGTTTGTGATGTTTCTATTTCAGTACTTTTACAGACATGATGTAATACAACATTTAAGTTTGAAGAACAAACAGGCATGTGTTGGAATTCACTATTTTAAATAGCAGAGCTGCCTTAATTTCATAAAATGTCATCAGATTCTGCTGCATAGGTGTTGCAATTGATCATTGACTTTTTTTGTATCACATATGTCAGTGAACTGAAATGTTACTGTCACAGCGTTGTCTGATCACAGAAGTTTAACTGAATGAAAAGGAAACTGTATGTGATTAGGTAAGATATCCTGAAGTAAGATGAGATCTCTAAAACCTAAATGCCCAAAGATGTACAGAAGATGTCATTTGGTATTCATACTGCCAAGAAGTCCTGATATGCAAAAGTTGTGCCCTCTCACTGTATTGAACTTTCAGTTCAATTAAGATTTTTTTGGTTGGAGGTCTTACCATACTAGGTTAACCCTCTTAGTGCTAGGTAGCCAGTCTGTCAGCCACCTTAACGCACATTTTGCTGTCAGGTGACCTACTGGCCACCATAGTTTAAGTTAATTAAGCTTCCTTCTCATTCATGAAATTTCAGAAACAGTCATAGCGTTGAAGTTGGACTCTTACTCACTAGTTATCTGAGAGTTTTTGTTTGTTGACAGGTTGTCAATTTTCTGTATAACCTACCCATAAAACCTGACACTGAGAGGGTTAAGATTTTTCTCCTAATATTAATGTATCACCTAATATGGATGCCTGTACTGTTCTGCATGTGTACTGATGCTGTTTTAAGGGATTTTGTTTAGGAACTTAATATTTATGTAGTGTAAATTTAATTTCCTCTTCGGATATTCGGACTTGGAATGGTTTACTAATGGAATCATCTCAGTATCCCTGAATGAAGAACTTGACACGTTGCAGAATGTTTTTTGTGGCTCCTTCAGTACAGACAAGATTACTTATTTTAAAATAAATTACCTCAATACTACATAAGTAAAATGACACACTGACCATTGTGATTTCCCTGTCTATGTAAAATTCATGTGTAAAATAATGAGTTTGCTATTGATAACCAACTGTGTTTGTGTGGTGGAAATTTACATGTACTAGTTGGATTGTAATATCAAAAATTTTCATTTAGTAGGTGATTACATACGTAAAAAAGAAACCCCCTAGTATGCAATGAATAAAATTAGAGATTGGTGTTTTGAACCAAAGGACAGAAACCTTAATGCTGTTCTTCATCTAGCCACTAACAATATCAAGACAAATTGTTAAAAATCAATTGCACCTGTCAGGAGTAAATATTTATCTGCAAGGTGAAAGATGTTACCAGCTTCATTTGTAATTCATCAAGTCCTCTCCCCCCATTGCCCTTCTTACCTTTGTTTACATGACTGACACCATTCTCTAGTCACCAGAAGTGTTATGTTTCTCCATTCTTGCTCTTTTTTGTACCCATGGTATGCAGGAGCAATTGGGTATTGGAATTTTGCCTTAATATCCCTTTTTATAGTAGCTTGCTGAGTTATATACATATAGTAGCACTATGTCAAGTGGACTGGTGAGGAATCCTGTATATTTTATTCACAAGTTAGGAGGAGGAGTATGAATGTGACTTTTAACTTGATAATTTGTGTTGTTCAGCTAAAATTTCAGTTATGACACTTGCACAAGTTTAATACATTTAAAATGTTTAAAAAAAAACTAAACAGATGAACTCTAGGGGCCAGTGTTAACTGAAAATCACTAAATGCAAGCATAACTTTGTGTTTCTGAGTTACAGCAGAACAAATCTGTCTTGGAAATTGCTGCAGTAAATTTACATAATTAAAGTGTAAATCATAAAATATTTGGTACAGCTTTGTCTTATTCATAATAGTAATTCAGAATTCAGAACTGATTTTCAAAACAATACAGGTTGTATTTATTTCATCATATTCTTAATCCGTATTTGTCAGAAAACTTACAAAAGAGATACTGTACACTATGTGAATATATATTTTTAACACAATAGTAACGTGTTTATATGACATTGCTATGAACAATTATAGTGCAGGTTCTGGAAGATGTACTGTGTAATTTTAATGCTTCTGTAGCAAGATGGAGCAAAGAGCTTGAGCTATAGTTGACTCAAGTCAACAAATTCCTCACCTTTCATGGGAACTTGGGGTTCATTACTACATGAAAAGGACCCACCACCAGTTGCTGTCTGGAGCCAGATGAGTCCAGTCAACATCTTCATACCTTTTTTTCCTGAGATCCATTTTAGTGTCATACCATTCACCTAACTGTTCTGAATAGCCTCTTCTCTCCTGGTCATTACTGTTTATTTTTGGATAGCATGTCTGAAATTATATCTCAATTGCATCTGCTTTTCTGTCCTGTGTAGCACAACTCTTTGTACATTACATGTATTCACACCTCAATGTTTTGTATTGTTCCGTACACATATCTCCAGAGTTGTGGGCAAAAATTGTGAATGTAGTGATTAGTGCAACATACTGTTCAAAACATCTCAAGACAGTTTTCAGCTTCATAAAAGAAATATATATGGCAAAACTGTAACGGGTTGTTAGTGACAGGGTAATTGAGAGCAAATATCAGGAAGTGATAAGTGGTTAATGTCTAATACTCTTTCCTTGTGTATTGATAAGGGGCTTCCTATTCTTGTCCGGTAATTTGGTATTCCAATTCCACATGGGAAGTGACTCAGTTTGTTAAATATTGCTGTACATGGCTGACCTCATTTTTTTGATCTGTATCGAAGACAAATATTCACATATGTCTTTATTCGTACAAACTTGCTTTGAAAAGTTGGATGTGTCTTCAGTCACACAAAGACTGAACGAAATCTCCATTGCACAGGCACACAGAATTTGTAGATGACACTTTTTAGCTTTCATTTATTTTTTCCTTGTTTACTTGAATGCATGATGAGTTCTTAATATGGGAAATTAATCTTTTAAGACACTTTTCTGCACTCTCTGCTTACCGCATTACTCGGAATTTGTTTTTGCAAATATAATGCTAAATCATGCTATTTTAATCCTAATGAGGGGGTACAGATGCCAGCCAATGGCCCTATGAAATTTGAATTATAGGTGTATAATTTTGACGTGTGGCATTTCCAGATTATAAAATTTGCATACTGTGTTGCAACAAGAAGTATAAGGTGTGATGTTTAACTGCTAGATAATTACCAAAACAAACCTTATGGTGAATGGCTGGACAAGTACAGTAATCAAATAGTGCAGTTACATTAACATATGGCATGTGGTGGACATATTTGTAATTATCTCCAGGCAGCAATTTGAATTTTAAAGTATATTAGATGGGTTCATAATAGAGCTGGTATAATACTTCTGTCATACATTTTATTAAGAAATTTGAAGGCATTTATTTCCATTGCTTCTGTTTATATAACATTACAAAATTCACTGCATGAACAGCAGGAAACACGCCCATGTTGGGGTGAAGATAACAGTGTCAAGTCATATCATGTATATGATGTGCTAAGTACATCTGCAATGGCAGATGCATCATTTGCCATTCGATAAGAATTGTTTAAGTAAAATGCTGTTATGTAGGTGACCCAGTTTGTTTCTCCTAACCTAATGGGTACCCTTACCTACAATTCCCATTGTTCATCTGGTACATTGTATAAGATGTACACAAACTGGTCTGAAACACATCGATTATATGATTTGTATTCTGTCTGTATGAATTGGCAGACCCTACTACATGGTGCCACTGATAGTTAAAATAAGCTGTAATTGAACTTAGAATATTGTAGGTACGGGAAGCACTAAAATGAGACGACAAAGCAACAACATACATTATCAATTTTATATCATCAATTCAGATTTTTTACTGCAAGCCTGGCATGTAGGAAATATAAGTGCTTAATTTTAATGACAAAAATTGTTTGTTATATTATTTTTTATAATTTTGAATTTTCTTCTTGTAGTTACATGTGACATTTTGTATATAATTATTCTTCTTATGTTAAGTCAATACCATGTATTTTGTGCAACAAAGTGTACTGGAATGTAATCATATTGTCATGGCATCTGTTTGTACAGAATATACACTATGTCTGAATGAAAATAATGTCCTCATGGCTTTATCCTGGCAAAGGTGATTATTTTAACACCAAATGAATGTAGCAAATTTAGATGGAAACAAAGAGAAACACCGTTTACTAGCATTAGGTATGCCAGTTGGACGGCAATTAATACAGAAGTAACAAATGGTGTAAGAGTAAGTAAACGGAAGTGGGACATGTTAATCTTTATAATGTAATGTAATCAGCAAGATGTTTATTAATACCCCCTGCATTAGCCCTTTTCTCCTCCTAACATAGTAAAATGCATTAAATTAGGAGGGATGGAAACACCTCTCCTAATGTAGCAAGGTCTCTTTTAATATTTACATTTTAAGAAAACACTTGGCTTTATACGGGCTTTTTAAATGGAGCAGGTGAAGCATTAGCTGTTGCTACCCATGAGGTGCTGCTACAGATCTCTGTTTCATTTCAATGACAAATACATAGGTGGCCTCCCTGTTGATGAAATTTGCTGCTAATTGTCATAATGTCATGCTGTCCAGCAGACCATATCCTTGAGTTGGGACAGCAAACTGCCACCATTTGCTAGCCTCTAGTGTGGTCTTCCAGAGCCTCCATTATGCCCTTGTCCACCATAAAACTCAAAACAAATACATTTTTTTGATGGGTAACGTGTCTTTCTTCAAGCACCATGTACATTTTACATACCTCGTACCTTATGTTAAAGTGACAATAATGTCAGTCCCATTGCAGAAGTTCACACTCTTGTCATGTCATGTAGGAGCTGGGTGACCTATAGTGCATTGTGTTATCACAAAATATCAGTTGGTCCATAATGATTATTGGCGACAAGTATACACAAAACCATTGTCATATATTTGAGATTCAAGGTTACCATAGTGCTGCTGAGGATTCAGGTCTCCTGGGATGTGATGCTGTGCTAAGTGAATAGTTCCTAATGTTTTAAAGTCATTATCATTCCTTCAAAACTTGGGGAGCAATTGGAAAGTAATGTACAAATTAAATATACTTATTTTATAAGAAGTTTATGTAAAATAATGACCCTGAAAGATCTGTTTAAACATCATTTGAAAGTCTTGATGTCTACATATGATTGTGAATAATCCCACTATCGGAGTCTCTTTTGACATAATATCAGTTCCTCACCAACACTGCTACAAACTGTAACATTATTGCCATAATCTCTCTTGCAACAATATTATGTTCATACAATAATGTTGTGCTTGTTGCACGGACACATGCTACTTGTTCAGGTCATCTGTCTCTTTGATTTATTTACATGACTAATACATTTCCACACACTAAAGTTAATTTAATTACTCAGAGCAGTCTATTTCAAGTTATCTTGACTCTCCCCTATGTCTTAGACGCTTAATGAAAGAAACGCGAGATTTATTTCGAATACCAATATCTGCTAACAGCGCATTATCATCTTTGAGTTTGCAGCCTTCATGAACAAGCCAGTTGGCATGCCAAACATATCGCCAGCTAATTTTCACTGACGTTTGCTGGTAACGTGTCAACTTCAAGGTAAAATAACGACGGATGGCATGTTTGAGATCCATAACAGTGGCACCCTGTTGCTGCACCTGAAGCAAGACAATTTTTTTTGCTTTTAAAATGTTTTCACCACTCATATTCTACCATTATTGAATCTTCTGCAAATGAATAAGCAAAATTCAAACATGGAAATACTGTACTGTTAAAAAAAAAACAGTGACCCTCTGATAATTGACATTTCAACCCAAAAATATAAATTCCAAAATCTTGTAGAACTGTTATGTGTCTTACAAAAATATAAGTGTGGCTTCATAAGTGTAGTTTTAAGAGTATCTGTAAAAGAAATTTGAACTTTGAAGCACATTTAAATCTAGAATCAAGACTTTATGTGTAATGTTCCCCTTCTCCCCCACTCCGCATTTCTACCACTCAAAGTAGACAGGCATATTGCACAGATTTTTTCAACGTAACACTATGACATTTGTAGAACATATTTCTCTATCATGTACAGACTATGAATGACCAGAATGAAGCTGTAAACAGTTATACACGGTGCAGAAAAATTCCATACCCAAACTTCGTCAGGTGATGAGGGGACCAAAACAAAGACTTGTTGTCAAGGAACTATATGTCGGAGATTTGTCCTTGTAGCACCATGGACTGTCAAATTGGATCTGACTAAGATTGGAAATCAAGCAGAACCACTTAAGGATCCTGAAGGGGGAAAAAAAAGTATTTCATACCAATTCAGAACAGATGTCCAATCATATAGCCACCAACCTCAATATACACTCGACAACGCAGCACAGACTGATGTGTGCCCAAAAATGCCAGGTTCCTGCTGCCTCAACAATATGGACAATAAGATCCTCTTCAGAATCAACTGGTGATGTGTAAATCGGGGCTTTAATGTGGCCCCATAGGAAGAAGACCATTGGTGTGAGGTCCAGTGACCTGGGAGACTAAACCAGTGGTCTGCCTCTTCCAATCCAGTGATTGTTTTAAGTGGCAGTGAGATGTTGATTCTGAGGAGGATCTCACTTCCCTTATCACTGAGGCAGCAGCAACCTGTAATTTTTTAGTGCACATGCCAGTCTCTGCTTCATTGTTGTCAACTGTGTATGGAGGTTGGCAGCTGCATGTTTGACCATTTGCTCTAAGTTGGTATGAAATACAACTGTTTTTCAGAATGCTTCAGTGGTTTTGCTCGATTTCCAACGTTAGAGCCAATTTAACAGTATGTAGTGCTGCAAGAACATGTCCCGACGTATAGCTTCTTGACATCTTTGTTTTGGACCCCTATCATCTCACAAAGTTTGGGCACGGAGTTTTTCTGCACCCTGTATATATATATATATATATATATTTTACATACTAATACCAGGAAATACTCACATGTTCCATTCCCATGGGCCAGATGGAGAGTTAATAGTAACAAAGAGAATGTAATACATAAAGGGACTTTTTAAATATTCTTTCAATTAATAGTAACCTGGTAGTAAACACAAGTAATTCAAATTTATGAATGTAACACAAGCCCAAAATTGGCAACAGAGTCATATTCCAGTGGCCTGTGTATAATAAATAATTTGAGAATGTTTAAAAATGTAACACTCTTAGTGCAGTAACTATTGCAGATGAAGTTCATTACTGAGAATGATATATTATTCTTACGAACACTTGTCCATTGTCTTAGTACAACATATGGGAAACCGGATCTTGTGCCATCCTTGGGTGAAAGGTGGGGAGGTGATTACTTATTTACACAATTATCACAAGGACATTTCTTCACCAGCACAAACAACAAACTGAGAATAGCTCCTATCAGATGCAAATGGGTAGGCACCTCCCCTGCTTCTCAAATTAGAAAGAATATAGACCCAGTTTCTGAAGTCCAAAAACCAAGTAATCCTGAACATTAATCATGCATCTTTGAAAAGAAAGTCTCTATGTCCAATCCCCAAGCTGCAGTGAATATCATTATTCATTATTTGATTGTAAGACAAAACATAATTACCACAACTGGCATTTCTTCACCATCATCACGAACAACAAAAACGGTCATTGACTGACCATGCTCAAGGGCAATCTGTGCTTGTACTTCTTCCAATGTAACACCACTTGGAAGGTCAGAAAGTAGCGGGTCCTGCTTCAATATAACAGTGAGGGTTTTTCGTGTTATTTCCAGCAGCTCTTGATGACTCAGAACTTCAGGTTCGCTCCCAGAAAGCTCATCTTCTTGCATGCCCTTGTCACTTTCCTCCTTAACAGAATTTGGCATTGCAAAATTCTGGAATACATATTAACCCATACCATACAATTAATCAAAGTATAAATATAGGCACCTAGTCAACATGACTGTGCCAAAAGGTATAGGTAAGGAAGTCAAACACAACTAATATTTATTAACGATAATGTCAACAGAACAACATGTTTCAGCCTATTCAGAGGCCATCATCAGGTTCTATGATTGCTAGCTATAAGAGTTCAATATAATCTATGGAAATGGGTGATTTGATGTTGAGATCTCATCATCTGGCAATATATGAATTTCCATAGATTATATTGAACTCTTATAGTTAGCAATCGTAGAACCTGATGATGACTTCTGAATAGGCCAAAACATGTTGTTCTATTGACATTATAGTTAATAAATACTAGTTGTGTTTGACTTCCTTACCTATACCTTTTGTTACATATACAACAGGGATGCCTCAACTCAAGATGAATATGCCAAGTATGCTAAAAACCTGCCATAAAGGGGTATGCCTGTTGTAACCATGCAAGTGGACACTGTGATGACACACATTAATACATTATATTTCCAATCAGATTTTCAGTCATTACAAAATAAATTTTTTTATTATTCTCTGATTTTACTCTACAATCTAAGTTCAGTAAATATTAAAATCACACCATATAAATTATAAATATTAATATGGAAAGAGTACCAACTAAAGGCACATTAAACAACGTTCAGTACCACAATCCAAAAAGTCACAAAATTAATTTGATATCGGAAAGTCTAACAGACATACAATTAGCATTAATCTGACATCAATTACATTAAATTTCCCTCAAGAAACAAATTTTCATTATTCCACTTCCACAAAGTACTGTTACAGACATGAAATCATGTCATAATGGATAAAACATACAAAACAGATTGACAAAATAAATGCTAACAATTTTTGGTGGGAAAACCTCTTGGTATGTGGCTACTTTGAACAATATGAAACAGACAAAAGGTCAACAGTGAGGACAGGAAACACATTCAGTGGTGGATTCTGGTGATGGCAGAAGACGAACCTTGGGGTTCTTCAAACATTAGTTACTGAGCATTGGAAACAACAGACACCAAAACAGAATAGTCATACGTGAGAAAAAGTGAAACATAGGAATTTCTTCACACTTCATCATAAAGTTATCTGCTTGACTACCTACACTTGAAAATGAAGACAACATGTTCCTTCAAAATATCAGGAAACACTTATACAAAATGCACTGTCACATCCCAGACAGTCAGAATCCTCAATGACACCACTGTGAGAACTCAAAATTTGTAAAGGTTAGCTGTATTTTACAATTTGGTATCAACCCTCCCCAACATTCAGACTGGCTCATGGGAACGTCCAACCTTCTCTTCAATAAATAATGGGGGCTCTTTCCCAAGGGGTAAAATAGCCACAGCAGGTTACAAATACATGGAGCTATACCTTCACTCCCCATATATCATTGTGGCATATACAGAGTGAACTTTACTAATCATTTTGCCCATTTATCCCTTTACTTATCTGAATCATATGCTAATTTGCTGCTGGTATAATGATACTGAAATATTCTTCTGCAATATGGTATTGCTTTTATACCAGGCATAATGTGACCAAAACATGAGACTGATCATTAATGTCTAACATACACCACCATAAGGAATATGTTAATTTTCAGTGTGGGAAACAGTTAAGTAAGGTGTTCCGCAGGGCTCTGTTCCGGGTCTCTTGCTGTTTAATATACGAGTATATCTGAACGATTTTCCAAAAATAATCAATAAACTCTCTCACACCATACTGTTTGCTGATGATACCAGTATTTTTGTCACAGCCACTAATTATATTGAACTAATCTGAAATTAAACTCCATCCTGCATCACATTTCTAAATGGTTTCAAACAATTGAGTTGGTATTAAATGCAAATGAAGCACATAGTCAAATTTACAT
>JGI20166J26741_11713918_pt1 | contig 10754 bp, 10 predicted proteins | sample TergutCu122P5_FD_26741 | JGI IMG/M metagenome (IMG submission 26741) | reverse complement strand
GACGCTCAGAAGACGTCCAGTCTGAATCGCGCCGCCCGTACCGCCACTACACCCGCTGGGTGCCGCTCGCCACGCCGATCTTCGGTGGATCAGGGCTCAGCCAGACCATCTCTCCAACCCTTAACTAAGCGGCATTGGTGTCAGTAGTGGTAGCGGCAGGAGGCGATTTCGAGCCGGCCATCTTGAACGCGGTAAATGAGTCGGTGTTCATCTGTGATGCGCCGGGACCACCAGCCTGACCAGTTATCACGCAGCGCTTCGGGTTTGCCGATGCCGGTCTCAGGAGTCCGCCGGGCCTCGGAAATCAACCGATTGATCCGGCGGACCATCGATTTATCGGTCTGCTGCCAGTACAGGTAGTCGTCCCTAGAGTCGTCAACCCACGAGAGCGGAAGGCCGCTCACGGCTCAATGAGTTCGTGCTCGACGCCTTCGCCGGCCTCGAATCGCGCAATCGCAGCGTCAATTCGTTCGGCCATGCGTGGCGACCGACGCAAGTACATGGTCTCGCGCATCGACTCGTACTCGGCCAGGGCGACCATGACAACTGGCTCACGACCGACGCGCGTCAGCATGATGGGTTCCGCGTCGTCCACCACGTGATCCCAGGTGCGGGCAAGGTTGGCGCGGGCCTCGGAAAAAGTTGCTGTCCGCATGATTTCAATGTACCACGGAACGTACAGCGCTCCCACTACCCGAGTGAGATGCGCTACGGCATGGAGTGGCCGAACAACGCCGATTCCGGGCGCGCTCCCAGCCACCCCCTCTGACAGTCGTCGTGGCCGTCTCACGCTCGTCTTGCCCAGAGGCTGCCCATCCGGCCCTTGGGCAGGACGGCCGTCCCCAACGGGACGAACCGCGTCGCCGCGTTCCGCCCCGCCTCGACATCGGTGGCTTTCCGGCTCAACTGCTCGACGGCGGCCTCGTGCAGGTCGTCCAGGCCCAACCGGCTGAAAGCGTCGGCGGGACCGAACTCGAGCCGCACCGGCTCCGTCCTGAACGACAACAGCCAGTCGTAGCCCCCGCCGCCCTCGCGCGTTGGCGGGCGACCACGTGGGGCGCGCCTCCCTGCGCCCGCTCGCGCCCTCGCGCGTTGGCGGGCGACCACGTGGGGGCGGTCGGCCCTTCGGCCCTGGACAAGCGTTAAGGTGATCGGGTGATGGGCAACCTGGTGTGGGTGGACTGTGAGATGACGGGGTTGAGCCTCGCCCGCGACGCGCTGATCGAGGTGGCGGCGCTCGTGACCGACAAAGACCTCAACGTCTTGGGGGCCGGCGTCGACGTCGTCATCAAGCCGCCCGACGAGGCGCTGGCCCAAATGGACGCGTTCGTCCAAGAAATGCACGCCCATTCCGGGTTGCTGCCCCAGCTGGCCCACGGCGTGACCCTGGCCGAAGCGGAAGAGGCGGTGCTGGCTTATGTCCGGCAGTTCGTGCCCGAGGCCGGGAAAGCGCCGTTGGCGGGCAATACGATTGGGACGGACCGGAGCTTTCTGGCCCGGGATATGCCGACCTTCGAGAAATACCTCCACTACCGCAACGTCGACGTGTCCAGTGTCAAGGAATTAGCCCGCCGCTGGTACCCGGCGGCCGTTTCCTGCGCGCCGCTAAAGCAGGGTAATCATCGCGCTTTGGCCGATATCCAAGAATCCATCGAGGAACTGCGCTACTACCGGGATGTCGTCTTCGTGGCGCCGCCCGGCCCGGATCGGGCCAGGCTGACCGCCGCGGCCGCCCAGCACAGGGGATCGTTGACGGGCCTCGTGGGGCGTGGTGCCAAGAATGGCCAGTCGGCAGAGGCCGGGGACCACGCGGGCGAGGGCACGAGACTGCCCGGCGCCAGCCAGGTCGCCCCGGGCGTCGCCGCGCCGGGAGTCTGACAGCGGATCGACTCCCGCCCGCGCCGGGCGGGTGTCCGTCGGCGTTGAGGGCGACGTGGACAAGGGCCCGGTCCCGCCGACGCCCGGGCGGGTGGATCGAACGGGCGACGGCATGGAGATCGCCACTACTCGTCCTGCCCGCGCCTGCGTGGGTGGATCTGCGGCTCTCCCACCCGCAGGTCGAAGAATACGAGTCCTGCCCGCGCCTGCGTGGGTGGATCCCCCCATTCTACGCCGTCCATTTGACGCCGCAGGTCCTGCCCGCGCCCGCGTGGGTGGATCACGGCCCAGCCGGTCGGCCGATGCCGTTGTCCCCGATTTCGTCGTCGTTGCGCCGTCGCCTACACTGTGAGCCTGGTCGGGCCGCCCGCTCGATCATGGTGGCTATAGCTCAGTTGGTAGAGCATCAGATTGTGGTTCTGAGGGTCGCCGGTTCAAGCCCGGTTAGCCACCCCGACGCAGGTCGAGAGCAGAACGAGCTGGCTCGTTCCGCCGAGGCCGACGCAGGGGTCGACGGAGCGGAGCGACCGAGTACCCCAAGGAAAGCCGAGAGCAGAACGAGCTTGCTCGTTCTGTCGAGACCTGACCGGATGCGAGACGGAGGCACGCCCGGCCTGCGTAGACTCGTGCGGTGGCCATGCTCGATCCGCAAGCTGTTCTCGCTGGGCAGTCGAGGCGCGGCGTGTCGGGCGGTGTCATCGTCGCCATTGTCGTCTCATCGGTCTGTCTGGCGCTCTTCCTCGGCGGGTTGGTGGTGGTCGGCCGCGGGTCGTTCATGGTGGCCGCCCTGCTGTCCCTGGTCACGCTGGTGCCGATGATGACGTTGGTCATGGCGCTGGACAGCCTGGAGCCGGAACCGCGCCACCTCTTGGCGGCGACGTTCCTCTGGGGCGCCGGGGCGGCCGTGCTGCTGAGCCTGGGGCTCGAAGTTTTCGGCGGGGCCACTCTGAGCGCGTGGGGTGCCGGCTCCTCGACCGCACTTGTGGTCGTCGTCGCGCCGGCGGTCGAGGAGTCGATGAAGGGCCTGGCGGTGCTGGCCATGTTCTGGTTCCGCCGCCACCAGGTCAACGGCCTGACCGACGGCGTCGTCTACGCCGCCACGAGCGCGCTGGGTTTCGCGGCCGCCGAGAACATCGCCTACTACGTGGGGGCGGCCCAAGACGGCGGGGGCGCGTCGGTCGCCGCGGTCTTCGTGGCGCGCGGCGTCCTGTCGCCCTTCTGCCATCCGGTGTTCACCGCCATGACGGGCCTCGCCATCGCCTTGGCCGTCCGCGCCCGGGGCGCGGCCCGCGGGCTGCTGCCCGTCGGCGGCCTGCTGCTCGCCATGCTGCTGCACGGCATCTGGAACGGGCTGACCACGTGGGGTATCGGCGGGTTCTTGGTCGGCCTGATGATCATGGGCGGCGTGCTGATCGGCATCGTGGTGGCCCTGATCCACGACCGGCGCCAGACCGTCGCCCAGATCCAGTGGTGCCTGCGGGGCTACCTGCCGACCGGCCTGGTCACCGGCACCGACCTCGCCATGCTCGCGACCGCCGGGGCTCGCCAGCGGGCCCGCGCTTGGGCCACCTCGACCCGTGGCGCGGCCGGTCTCCACGCGATGCGCGACTACCAGCAGGCGTGCGTCAAGCTGACGATGCTCCACGACCGGGCCCGCCTGGGCCTGATCACTCCGTACGAGTTCGAGCGGCAACGGTGGCTGCTCCTGACGCTGATGCGTTTCGCCCGCGATGCCTTCCTCGGCCCGGCGCCACGGGCGGCGCCCGTGGCCGGCGCGCCGTGGGCCCAGCGGCCCGTCCCGCAGCCCTGGCACGGGGCGCTGGGCCAAGCCGTGCCGCCGCCGCCGTCTGTGCCGCAGCCCTGGCACGCGCCGCTGGGCCAGCCCGTGCCGCCGCCGCAGTACGCGTCGCAGCCGGGGTTCGTGGCCCAGCCGCCCCACGTGCCGCCGTCGCAGTACGTCGCGCAGCCGCACTCCTGGCCGCAGCAGCCTCCCCGGGCGCCGGCCAACGCTACTGGGTCCGGGGGATGAGGCTGAGGTAGTTCGCCAAGGCCACCTCGACTTGGGCCATGTCGTTGCGAGTCAGAAAACCGGCGATGCCGCCCAGGTGGACCTCGTCGATGCTGCGAATCCGGTCGACCAGCGCGCGTGTCGGCCTGCCGTCGAAATCCACGACCGGTCGGTAGATTCCGGCGAACGCCGAGGTCGACGTGGGGATGACGGTCACCAGCGAGAGCGGCGAGTTCGACGGCGAGACGACAATCGCGTAGCGCTTGCCCCGTTGCTCGTACCCGCGTTTCGCCTGGCCGAGGTCGATCTGGTAGACGGCCCCGCGAATCACGAGGCGTCCGGCTCGTCGTTCAGGTCTCCGTCGCGCCCGGCCGCGGCGTCGCTGCAGCATTGCTCCAGCCACTTCTCGCGGTCCAGCAACCGCCGGGTCCGTCGGATCGTCGCCGTCGCGCTCTCTCCGGTTGGCCTGGGTCAGGATGCGCCAATCCACGTCGTTGGTCCGAACGCCAATGGTCTCAGTCGCCATGACTCCATTTTCGTCGTGCGTTCAACCCTGATCCGCCGAAGACCGGCCTGGCGAGCGGCACCCAACGGGGGAGTGGCGGAGCCGGCGGCGCGATTCAGACCGGACGTCTTCTGAGCGTCGCCGACACCGCCAATGCGCTCGTTGGGGGTCGCTCGGTAGTCGAGATTCGGTGGATCAGGGTTCACCGGGGTGCACGACAACGGCGGCGTCCTTCTCCACGCGGGCGGCAGGGGCGGGGATGCGTCACCAGGCGGACTCTGCTGCGCCGCACCGCCGACCTGCCCGAGGGATCCGCTCTGCGCCTGGAACGGGCGCCGGCGCACGTGGAGAATGATGGCTGAGCCAGGAAATACCCCGGTCTCTCGCACCGCTTCAAGGCGCGAAAGGGGAACCCGGGGATTACTCCTCAAAGCGTGGCACGAATTCCTGTTTGATCGGCAGGCGGGGCCTGGGCGAGTCGAGCGGGAACGGGTTGCCACCCTCCCACGTGGTCACGGGGTTGTGCGCGTCAGCGGCCAGTGGCCCGACGCCACGGCCTTGTCTTGCTGGTCGAGGCCTTGGCGCAGGTCGCAGCCGTGGGCGATGCAGTGTCCCGATCACGAGGCCTGCCCTACATGTAGGGCCCGAGCAGGCGTTGGCCGTTGGTTGGATCAGGTGGGTCGGGTCGTCGGCGCACCACACCTCGGTCTCCCAGGCGATGAGCGGGAGGTACTTGCGCATGACGGCGCGCGATGGGAAGCAGGACATTTTCCGCTTGGGCTCAGGTCGGAAAATGTTCGGCGAGCACCGCTGCTGCGACTGCGGCATGCTCGATTGGCATCTGCTCAAGGTGGGCTCTCACGGCCTCGCGATGGACGAGTTGGGCTTCGAACAGCGCCGCGACGAAGGCACGGTCTTTCTCGCGCCCGGCGCACAGCTTGGCGACGCACAGGTCGACGGGGTCCAGACAAAGACCCGCGTACTGCCGGCCGGTTACCGCGTCCCGCGTGAATTCGTTGCGGACCTCCACCAGCCGATCCCGCCAGCCGAGCGGCAAGAGGCACGTCGTGAGGTCCACGCCGTCGAGAGCGAATCCGTGGAGTTCCTCGAAAGGCGACAACTCCCCGCCGACACCCTCAATCAAGTCCGCCAACGTCACCATCACGTCGAAATCGTCGACGTCCGGCATGACATCGACCTCCGCGGACAGGTGGGTCACCGGCGGGAGTTCGTCGACATCGAAAGAAAGAGCCCAGGATCGACTGCGAGCCCACAACGATCACCCGATTGACCCCCGCGATGGCGCAAGCGGCGCGAATGGCGTGATGCAACTGTTGGCGGTTCACCGGTGGATCTCCGCCAGGACGCCGAGGCGTTCCTCCTCCGTCAGGAACCCTGTCATCGGGGAGACCTCCCGCATCCCGATTCCCTCGTCTGACGTGTCAACCAGGACGCGCTGGAGCTCGCGCAGGGAGCGCTGGTCGATGATGCTCTGCCAGAGATCGATGTGACGTTCGTGGATCGGGCCTTGCGTGTTCGACCGCACGCGACGCAAACTGCGCTGCATCCGTTCCCACCCGTCATCATCGATCCCCAGCGCGCCCAGCTTGGACGAAATCCGCCGGTGGAGAAGCCAACTGCGACGCTTGGTGCGTTCCATCGGGATGGGGGACACCGAGACCTCGACGCGAACGCCCAAGCTGGACATCAACAGGTCGAAGGTGGGCACAGACGGCTCCAAGCGGCCGGACAGGTACCGGCTGATCTTGCTCGGCGGCAGGCCGGTCGAACGAGACAGCTCTGCCTGACTCATCCCGACCGAATCCACGCCTCGCCTCAGCAGCTCACTTCGATTCACACCAGCATCGTACCATCACGTGGTAACAAGTCCGGCGTGATCGACACGTCCCTCCCGGGTGCCCGACCGACTCCAGGGCTGGACCTGCCAACCTCCCCGTCAGCACCCCAAGAACTCGACCGACTTTGCCGAATCCCCGCCGGCGCCTCCAGTCAGGGCGCCGCTCGACTGGACGGATCTTCGGGCCACCACGGCCACGCCGGGTCAGGTCCTTGTCATCGACCCGGTCCAGCACCGCCAGATGCGGCAAGACCCGCTGGCCTTCAGGCACTCCCGCCGGCCTTCCGTTCGACGAGAGCCGTCACGAGGTCGGCGGCTGTGACATGGTCGACGCCCCGCAGCAGCGCGTCCTTCACGGCGGTCTTCGACGCCCCGCCCAGGTCCGCTTGGCTCAATCCGGCCGCCGCTTCCTTGACTGTGGCCCAACTCAGACCTTTCACCATCGACCCCAAACGACCGCGGATCACCGGCGAGACCTCGCCAGCCTCGGGCAGCCGGTAGGTCAGCACCAGGTCGAAGCGGCGGAACAACGCCGTGTCGAGGATGGCGCGGTGGTTGGTCGAAACCACCAGGCCTGGCACAAGGCTGGCCGACACGCCGGGAGCACCGTCTCCGACTTGACTTACATTCGCTGCTATTTTATGACGGTGCCAGTCGAATGGAGGAAGCCATGGCAGTCAACCGCAGAATTGTCCAACAACGCGACGACAAGCCTTGGTGGGAGGTGCTTCGGCCAGAGGCTTCGCGTGCCAGTGCCGTCCTGCCGACCCAGGCCGCGGGCATCAGTCGGGGGCGCGACATCCTGGCCAACAGTGGAGGCGGTGAGCTGCTGATTCGCGGCCGCAACGGGACGATCCGGGCCCAGGACACGATCGCACCGGGCCACGATCCGCGTTCGTCTCGCGGCTGACACGGGAACTCGTCATGGCGTCCCCTGATCTCGTTCGGCACGTCACCGAGTGGGTTTCTCCTATCAGCGCCCTGCTCTACGAGGACATCGCGATTGCGCTCACCAACGCTGAGAACCGCGTCGGCGACCTGGCTCGCCAGGGCGACGTGCATCTTCGGTCTCTAACCGTCCGGGCGGAACTGCGCGCGCAACTGAAGGATCAAGGCCAAGTCTTGGGCGACTGGGCAGTCGCCGGCAACCCGGCGTTGATGGGTGAGCTGTACCTGAGTCACCCCATAGCTGGCATGACGCTGCGAGTCCTGAAGGAGCGAAGGCGCACTTATCCCGGCGGTGTCCCGCTGGCGGGGCCTAACCGTGCTCGCCGACTGTACTGGTCTCATGGTTCCCAAGACGTGATTCCCGGAATGCCTCAGGCGCCGCACGACGATGGCGAGATCAAGCTGCTTCTCTTGTGGGACTTGACCAACACCAGCGACCTCCGCCAGGGTTTCTCTCTCAGAGTTGTGCGGACCACCGCGCCAGGAAAGTACGGAGCCACCGTTCCCATCGATCTCAGCGTTGACCTGTCGGCGACCGGAGGAGCGTGGGAACACCTTCAATTCGTGGGCGACGATGAGCCGGATGACTTCTTCCGCGTTAGTGTTGACGAGGTGATCGACGAGAGGGAACAGGAACAAGGAATGTGACCATGGTTCAGGTTCTCAATGGGGGGCGCCTGGCTGATCTGAGAGATCTGCTTGGCCTCTCCCAGGCCGCCTTGGCTGACAGGTTGAGTGTCAACCAAGCGTTCGTGTCCCTCGTTGAACGGGGGGAGCGATCATTTCCCGACAACCTCGCTTCGACGGCTGCCGCAGTGTTTGAAATTCCTGAGTCATTCTTCCACGTGCCGGCGCTACTGTCTGATACCGCACCCGTGACGTTCCGCAAGAAAGCCAGCGCTTCAAGTCGTGACGAGCGCCGAATTATCGCGAAGCACCGAGAGGCCGCGCGCCTCTTCCGGTGGGTTTCCGAGCGATCAGGGTATCACCAGAGCAAACTGCCGCACCCGGCCGACTGTGACGGCGATGCCACGCTGTTGGCGGAAGAAGTCCGGCACGAAGCAGGACTGAACGATGCGGAACCCGTCAAGAATGTGACTCGGCTGATGGAACGACTGGGAATTGGAGTGGTGGCCCGTTTGGAGCCTGGCTACACCGACAGCGTTGGCCATATCTCCATCAGCCGCCCCGCTGACGCCGGCGAGAGACCATTAGTGGCCATGATCGCGTCGTGCTCGGGAGACATGGCCAGGCTCTCGTTGGCTCATGAAGTAGGCCACTTGGTGTATGACCGCGGTCTGGCCCGACCTATTCGGAGCACCAGGTCGGTTGAGGAGAAACGGGCCTACGACTTTGCCAGCGCCCTTCTGGTGCCTGACTCCGTCATGAGGAAGAACGTGTCGGAAACACTGACGCTGCACGGTTACCTGCCCCTCAAAGCTCACTATGGTATGAGCGTGGCCGCGTTGATCATGCGCGCTCAAAGAATGGGTCTCATCTCGGAGGCGCGGGCGCGCAGCCTTCACATTCAGCGGTCGTCCCAAGGCTGGACCAAACACGAGCCAGTGGCGGTGGCTCCAGAACGAGCTGCGTTGTTGGAGCAGGGTTACCGGAAAGTGTTTCCCGGTTGGAGCAACCGGGCGGTTGCCGAGGAACTCGGCCTCATTCCCGCCATGCTGAATGACTGGATCACGGATATCGGTCTCGACGGTCCCAGTCGCGTCGTCTCGCTGTCAGACTGGAGGAACCGACGAAGCGCTTCGCCGGCCGCCAGCGACGACGACCAAATGGTTGAGGAAATGTAGGCCGCCAACGGCGGCACCGGCTGGCCGCGTGATTGTTGGGCCTCGTCACGCGAAGTCGGCGGCTGTGCGGGTGGCCATGGCTTCGTATTCGGCCCAGCGTTGGTGGGCGGTGCGTTGGGCGAGTTCGCCGAGGCGGGCGGCTTCTTCCGGGTCGGTGCGGCGGAGCATGGTGTAGCGCAGTTCGTTGTCGATGTAGTCCTTGATCTGCAGGCGGGGCCTGGGCGAGTCGAGGAGGAAGGGGTTGCCGCCTTCCCACTTGGTCACGGGGTTGTAGCGCATCAGCGGCCAGTGGCCGGACGCGACGGCCTTGTATTGCTGGTCGAGGCCTTGGCGCAGGTCGAAGCCGTGGGCGATGCAGTGGGAGTAGGCGATGATGAGCGACGGGCCGGCGTAGGCCTCGGCCTCGCGGAAGGCCCGCAGGGTCTGTTGCGGGTCGGCCCCCATGGCGACGCGGGCGACGTAGACGTTGCCGTAGGCGATGGCCTGGAGGGCCATGTCCTTCTTGTTGGTGCGTTTGCCGGCGGAGGCGAACTTGGCCACCGCCCCGATCGGCGTGGACTTCGAGGCCTGCCCGCCCGTGTTCGAGTAGACCTCGGTGTCCATCACCAGGATGTTGACGTCGCGGCCCGACGCCAGGACGTGGTCGACGCCGCCGGAGCCGATGTCGTAGGCCCAGCCGTCGCCGCCGACGATCCAGACCGAGCGGCGGACCAGGTGGTCGGCTAAGTAGAGCAGGTCTTTGGCGTGGGTCCGGATGGCTTTCTCGGAGTGGCGCAGCAAGGGTTGGAGGGATTCCTTGAGGCGGGCGATGCGGTCGAATTGGTCGCGGATGTCGGACTCGTAGAGCTGCTGGGCGGACAGGATCTCGCCCACCAGCTGGGCGTCGAGCAGGCCGTCGAGGTCGGCCAGGCGGACTTTGGCCAGGTCGGTTTGGAGGTCGGCCGCCAGGCGCATGCCCAGCCCGAACTCGGCGTTGTCCTCGAACAGGGAGTTCGACCAGGCCGGGCCGCGCCCGTCGGCGTTCTTGGCCCACGGCGTGGTCGGCAGGTTGCCGCCGTAGATCGACGAGCAGCCGGTGGCGTTGGCGACGATGGCGCGGTCGCCGAACAGCTGGGAGACGAGCTTGAGGTAGGGCGTCTCGCCGCAGCCGGCGCAGGCCCCGGAGAACTCGAACAGCGGTTCCAGGAACTGCGAGCCCCGGACGGTGGCGAAGTCGAGGCGGGAGCGGTCGTTCTGGGCCAGGCCCTCGAAGAAGCCGACGGCCTGGCGGACGGCCGCCTGCTCCGGCATCGGCTCCAGGTTGATGGCCCGGCGGGTGCCGCCGCGGGGCGGGCGCACGGGGCAGGCCTCGTAGCACAGCCCGCAGCCGGTGCAGTCCTCGGCGTAGACCTGGAGGGTGTACGAGCCGCCCGGCACGCCGGCGGCGTTGAGCGGGGCGTGCCGGAACGACGCCGGGGCGGTTGCCAGCGCCTCGGTCGAGTAGTACTTGGCCCGCAGCACCGCGTGGGGGCAGACGAAGGCGCAGTTGCCGCACTGGATGCAGGTCTCGGGGTCCCAGACCGCCACGATGTCGGAGACGTTGCGCTTCTCGTACTGGGTCGTGCCCGAGGGGTAGGAGCCGTCGACCGGCAGCTTCGAGACGGGCAGCTCGTCGCCCCGGTCGAGCAGCATCGTGGCGGTGACGTCGCGGACGAAGGGCGGCGCGGAGTCCGGCACGGGCGGGATGAAGCCGTGGTCGCCGGAGGTTTCACG
>JGI20166J26741_11713807_pt1 | contig 10755 bp, 6 predicted proteins | sample TergutCu122P5_FD_26741 | JGI IMG/M metagenome (IMG submission 26741) | reverse complement strand
AACAATTCTGCTGAAATTTCATCTTCTGTAAGATATTTTTCCTCGTAAGAACTACCTCTTTCCGTCATGGGTGTAAAGTGATTGAAATCTGAATGCTGACAAAATGCAGAGCAGAGCAACAGAGGAAAATAAAGAGCTGTTTGTTCTCTATATTTATCACAGGCCATTAACTTGGAGTGAGGTCACGTTTCTACTAACATTCGTCAGCAGGACCATTGCATAATTAAGTATGTACTGCGTGGAAACAAAGCGCGTGTTAAAACTGCAGATTTGCATCATCCGTCTTGCACAGTTGTAATGTAAAGACGCAAATGTGCGTCACCCGTCCACAATGTGTTAAGAAAGGGGACAGAAAAATTTGTACTGGATGCAAGAAAGGCAAGGGAGCAGTACCAAGTGCCATAACTTTGTGCTGCTTGCTTATTTGTGAGAATTAGGGAGCTTTGCTTCAGTTCTGCCACAAGATGCCTTCACGAAGTTGTGTTTTGGCATAGGGAGAAATTCTTTGTATTAGCCCATGTTACAATTTCATTACACAGGATTGATTTATGGATTAGACAGTTAAATATCTCTACCATCCCAGAACTCTTTTTTTGAATATGAGGATGGAATGGACCTGGTACCAACAGATCTTAAAGAAATAGGGTGGGGAGGTATGGTATGGATAGATCTGGACCAGGAATGGGACAAACGCTGGGCTGTTAAGAATGCAGGAATGGACCTTTGTGTTCCATAAAGTGCAAGGAATTTCTTGACTAGCTACAAGGCTGTTAGCTTCTTAAAAAGGATTCTGCTGTGTGAAATTAGCTATCTGCTTAGTTAGCTAGCTCGTTACCATGTAGTTAGTTACCTCTTATATGTGTATTGCCCTGTGTATGATACCTGTGGTGTGGGTCACACCCTGGTTTGTGATGGTTACCAGGTTGGATGACTGAAGTACAGGTGTGAAAGATGCAAGTCTTGGATGGTTTGCTATGTCAATTGCCAACATTTTGAAGGATTATAGGACTTTTGTCTTTAGGATAAAACAGTCCAAGAGGAGCCCTGAATATGATGGCACTATGTTCCTTTGAAACATTAGTAACTGTTCACTAATCAGCTTGGTGTAATATCCCATAAGACTTGAATCTTCAGCAACACTGCTGTAATAACCTCAAATCTTGCAAGTGCAGGTATTTATGTATCATGGTATGTTCTGCAGTACATTTTGCATGGTTGATAAAGAAGAAACCTGTATGGCTGTGACAGTATACAACCTTGCACAAGGGAAGGGTGTCATCATAGGTGACACTGTGGCTGTCCCAGAACCCTACCTCACCAATGTTCACTTCAAATACAAACAAAAGGTGAGAACTGACTGCATCTTTCATGTTTTTAAGTGCGTTACAGTGTTGGTCACCTTCTGTCTAAACCTTGGAAAAAGGAATTTGACCTGAATTTTATTTGAAGATTTGTTTGTGTTGCAAAGTAAATACACACGCTCTCAATTGCAAAAGCCAGTTAATTCTGTGTAGGGAAATAATCTGACTGTGTTGTTGGAATCATACAAAAATAATTGATCGGTGTTTAACCTTTTTTGACAAAGGGCCTGAACCGTTATTGTGGGCTGGTTCACCAGCCACATGTGTCAGAATCACATGTGGTACACATAACCACCAAAATTATTGTGCAGTTTCATAGTATGTATGTAATTTACGAATGTGGCCATGGGTCACCTTAATACAACCTGGCATATGAGATGAAGCTTACGTGAACCAATAGTGAGGTGTTGGTTTTGCTGTAGCTGAAGACAGGTAAGATGGTAGTAACATCTCGCATATGAAACTCCTCCTGTTGCTAGTCTCTCCACTCCTCCATTATTTATTAATGTTGGGTCCAAAAGTGAATTGTTTTAAAATTTCTTCAAACACTTTTATCCTTCACTGTGAGAAACAAACAAATTCATTGATGTATCATTGTGACTTCCCAGGAATGGAATTTCAGCTCTATACGGGTGGAAAGTCCAGTGGTGCTTGTGGTAAATGGTCGCAAAGTTGGGCAAGATCAGCAAGCCAGTGTACAGCTGTCATCTTTCAAATATGCTGAATGAATTCAGTGTAGGTACCACATTCATCAGAGTGTGCTGAAGATCTGAATGAAATTAGTAATGCATCAGAATGGATGTTGCAAACATTTGTCCGGAGTTTGTGATAATTTGATGATTGATTGATTGATTGATTGATTGATTGATTGTGTAATGTGTATTCCTTGGTATTACAACCTCGTATCAGCTTATTATAACCCCTCCCCTTTTCCCCCATTGATATTGTGTGTGAAAAGATTTTTAACAATGCACCCAGGTCCATTTGAATGTACTGTCTTATCAGACACCTAGAGATTCTTAGGAGAAGCATGAAGATCTGTCAGGATGGGCCATGCATGAACCAATATTCAAACTGGTACCTACCAGAAACAAAGTAGGACCACTAACTGCTCCACTGCAACTTTTTGTGCTTTAACCCGCTAAATAATTTCTGATTTTTGAAGCAGAATAAGGATATTTCACAGATGTGTTAGCACTGTTATAATTTTCAAATGTGTATGTTAATTTTGTCTGACTGTCGGCCCTAATATGTAAAACCTTGTATTTATTCGTTCTTGGTTTATTTAATGATGTTGCTAATACTTCATTATATAGTGTCAGTTCATAGAATAAGTACTACAGTGAACTGTGAAAGGTGTGGAAGGAAGCATTGGTGGCCTAGTACGAGATACTATTTTGGACATTAGCCTGGGTCATACTGAGGGCAACCATAAATGGGAACACAATGTCAATAAATATTCAGTCACAATGAGCTCAGATGTAAATAGTTTTATTTTTATGGCAACTAGTTTTGACCCTATAATCAGATCATCATTAGGCCATGACACAAGAATTTGAAACATGTATTGAAACTAAAAGCATCAGTTGGACATGCCGCTTTTTACTTTAAAAAATACATTAAAATGTATGCAAAATGTACAAGTAAAAACAGGTTCAAAAAAGCCTAAGGATATTTAAAAAATAATAAATATTTTATTCAAAACACTGTTTTAAAAAACTGATTGCAAAATTTCCTTGGGATGGAGGTGATGTATTGTTTTGTCAACTGTGATGTTGTGTACTAACTTATTCAGTACTTATATTCTACATGCCACTGGTATCTTATGTTAACTCCAGATGTTTGTCATGTAATATGTAGGATGCAGTTAGCATTTGTGGTAAAGTTATGTACTGGAGATAAATCCTCATAGATTTTTGTATATGTTAATGATGATTAAAAATATTAGATCAGATTCATTGCCTTGTGACACATGATTTGTTTTTATTGGGGTTGCCTGTGGAACCGGTGCTTGGTTTGTTACTAGTTGTGTACCAAGAAGGAGGTTTCCTATAGATAAACAAGACCTGTGAATAAGATAGCCAGTGTCCATGCTGAGATTTAAACCTGGGAACTCCAACCTAACAGGCAGGATTCTAACCATTTGACTGGGACCTAAATGTCAATGTTTGAGACAGTGGGGTACATGGTTTTTCTTAGTCCCTCTAAGCAACTGCTGGTGTATAAGATTTTATGATTTTGATGGCAAATAAATGCATTAAAATTTTCCCACATGATAGCTGCATCAGTGTTGACCAGCAACAAATTTCTTGAGATTCAGCTCTCGAAGATCTGCAGCATTATGGGGGTGCATGGAAAAATGTGTGTGGGGCAGCAGTGTCCAAAGACACAAGGTGCAGGTAGTACTCCTGGAACCTATACTTGTTTCTGCCGAGCAGGGTGACTTAAATCCACTAACTTTGGTCACACCAAAAAATCTCAGTCTGAAGCCCACCCCCATCCTACAAATTGTGTCTGACAGGATGCTTTGTAGATATGCATACCACAAGCCGTTAATAGTCAAGTTCCCTGGCAGGTGTGAATGGTAGAACAGGTTCAGCCCAGACAACAAAAGTGGCCTGGTCTGGTATACAGACAGGTCCAAGACCAGTAAAGGCATTGGTGCTGGGGTGTACAGAGTGGGCTCTTAGGGAGCACACCTGCAATCTTGGGCTACAATCCACAGTATTCCAGGCTGAAATATATGTCATTAAGGGTTGTGTAATGGAGAATGTAGAAAAGGGCTACACAGGTAGGAACATCTATATTCTTTCCAACAGTCAGGTAGCCAACAATTGTTCAGATAATGCTGAATTAGTCTTGGACTGTTATCAGTCCCTGCTGAAACTGGAAAAACATTACAGAATCCAATTGCTCAGCTGCTGTGGTGGGCTTGTATCAGTTTGCCAACACGTATTAGTTCCCACCAGATACATGATGAAAACTCATCAGAAACACACTAGCACAGATTTTTAAAAATGTTTGGGAAAATGTTTTTCTGTGTTTGTATTATGCATTTTAAGAATAAAATGTGGTACCGCTCATTTTACCATTTGGCAGACACCATTATCCATAAATTGATGTTTTTCTGACCGTGCATCATAGCATAGACCTTTCAAAATACCAACTCTGTGCACAGCTATTTTAATCTTCAACAATATATATGTTACACTGCACTCCTCAACATGTTTCGAGCAGTACGCTGCTCATCATCAGGAGGTCCAATTGTATCACCACAGCCTCTGGTATTGTCACCCTCTGTAAGCAGCTGTACGGTATGCGGGTGGAGAGCGGACTCCACCTGCATACTGTACGGCTGCTTACAGAGGGTGAAGATACCAGAGGCTGTGGTGATACAATTGGTCTTCCTGATGATGAGCAGTGTGCTGCCCGAAACATGTTGAGGAGTGTAGTGTAACATATATATTGTTGAAGATTAAAATAATTGTGCACTAAGTTGGTATTTTGAAAGGACCATTATCCATATATTCCCTGCAACTTAGATGTAAGTCTAAATTGGAACCTGTGAACTACTGCTGTATAATCATCGCAGTATCGTAAGCATTATAGAATTCTAATTCAACATGTTTCACAAACGTTGAGACAGTGCTGTCACATGTTTCCCTTTGATATGTCATTGTTATTGCTAGGAGTTTTGTAATACTGGTATCAGTGGATTTGTATACCAGAATTCTGTACATTCTGTCGCCAATATCTTCCGGCAGGTTGTGAAGTGAGGCCTAAGCACATTTATGATCATAGTAATGCATTCTGTGTGATGATGCATTTGTATTTATTTGGCGCTCATATTTCATACATAGGAGGCTGAAAACAACAAAGAAATGCTTGGGACTTAAAGTTTTTTGATCGTGATAGTCCAAATTCGAGCAATCCAGTGTGGAATAAGGAAGCAATTTATGCAAAAACTTAGGGATATTCATTATAAAATATTTGAAGCTCGCCTCATTTCGCACGAGCCATCAGAATTATTCTCGACGAGGGGAGAATCCAAAAGAACGAGATTTGGTGGGAAAATCACTATGTTGGTAACACTGCTTCCGCAGCTAGAAAATCTTGTAAGTGTAGTAACAAGGTCGAGGTTGGTATCAATGATCACTTTTGTTATCCATGGCGCAATGGTCATCCACAATCGCCAGATGTTCGGTAACTGATCTGAGCTCGGGAATAGGCATGGTTACACTTGTTTCCATCTCGTGGATATGAAGCAATGAATAGACAACAAGTTCGAATGTAAATCATACAGTGAGAGGTCAGCAACTCAGATGCATTTCGACCTGAAGCTATCGTACGAACGTCGGAAACGTAACTCGTAAATACAATTACTGTGGAAGCAGTGACTTTGGAAATGAAGGGTCCAAGTACTCGATGCTTCTATGAATTCCCTATGCACATACGACTGGTATTCAGAATATCTCATATCTAGATGCACGACTTCGATATCGATTTGAATTTTCTTTGTATAAATTTATAGGACCAAAGAACATTTGTATAATTGTCAAAGTTTCAGAGTTCTTAATATATGGTGGGATGTTTGTGAAGGGGGGAAAAGATTATGAAAAGTGCTCGACGGAAACGCTTCATATGCCAAACAAAACTATAAATCCATATGCAGACTCGTCACAAAATTGTTATTTTTTTGCCACAAAAAGTAATGTACATGCCGCTTAAACATTTACTCACCTTTTTAGTACAGTTTCGAAACTTCACAATGCTTCTTTTGAAGTAAATAATTTGATGACTGTGGTTGCTGTTGTTGCGATCAGCATTTCTTTAGCCAGCACAAGTGACGCAAAATTGTCAGAAGTTGCATATCTTCCATTTGATGCTTTAGTTAATTTTCCCATTAACATAAGACAGACTTGTTTAGAAAAAGACCTTTTATTATTATTATTATTATTATTATTACATGTAATTGCATTGTCGTGAAAGTATATGTGGTGTCAGAAGATTCAGTGGTTCTGGTGTGTGACGCCATGTCAATTCTTTAGCGACGTTTCGGTAAATGTTACACATCGTCACGACGTGACAGCTCGTGTCAAGGTAATCATCTCGCGAAGGTGTAGCTGGTTCCCGTACAAGAGTACGGTTGATAGAACCAGTTCATGTTTTTATAGATGGAGTTTTCTGAAGTTTCATTTTAAAAATGTTCATTCTGAAATAACTTTGGGGTTAAGCCCAGTTTGTGGGGTGTTAATTATTCAGTGTCCACCCATTCGTTGAATGGTAATGAAGCGGTCCTGTTCTCACAGCCGAGGAAGTAGAATGTGGTGATGAATAAAATAATTCTGAATCATATAGGCGAACCCAGAATATTTCTTTGGGGGGATGGTGACCCTGAGGCTATACACAATTTATGTTTGAGTATAGAAACTATGTTATGAAAATCAAGACAAAATTTTCAAGCCGACATGTAGTTAGGTTACAGAGAAAATTAAAACTAACTGGAAAAAATCTTCATATACGTAAGTTTTTATTTTGCAGCATTCCAGTGTACTGGTCAACAGCCGATTTCAGTGGCTGATTTATGTCGAAGCGTAAATCACTTAAATCATTATATAAGTACGTGTAAAAAAATCTGTTTTTTTAAAATTTCGCTTGGGAAGGGGGCCTGCAGCTCGGCAATCGACCCCCACCCCAGCGCATGCAACAGCGGCTGCGGGATATCTCATGACAGTTGCTGACCCATCCGAAATTCAAACCGAACCCTTCCTGAACATACGTCATTACAGAGATAGCATTTCAGTCAAGGATTCGTTATATGTAACTGTGTACACTAGAATCCGGCTTCCATAGTCATGGTTTTCTCAGCCTTGCTGCGGGTAAAATTCTACCTTAAAGGAACTGTTATCGCAGTTTATACAACAGCTACTCCCATTCATTCGAGAATTAAACTGATAGTAAACGAAAGCTGTCCCGGCGATGTGTCATACATGTCATACGTGTCGTTGGTAACACTGCCACTGGAGTTTCCAACATGGCAGACGTGTTAGTCAGTTACGGTCATGTGATGTGGAAAAAACTGTGCTGCGTTTGAATGATATGTGATTGAAGTAAATATTTACTGTAGTGTAAGATATTAACATTTTCATACACAATGGCGGATCTTCAGAGCCCGTCCATTAGTGAAATAAAAAGGCCCGAAGAGGTAGTTCGAATGGCAATGAACGACAGCTTGAAATTTGCCGTCCTCATCGGTCTTATCGAGGTGGGACAGGTGTCTAACCGGGAAGTTGTAAACACCGTGCTGCATTTGGTAAGTACGGTAGGATTCCCGAAGTTCAGGACTGAAATCATGTTTGCGGCTGCTGTACATGAATTCGATAAAGTGTTTCGTTAGCGAGTCCCTCCAGAACTGTGTAAGTGCACATTTGCTGTTACTGGATGCGTTAAGCAGCCAGGTTGACGACATTTGTGGTTTAGAATTACGATTGAAATGTCTTAGCTTGCGTTATTTTTGCCTTTTTTTTTTTAATACTATACTGTCAGCGAAGAGTTGTTGCTGTAAATGTTATGTCTTGTTTACGTTGTAACACACACTTCCCCCAACAAGCAAGTGCAGTTTTGTTTTCTTTTTCATAAGTGGTATATCGGCATCTGTCCCGTTAACGACCCTTTGAATTGTTGGGTATCATAAATTTTAAGTTCTTTACACATGTCGGAAATCTGAATGTTACGTTCAGTGACGACACTGGTTGATATTGAGTTGTGGAGTGTTTAATGCAGCTGAATTTCTGTGTAATGTTGTGACTTGTGGGCAGGCAGGCCGTTTCTAGCATCTGTTATAATTAATTACAAAATACATAGAAGTCCTTGTGTTGGTTAAGAGCTGTAAAGCAGCATATTGTTACAGAATCTGTTTAGACTACATTTCGCAAGTGCATGCAAATCACATATGAATATTTCTGGATTCATTGTAAATTTTGTTGGCCTATAATACTTCTTCAATTTTTTTGCTTTAGGAGCTAGGTTTATTTAATAGCTTAAATTATTTTTTTGGAGAATTTACACCAGGTGCTTACCTTCATCTCTGGCTAATGTCTGTGATTGTGTGTGTGTGGAATTCATCATCAGAAATAACACAGAGTAGGGGATTTATGTGTATCCTTGTAATATTAAACTTTTAGTGCATCATTTTTCCTTGACCAACAGTTCTTAATACCATGATATATGCAACAGAAATACTTATTAGTGAAAGTTATCATATATTTATCATTATATTTGCATTACGGTGTTGTTGGTGCCTGAAGTAATGGAAATCATAATGTGCCTGGGTTGCCATTGTTGATGGTGACAGGAACAGAATTGATGGTAGTTAGTGTGGATAGAGTTTCTGTTAGAATATGAAAACTGACAGCTTAATGTTGATATGATTTGTTTTTTGCACTCTCACTAAATGGGTGGTGTTACTTGAGTTTCTGGCACAAACATGAAACTTCAAAACCTAAGCTTTATGCTTTTATTAGCAACTGTAACTTGGGTTCATGTCAAAAATTGGAATCCTAAACGAAGTACTACACAGGTTTTATCTAAAATTCATATACAGACTTAAGCAGTGAGTTACCCACACCAAAACAAGGAAAACAGTTCTTGTGATTGCATGTCCAAGGAGCTGGAGCAGCATAAAGTGACTGTGGAAGAAATTTTTCTCTTCTTTAAAGCGTCCACCCAGCCTCCTGTTCAGTGGGTCCCGGCGACAAGATGTAGTGCCGAGGTTAAAAATGAGTGGAGCTATACCTCTACTTCCATTATGTCCCTATGTGCTTTCATGGCGTGGACAGGGTGAACTTTACTTTTTACTTTACGTTATATGCCCACAAACAATTAATACGCAAGGTACAGTCCCGAAGTTTGTTTGACCACAGTCCTTTAGATTTTTACCTGTAGAGACACTTAAGAGCTGTAGTATATTCATTTCCAATGGAAAATAACAAGACATTTCACCAACACATTTTTTATGCCTTTCGGACCATTTTCAACCACTCTGGGACCTTTGTAAGGGTGTGACAGACCTCATATGTGTCCAGGTGTGCAATGATTCAGGGGGAGGTTACTTTGAGCATTTGTTGTGAATTGTGACTAAACAAACAATAAGAACTCAACATTTGTTGAACTGAAATTTGTATTGTAAATTTAATATGTCAGATGTAATAAAATATCACATAGGTAACGTATCTATTGTATTTAGTTAAACTCAAAACCTTTCATTTCTGGGCATATGTTTATATTAACTTTTTTTTCTTTGTTTTGTGGAGAACTCACTGTAGAAGTTCGTTTAAGCATTTTAAATACATCCTGTGTAATCTCAGCATTTGACAGTGTCATTCAATAGAATAATTCTGATATTTCTCAGAGCCAGAGTTTTATGTGTTTGGGAACTATGACCTTAGTTTCTGCCATTGATATGAATTTTTAGAGCCTAACTTTAGTTCATTGCATTTTATATGTTGGAACCTATATTGGTGACTGACGTGAGTTTCTGGAATCAAGCGTGCTTCTCAACTCAGATGAAGTATCAGATGGATTGTGTAAACCAGATGATATACAAGATAGATTATGTAAGATGTGAGAAAAAAAGAAAGCAAAAACTGAAAGGTATTATGATTCATTAGCATGTTCATTCTTAACTATTACTTTTGGTAATGAAGCAAGATTTCAGTGTTAGAAAATGAAGAATTTGAACGTTTATAACATAGGTGGAAAATAGGTGCTTGCCGTTGGCTGTGTTAATGTGTCAGCACCCAGTTTCTTGAAGGCATGGTGCATATGGTGTGTAGTAACTTTCTTGATGGTAATGAATAACACCCTGATACCATTCTTTTATATTATGTTAATTATCTTTGTTTAGTTGAAGAGTAAGCTGATTTTCTTAAGAAAATCATTATGTTTGTCTTTGCTGTTGAATAGCATAGCCTGTCATTCTGAGGAAAGCATGAAGATTTAAGATATTTGAAAACAGATATCTGAGAAGAATATTTGTTCTTAAGAGACATGAATGAGGTAAGGACAATTGCAACTTGAATTGTCAGACACAGATGTTGAGACTTTTGAGGAGTAACACTGAATGAGTAAACTTCATGGTTACACCGTGCATCAAATAACGTTGTGTGGTCAGTTGGTAATAAAAAGTGTTCAACTGAATGAGTAGTTCTTAGGTAAGCATTCTTATAATAATAGTAATAATTTAACTGTAAATGAGCTATTGTCCAGTGGCAGTGGTTCTGACTAATAGAGACATTTGATGTAAGTGTGACCGTGCATCATATATATAAGCAAGGAGATGTACCAACTTGATGCAAACAATTTTACTATGATTTTATTCTCATAAATGGCCTCT
>JGI20166J26741_11713696_pt1 | contig 10755 bp, 9 predicted proteins | sample TergutCu122P5_FD_26741 | JGI IMG/M metagenome (IMG submission 26741) | reverse complement strand
ATTGCTGCAATCAAGGTTCAGGAAGAATCAAAACAGCAACCGGTTGAATCCGGTCGCTGAGTGTCTTAGAATCTCCAATTGTTCGGCTAGGGAACTTGCTGTTTGACGTAAAACGAACGGTCATATACGGTGACCGATTCCGGGGCGCACGGTGGAAACTCCTTGAAACATATCCTATGCCAATATTTTTGTTATCCTTGTTGACTGTTGTGTGTTTTTGTCAAAGTGCATTCAGCGAAGATATGCCTCGATCTGAAGAGAATTCAGCCTTATGGATCGCCATCGAAAAAGGCGACTATGATGCTGTTCAGCGATTGATCCATGCCAAGGTGAACGTCAATGACAGAGGCAACCGCGATAAATCACCCTTGCATTTCGCCGCAGCCAAAGGAGATGCCAGGATTGTCAAATTGCTTCTTGATGCAGGGGCGGATACTGGTGCAAGAGCCTTCGTTGGGGCGGCAACTCTTTACGGAGGAACCCCTTTGCATGTGGCTGCGAGGGCAAATCATGTTGAAATCATCAAACTTCTTCTCCAGGCTGGAACGGATGTCAATATAAGAAGTGGTAAAAATCAAGTCGATACGATTGGATATACGCCATTGCACAGTGCCTGTGAGGCTGGACGGTTTGAAGCGGCAGAATGTTTAATTCAAGCCGGCGCAGATGTTAACATGAAAGAGACGGAGACTGGAGATGAACTTACACCCCTGATTTTGGCTGTGCAAGAAGGCCATCTCAATATCGTCAAACTCTTATTGGACAATAATGCTGACGTTAATCTTTCGACAAAGTACGGGATATACCCTATTGATTTTGCGGCCGGCTTTCGGTCAGAGGAGGGTTCATTTGAGATCGTGTCCTTATTAGTTGAACACAAAGCAAAGTTGGATTTAAAGGTCACACCGCTTATTTGCGTTCAAGGTAAGGATACAAGTAAAATCTATTCGTTTCTTGTTAAGTCGGGGGCAACCACTGGTGTACCGTTCTTGGATGCGGTTTTGCTTGGGGATGCAGCCAAAATCGACGCTTTGCTGAAGGGAGGGGCAAAAATTAATGTCAGAGAAAAATATACAGGAAACACCGCGCTGCATTTTGCAGTGAAGGCAAGAAATGCTGGCATTGCCGAGATGCTCATTCATAAGGGGATTGACATTAATGCAAAAAACAGAGAACAGGACCCGTTCACGGGGGATACGCCTCTGCACATCGCTGTCAAGAACAAAGATATTGCTCTTGCAAAATTGTTGATTGACAGTAAAGCGGATGTCAATGTGACAGACGCTGACAAATGCACTCCCCTCCATGTTGCAATAGATGAAGATAAGTCCGATGATATTGCGGAACTGTTGATTAAGGCCCATGCCGATGTCAACGCCAAACCATATTCTTATTCTTGCACTCCCTTGTCCTCGGCTGTGTTGAATTTGCGTCCTAAAATCGTTAAGCTTTTGATCGAAGCGAAAGCAGACGTTAATTCATTGTCATGGGAAGAAACCCCGTTAGATATCATACTTTCCCGCTCGTCTTCAAATCCAACGGCGTTGAGCATACAAAAAATGCTTCTTGACGCCGGGGCTAAAACATCAGAGGATTTGAAAGCTGGCAAGTGATTCATTTTGGACTACAGATCGGTCATTTGACGATGATGCGATGGGTGAGAGCCGTCATTTCCCTGATCGTTTTGCTGTTGCTTGTCGACGCATTTCTTGTCGGCGGGGTGTTGGTGCCGTATCGAATCGCCGGTTGTTCGATGTCGCCGACACTGCGCGGGACGCACGTGACGCTCGTTTGCCCGAAATGTCACACGCCGTTTTGCGTTGAAACCGATTTGACGGGGGATGCGCTGACGTTTCAACGCGGCATTTGCCCGGCGTGTTCGTTCGCCGAAGTTCCCGTGTCGGCAGCGGCACTTCGCCCCGGAGACCGTGTGCTGATCGATCGGGCAACGTTGTCGTTGCGTCAACCGAAACGCTGGGAAAACGTCGTCTTCCGGAAGGCGGGCGACTCGCGACCGACCGTCAAACGGATCGTTGCGCTCCCCGGTGAACAGGTGGAAATCAAAAACGGCGACATTCACATCAACGGCACAATCGCAGTCAAACCGTTCGACGTGCAACGGGAGATGCGCATTCCGGTGTTGTACGGCTATTGGGAATTTTCACCGCAAATCGTGCCGCAACACGAAACCTGGCTGGCGTATCGGCCGGAACGGGCCGTTCCTTATTTTTCGCCCCTTCCCAACGACACGAAAAATAATGACGCGGAGAAGGCGGGCGTGAGTGCCCCGGCATCCGCTGCGCCGTACCATTGGCCGACCGACAAACCGAAAATGGTCGCTTCGACACAAGTCACGAATCAGCTTTGCGAAAATCAATGGCGGGCGTCACATGCCGAAAACATTCGTGATGTCAATGACCTGATGCTCGAATTGGATTGGTTTCCCGATGCGTCGACGTCTCTTTGCATTCGCGCAAATCATCACGCCGGACGATTCGATTTGGTGGTTTCCCCCTCGGAAAAATCGGCGACTCTTGTCAAAACGACGGGACAAAACGGCAAGCACGAACGACATCCATTAATGATGCCGTATCGCGAAGGTCTGATGCAGAAAATCGAAGTTTCGTTTTTTGACCGTCAATTGCTCCTTGCGGTCGACGGGAACGTGATTTTTTCGGAGCCGTTGGTTGACGACGAAAAGATGGATATGACAGGCAATGTCGCGCCGTTCCTGTTGCGTCTTATCAATACAAAAACTTCGCAGGATTTGAAAACGGCGGATTGCAATGACCGTATTCGGTCGCTGAAAATCTGGCGGGATGTTGATTATACGGAATGCCCGGATGACGTGTCACATCAGGGAAAGTGTCAGAATAATACCGCCGTTCCGAACGATTCGTACTTCGTTCTCGGCGACAACTGTCATGTTTCGCTCGACAGCCGCGTTTGGCAGCCCCCTTGCGTTCCATTTCACCAGTTGCTCGGAATCGCAAGAAAATTGGAAAATTGACGTTTTTGGCTCAATTTATGTCAAGACGTAATCCTTCCATGAAAGCCGTATTCATTTGAGCGGGTTCTTTGCCGATAGGAAATTTGTCGGTGTCGTCCGGCAACTTGAGGTCGTTCCATGTTGAGCGGCGTCTCGCGTCCGATTTATACCGGCTACGGTATATTGACCTGGACATAAGAGTTGGATAGCAGTGACCAACGGAAGCTGCGGTCTTCGTGGCCCCAAAATCAGGTGGCGGTTGAACTTTTGTGTTCATGCCAATATACTCAGTAACTGTCAAAAAATAAATTGCTCAAAAGAGAGTATCTCATATTTTAACGCGGAACACGCGGAAAGACGGAAACTGCGGAATTTCGCGCAGCCGTCTTTTCCGTGCCTTTCGCGTTGAAAAAAAGTTCATTTGTACAAGTTATTTGTTGACTGTTCCTCAAAACGGTGAGAAATTCCTGTCCCCTTTGATTTGAACATACTTCCGGAACAATTCATAATACTGTTCCGCTTGAATGTCGAATGTGAACAATCGTTCCACTCTTTTTTTCCCGAATGCCCCCATGTCAGCGAGTCGTTCGGGATTCTCCAGCAATTTTGTGATGGCCGCGGCAAGTTCGTTTGCATTTTCCGGGGCGACCATCAAACCGGTGACACCTTCTTCAACCACTTCCGGTGTTCCGCCGACACGGGTTGCCACCACTGCCGTCTGAGCCGCCATCGATTCCAGCAGCACATTGGGGAGTCCCTCCGTGCGCGACGACTGCACGAACAGATCGAAATTCGGCAGGAAACGGTCCAATTCGCCGGTGAAGCCGGGAAATCGCACCATGTTTTGCACGCCGGACGATTTGGCCTGATTTTTGAGTGTTTCACGCAAAAAACCGTCGCCGAAAATTACAAGCCCGGCTGCAATATTTCGTTCGAAAAGTTTTTTCATCGCTTCAATCAGCACGTCAAATCCTTTTTCCGGACTCAGACGACCGGCGGCTCCCAGCAGAAAACGCGGCTTGACCGGAAACATCGCTTCCAGTGTTTGTCGAAATGAGATATCCGGTTTTTCATCAAAACGATCGGTGCGGATCGAATTTCTGATGACGGTGATGCGGTCGCCGGGGATTCCGAAACGTTTCATCTTTTCCGCCTGTCCATCCGAAACGGAAACGATGTGCCGCATCCTCCGGAGCAAAAAAAGGTCGAATCGGTTATACAAGCGTATTTTAAAATTTTCGTCCGTCCAGCCGCGCGAAACGCCGATGACCGGAACGTTCCCCGATCGGGCGACCAACCAGGCAATGCATCGGGCTTTGTGACCGTTTGCCAAAATCAGATCGATTTGACGTTCCCGCAAAAGGGTTTGCAATTCTTTTTTGGCACGCAAAAGATGCGGAAAATCGTTTTGCAGTTCCATCGCCTCGAAACCTGCCGCTGCCGCTTTTTCGAGAAACGGACACGCATTCCCTTTTTCGGAAAACGACGCGATCATACTCCGAACGTCGGGATGAAGGCGTCGCAATGTTTCAGCCAATCCGATCATCTGGCGTTCGGGACCGCCAAAAAACGGCGATGCGGTCAACGTGAGTATGTTCATCAATCAATCATAAGAAGCAAGCATTGACAGTTTGTTTTTTTGATTCCTTCTCACGCTTTCGTATGTCTCGTTTTTTCGCGTGTTTCGTATTATAGATGCGATCATAAAATTTGAACAGCTTCCATGGCTGCCTGCTGCGCCGACAATTGTTAATACGCGCAAAATAACGGGATTTTTTGTTGTCGGCGATACAGGCAATTCATCGGACAAGCTCAAATTTTAGTGGCGGCACAATAAAAATCAAAGTGCGCTGTCGTATTAGAGGGAGGACTTCCCGACACCTTCCAGCAGTATATCGATTTCATCACGAAGTTCAAGCAAACGTTGGTAATTTGCCTCGAGTTGCCTGATTTCATCGTCATCCGATTCGTTTTCAATTTTGTACTCGTATTTTTTTTCCGGGATCGGATGTTTTTTCGCCGGCACCTTCTGTTTCAACATTGCAACCCGATATTGCAGCTCATTCACCAAGTGCGATTTGTGCATCAAAAACTCGATGACGATTCCAATCAACAGGAGAAATGCTCCAAAACCCAGCAACGGAAAACTGTACTCCTGCCAAAATCCCCGGCTGATGAACAGGTTTCGCAGATACAATAGAAAACCGCATGTCACGAGTCCCCATCCGGCGATCAACAAAAAACGGCCCAACATTCCGGAGCCATTCAAAAGATACTGATCCTCCTGGAATGCCGGCGGCCAGGTTGAGGGGGGCACACGATCTGCGGAAATTTTCCGAATGGGGCAGGTTGTCCATTTGTCTTCCGAGCGATAGGGTTTTCTCTGCGGACGTTGGGAAATTTGAACTTTTTTGCCCATTTCACCCCATCTTTTTCTCGCTTCCTGAATAGGAATCACGACCGCTTCATTCAATGTTGCCGTTTCGTGAAGTCCTGTCCGCTTTTTTTTCACCGGACGTTTTTCAGGTGAAACCGATGGAGAAGTGGTCCGTGTTCCGTGATTCTGAGAAGCGTCAACGTATCTTTGTTGATCAACGCATCTCTGTCGGTCAAAAGGTCTTTCCCCTGTTTCTTCCCGGAACGGCAATGGGGGAGTGACTGGCTTGACCTCCGGTGGAATCATCGGATTCGACTGCCATGTCCTTGCCGTTTCCGGGAGGGGGGAAGCGGAATCGTGTTGCGGACCAGATTCCGAATGTGTTTTTGACAACAAAAGGTAAAACGGATCACGTTCCACCCCATTTTCGTTTTTTTCGAATATCGATGTTTCACAAGAGGATAACGTCGAATCCCGTTCGATTTCTTTGCGGATTTGCGTAAGCTGGCCCAGGAGATCGGCAATTTTGTTATCACCGTCCGCGTCAGGGACAGACTCATTCCATTGGGACGAAAATTGATCGAACATGGGGTTTTTGCGAAAAAAATACCATGCCAGTATTGGCCGTCTCATAACAATCCGGATTAATCAGGGTACGAAGCGCAAGCAAATGCCAAAAACCAACTCACAAAATACATTTTGGGGCATTTGCTTACGGCGTGCGACAATCTTTTCTGAGACGGAAAATATACAAATAAACAGTGATTTCCTTAGAGAAGTCGTCACAAACCCTACTGGTTCTCAAGTAAAAAATAGAAATTCGTTTCTCCGAACCCGGTAAAATTTTGCTCTGGTCATGTCAAAAGAATATTGTTATGCTCCACACACTCTTTTTCGTCAAAATCGTTATTTTTGATGATGATGATGTACAAATGTAACGATAGAAGAGAAATTGACGTAAAAATGAGGCAACCGGTGTGTCTCAGGGTATGTTATCCCGAAGCCGGCAAGAGCAGTCGTCATCGGTCAAGGCTTTGGAAGTTTTAAGTGGACAGTAGTCAGACAGGAGTTCTGAAATCATGAAATCAGGTTGGATGCCTTCTCTCGTGTCAGCGGTTTTAGGAGGGATTGTCGGTGCGGCACTCGTTCTTTACCTGGGAGGAAATACGCACAAGAACCCCGACTCTTTTGACAAACTCAAGGTCAAGGAGTTGGTGGTCTCTGAAAAATTCCTTCTTTGGAAAGATGGGAAAGATGATGCGGACCTTTTGATCCAGGACGGTGGAATCCTGGCACGAACCAAAGTGATTGCCACCCAGGTTTGCGGGAACGCGATTCTCGGCAACTATGTTTACACAACCCCGGATGATTTTATCAAAAAACCGCTGGGGCAGTGTGCCATTTATACGGAAATGGCATCGCGTGCCGATCAGGGGGGAATTTTCACTGTTCGCAGTGCGAAAGGCCCCAACACACTTGATCCGAACGGCATCAAGTCGGGATTGGCCTACACGGTGGCATTTGATGGAAATGAAGTACCTTTGTGCGTGATTCGGAAAAATGCAACGATGGAAAACATGCTGATGTTCGATCCGAAACCGTTCATGGCGGGAGGGTTGGCCGGAGCTTCGGCTCCGGGGGGACAGCCGCAACACGCCCCCGCTCCGAACACTTCGGCATCAGGGCCGTCGCAGACTTCCGATGCCGTACAAAACAATGTGACACAAAACAACGCAGCGAACCAACCCGGATTCCCCCAGCAATCAGGTAACGCTCCGATGAGTGCACAAGTTCCCGGCGGTGTTCCACGTTGATTGTTTATAAAACCACACCGCAGGCAGTGCGGCTACATCCTAAAATTTAAATTTTACAGTATCAAACGCACTTTGACCGTTTTGCCGGTCATGGTGCGATTTTTCGTTTTGACTTTTCACTTGATTTCATGCGTCTGCACCGTTTGTTTCGACTCTTCATTTTTCTCTTGTTTCCGTTGTTTTTGAGCGATTTTCTTTCGGCAACCGCTCAGGAAACGGTGCGGTTGCCGTATTTTTCGACTGAAATCACACAAGACAGATTGGAAAGACCTTCGTCGACGTTGTTCCTCGGCAATCTCAAAAAAGAACCGGGAGACCAATGGGACTGGCGTCTTTGGGTAAAACCGTATGGAAATTGGGCCAATCGCCAGACGGATTCCGGAGTCGCCGGTTTTCAATCGGATATCGTGGGATTCATGGCCGGGTTCGACAAAAAATATTCGCAACGCTTTCAATGGGGGTGGAGCGGCGGCGGAAGCTGGATTTCCATTCATTCGACAAAAGACACGCCAAAAGACATGGCGAAAAACGAGGTCGGAGCGTTCAAAACGCTTTTGAGCGGTAACTTGGAATACAACGAATGGCGGGTCAAATTCGGGGGCGGATACGGCTATTCCGGTCAAAATCATTTTCGCAATAACGGATTCGGAACATTCGACGGCAACAACGATGCCGATCAGTACGGCGTTCAGGGGGAATTCCAATTGAAAATGGGTTCCCGGCTTTTTGAAATCGAACCATTTCTTGCGGGTGATTATTTTCAGTTTTCAGAAAAAGCGTTCGGGGAACGCTTGCTTTCCGGGAGCGGGAATCCGCTTCGTTATGAGAAAAACAGGGAAAACAGTTACAGCACCACCCTGGGGGTTCGCTATCGATGGCGTCAGGCAGGGCTTTTCGCCGTCTGGCACCCCGAACTCATGGCCGGCTGGTTTCATGAATACGGTTCACGGCAACTGGCACGTTCGTCGCAACAGGACCCGTTTCCGACGCTTTACACGTTTCAGGACAGTGAAATTCCCAGGGAACACATCCTTTTTGGTGCGGGGTTCATCGGACACATGGGCAATTCGATGAGTGTTTTCGCTTATTATAACGCCGACATGGCCGGAAGTTACAGTGCCCATTCGATTCTTTGCGGCACGTATTGGAATTTTTGATTGTGTCAGCAGAATTATCTGTGTTATACTCAAGCGATTGAAAATTCCGGAAGCTGGACACGGAAGCCCTGCAACGCAGGGCGTTTGCGCGAGGCCGAAGGCTGCCGCCCATACCGGCTACGGTATACCAGGGATTTTCAACCGCTTTGAGCATTGTCGCGGTCAAAATTCACAGTTGCCGGGCGTCCTCGGATACGGAATCACGTCGCGAATGTTGGTCATGCCGGTGACAAACTGCACGGCACGTTCCAACCCGAGTCCGAAACCGGAATGCGGCACCGTTCCGTAACGCCGCAAATCGACGTACCACCAGTAACTTTCCGGATCAAGCCCCTGTTCTTTCATGCGGAGTTCGAGCATGTCGAGCCGTTCTTCGCGCTGGCTGCCGCCGATGATCTCGCCGACTTTCGGGACAAGCACGTCCATCGCACGCACCGTTTTGCCGTCGTCGTTGACTTTCATGTAAAATGGTTTGAGTGAACGGGGATAGTCGTACAAAATCACCGGCGAATGAAAATGTTGTTCGACCAGAAAACGCTCATGTTCGCTTTGCAAGTCGCATCCCCAGGAGACCGGATAATCGAATTTTTGCCCCGATTTGAGCAGAATTTCAATCGCCCCGGTGTAAGGAACCCGCTGAAAACGACTTTCGCAAATCTTCGTGAGCGTCTCGATGAGCGTCGTGTCGATTTGTGCGTTGAAAAACGCCATGTCTTCCGGGCATTTGGTCAAAACGTCGCTGAAAATCCGCTTCAAAAAGCGTTCGGCCAAATCCATGTTCTCCGGGAGTTCAAAAAACGACGCTTCCGGCTCGACCATCCAGAATTCGGCGAGGTGCCGGGCGGTGTTCGAGTTTTCGGCGCGAAACGTCGGGCCGAACGTATAAATCCGGCCAAGACCGCAGGAATATGTTTCCCCTTCCAACTGGCCGCTGACGGTCAAATAGGCGCGACGTGCGAAAAAATCACGCGAGTCATCAATTTTTCCGTCGGCGGTTCGCGGCGGATCGTCGAAATTGAGCGTCGAAACGCGGAACATCTCACCGGCCCCCTCGCAGTCGCTCGCGGTGATCAACGGCGTGTTGACGTACAAAAAGCCTTCTTCCTGGAAGAAGTTGTGAATGGAAAAACTGACCTGATTTCGCACCCGGGCGACCGCCCCAAACGTGTTCGTCCGCGGTCGCAGATGCGCGATCGTCCGCAAAAATTCGAGCGAATGCCGTTTTTTTTGCAGCGGGTACGTTTCCGGATCGGCCGTGCCGAGCAGCGTCACGTCCGACGCTTCGATTTCGGTCGCTTGTCCCTGGCCCGGCGATTCCTTGACCCGCCCGACGACGGCAACGCTGCAACCGCTGGTCAGTTGCAAAACAACCGTTTCGTAATTGCCGAGCGTGTTCGGGGCAAGTATCTGGACATTCCCGAAGCAAGAACCGTCATTCAACTCGATGAAGCTGAACCCGGCTTTTGAATCCCGGCGCGTTCGCACCCAGCCCCTGAGAAGAACCGTTTTGCCGATATTCGCCGCCTGACGCGCCTGATGAACCGAAATCGCTTCGTGCATGATAAGGTCACCTGAATCAATTGAAATCAAAAAACAATTGTGAAAAACACAACGGCACAAGTATACAATGTCCCCCGGCATTTGCAACTTATACCGCAGCCGATATTGGCGTTATACCGCAGTCGGCAGGGACGACAGCCTTCGGCCTTGCGCAACCGCCCTGCATTGCATGGCTTCCGTATCCAGATTCAGGAATTTCTCATCGTATTGAGTATACTGCTTTGTAAAATGTATTGGCATGGACACATAAAGTTGAACCGTTGCCCGACTTTTTTGGTCACGAAGACCGCAGCTCTCTTACTTTTGGACGGTCACTGCTGTCAAACTCTTATGTCCAGAACAATAGAACAAATAAAAAATCGGTTTGGAGCTTTTTGGCCGCTCCCTGGTCGAAATCATTCTCCATACCCACTTTTGATGCTCTATGTATTATTTTTTGACAAAAATATATGGAATACGAATAAATGGTTGACAAACATCCAAAGCCTTTGATATAATTCATAGTGAGTCTGTATTATTTTATAATAATATGGATCATCCCAATAAAAATGCAACAAGAGCCATGCAAAAACCTCTGGTTTTTAAGGCTTTGCCCGTTCAGAATGATGCAAATTTTTTGGGATGGACTATAAGTACGATTATAGATGCGATAATAAAATTTGAGCCGCTTCCATGCTGTCTGTTGCGCCGACATTGTTGATGCACACAAAATAGCAAGACTTTTTATTGTCGGCAATGCAGGCGATTCATCGGGCAAGCTCAAATTTTAGTGGCGGCACAATATTTTGCTTTTGTATGCTTTGGTCGAAGGTAAACTTTTTTATTATTTTAGAAAGGTGTTGTCAACATGACAAAAGA
>JGI20166J26741_11713585_pt1 | contig 10756 bp, 5 predicted proteins | sample TergutCu122P5_FD_26741 | JGI IMG/M metagenome (IMG submission 26741) | reverse complement strand
TACCGGTCAAACTGCGCCGTACATAAAATTCAAATCAATCGATATAATACAATTTATCAAATTCCTTATAATGTTACATGTTCTTATTATACTCATTATTCATTGCAGACCCTCAATAATTACATATGCGGCCACATTTTACCAGCCATAAAATTTACCATAACGACATAGTGTTGTATTTTATTTTATCGTTTTAATAATTCATAACTTCAGCTGACACAACTTGTACGCGCCCTGAAGATGGTGTAAGAACACTGAAACATGCCGAAGTAATTTTAATATTAATTTCATACTACGTCTATGTGTATTTGTTGGTATACTCATAAACATTAATTAATAAACATGCACGGTATGAACATATAAATAATAATTCAGTACGTCCTTTAAAACTAAGACCCTGCTGTGCTGTTAAAATCTCAGTAATTGGAATTTCTCTAATTTTGCACAAGACATTTCACTCTCACATTGGCAGCTTCCTTTTTTCCTTGTTTTGGTGTTTCACAGTTCGTGATAATGCGATTGGTATAATTACCTGAACATGTTATATTCTCAACAGCCGGCATACATTGTTAAGGAACTCGAAAAACGTGTTTACTGAGATTAAGAGCAACTTATTATATTCTTTCTTTTGGGTGACTGCCCGGCGTCTGAATTTTATGTACCGATGTTTCGGAACAATCTCTCCCATCTTCATAGGTCGTGTTAACAGGACCTTCTTTTTCACACCACCTATGAAGATGGAACAGACAGAGTGTTCCGAAATGTCGGCACATAAAATTCAGACGCCGGGGAATCACCCAAAAGAAAGAATAAAACATTCACAACACGGCGAAAGTTTGAAATCAAGTAAGAGCAACTTGCTCCCATTTTACTTCCGGTTTTTTACGGCTATTTTCTACGCCGATACAATGTACATTCGACCGATACAACGGAGAAAGAGGACCACTTGCTACATGAATGTCGTAAAATCACAGCCTCCATCACCACGACACTAGCACCCTCAGAACTTCCTACCAGACGACTGCAATAAGACCGTCCTCAAAACGGACCTCGAGCAATGGGCTTGTAGAATGAAGACTTGCAGTACCTGCTTTGAAAACTCGGGATATTTTACAAGCGTGTCGTAAAACTCAGAGCCTCGTCTATAGAACTGTTCTGAAATCAAGATCTCCTGCAACAAGACTGTTTAAAACACAGTCTCCTACAACATGAGGGATGCAAAACAAGGACTCCTTGAAAAACGACTAGTATAATCACGTGCAATAATATTAGAATAAGACGGGTACGTGTAACAAAGTAATGAGGCGCGGTCGTGCAACCACTGTTGCAGTTAAAAGCAGTAAGTGTTACGTATTGTGAATGTATGTTTGTAGCTTTAGTCATCCAACATGGAATGCGCATGCGTCATGTTGTCAGCTGTGGTCTGTCCGGCTGTACGATATTTTTCCGTATTGTCTCATAAAAGGCACGATAAAAAAAAAAAGAGTTTTGGAGCACAAAATATTTGTTTTGATTTTCTCTACAAATTTGTCTGATACATTTCTTCTTCTAAGAAAAACTGAGCGAGATGTGATCATGAATGTATATTGTACTCTAAGAAAAGTACCCGTTATTCTTGTACGATTTTAATGAAACTTGGATTTTCTCCACAAATTTTCGAAAAATATTAAAATAAGAAATTTCATGAAAATCCTTACAGTGGGAGCCGAGTTGTCTATGCGGACGGACGGACGGACGGACGGACAGAGAGAGAGAGAAGGGCAGACATGAAGAAGCTGATAGTCGCTTTTCGCAATTTTGTGAAAGCCCTTAAAAATCACAGCGTACTACAGTGGGTTTGGTGCAAAATGAATGCTTTCTCTCACAGGAGTGTTGTAAACTCAAAGCCTACGAGACCATGTGTGTTTACTCCTGTGTAGGTATTTGGTACTGAAGTAACAAAGACTTATGCAAGTAAAGATGGGTCAGGAATGGAACATAATCCTTCAGTTTTCACAATTTTAGAAGTAGCTTATTTAATCGCGGTTTATTCGGCCATTTAAAAGATAATGTAACAAATTTAACGGTTACGAATGTAAAACAGTTTTAATTTGTTATGCTGTTATGAGATCTGTGAGTCTACGTATTAACATTACGTACAATTCGATAATTTTACTTCAGGATAATTTTAAAATAGCTTTTCGGTTTGATAGACTTTTAATTGGTAGACCGTCATTTTAATATCACACGTTTAATAGGGTTACTCTTTAAACTAATTGAAAATTTTAATTACAGAGTATTAATTCTGATGAATCATATCATTTAAATATTGGCAGTAAATACCATAATAACGAATATGGTATCCTCCATAGCCATTTTATCCCATTACTTTCCGACCAATTAAATGCATAGCTGTACGTTCCGTGGGAAGCGTTATCTGTTTGTGGTTGAAGCAAACGTTTCTAAATTTATTGGTCATTAGTTCCGGTCACAAATGAAAGCAATTCCTTTCCACGCACTTGCCATGTGATGCAATTCGTGTCTCCAAACACTCGCTTTAATTAAACTTGCGACACTGTTTAGACAATAGTAAGAGTTCACGAATGACCAAGAGAATCCAGGTTTATTGATTGGTCTCGATCAGCTCTGGGAACCACCCAACCTCCTACCCAATGTGTACATGGGGAAGGCGGACGGAGCGGGAGACTAATCACCATCAGTCATCTAATTCCGAAGTTAAGATGAGTTGGAAGTTTAGGGTAAGTCTCTAGTCCTCCATATGTCTTAATGATGCGATGGTCAGGCATATGGGCAAAATTAATTCACTTTCATTGATTGGTCGCTCTCTTGCTTTAATCAAACAGCTGTCTAACTAACAATCAACCCACTAACTCCGTAAAGCAGAGTACTTCTTGAGAAACTAAGAACCACCAATTAGCCTACAAATGTTTCTCCTTTTTTAGAATGTGGTAGTTGCATTCGTGTTCACGAGAGCTCGCTTCTGGCCCCTGTTCTGAGCCATAAGAATCCAATCCGCATCCTGCCATCATATTTCTGCATAACACATTTTAATGTTATCCTCCATTCAAATAGTGTCCTTGGAATTGTTTTTAATTTGCATGCAGGCAATAATGCGGTCTTCGCTTCACGTTCATGCCTACCTGAGCCTACACCGCAGGTTATAAGTTTATTGGCGCTGGACTACCGACGCTGACAGTATCTGAGACCTTTGAGCATGGAACAGTATGTTACTTGGTTACTAACCAATTGGAAAGAATTTGGAAGGAAACGGTCATATCACAATCTACGTAATCTCCCAGAATTTTCTGGAGTCAACGAGGCAAACAACAGAGGACAGCGAGTGTGATGGCCGAAATGCGAACCATGTACCTTTCCAGTACAAATCTGGACAGTTATTACCACGCCACTCTGCTCCATGGAACGTCTGATTATTGTAAAATCAGCAAAAATGAAATCTAATCCTACGGACCTCTCCGCATCTGCTAAAAAGTGTGTGACCTCTCTTTCCATACACCCGACCTGCAAACTAGAACTTTTTCAAAAAAAGGCGAATTGACTCATATACCAATGTCGTACTAACAACAAGCATCATCAGCTTTTATTGCTTCGACATTTTCAATTTTTGGAAACACGACGCTACCTCATTTCTCCATTTCCCATGAGACAGAAAAGTTTCTCTAGCAATCAACATGTCGCTACGTGTAACCAGACAAAAAGTACCAGCCTCAGCAACACCACCCCCACCCCCATCTCCATCTTGATAACGTTCACACATACATTCCATTAAATAACCACAATTATCGTTCTGACACACGAGGTTCATCTAAATATTATTCATTTTCAGCCTTACAGACTGACAAGAATGCGGATTAAATTTCATAATATCGTTGTATGTTCGCAAGAGGGCCACAGCAGCAAACTGAGCAGTTGTACTGTATTGCACCTATACTCCATGTTAGATTAAGCTTACGTGGAATTTACGGATGATATGTTTCTGAAAAGCAGTTCATTATAGAAAATATGCAGAATAATAGCCTATAAATATGCATATGATTTTTTTTTAAATCTACTTACTTTTTTCAAGTATGTCGAATAAAGGAATATCTGTATTGAAAAGTAAAATAAAATCAACAGCTACTTTATGCAGTGTGTTACTTATATCTAAATGCACTTAGTTTCATAAATTAAGCTCCCTTCTCATATGTCTATAGTCTATATAAAAACCCGTGATTTAGAATTGTGTTGTTTATTTTTTCTAATCAACAACTTTGGATACTAGGTGGCACTGATTGCCGAAACCAACCTGTTGTTATGAGGAGGTCCAGAGTGACCTGTGTTTCGGTCGGTATTGCAGCCTAGATTTTTGCCGACAAATTTATTCCTAGGTACGAGCGTCTTCAAGTTTGTGACCCTCATTCGAATCAGGAACTACAATTATAAACAAAATAACCTAGCATGAGGTTTGTCTCGCTGTTCCTCGTGACGTCAAAATGCAAGCAGACACGGGAAGACGGCAGTATTTTCCGGTCTTGGTATCTTGAAGGATAAATGAAGCCTCATTAAACAGTTTTTACACTAAATATTGTTTGCATCTAAATACTGTAAATAAACTGGAAAATACTCTTATAATATTACATACGATTTATCTCTGTTTTCCCTTAATTCCATTCAGTTCTCTGTCGAAGCAGGGCTATCTAGACATTTTCTGAATATGTGCGAAAGTTTAAATCCTCGTATCTATAAACCATATTAAATAATAACAATTTCTCTCACGACAAAATCGAGAGCATAAGAAATTTGGGAAATGCTTGCTGCCATCCGGATAAGAATCTTTCTTATTCCCTTCTGGTATCTAACAACTTAAATATCACAATAAACTCCACAAAAATAACTGTATCTAAACTGTATTCAATAGACTGTCTTAGGATGATCTTGGCAGAGCATATAGCATGCATGGGGCTGTGTGAAATCTATGCATAAGAATAGTGACAAAATATGAACCAAAGATAAAACATGGAGAACCAGGTTTTGACGTGAGAATAATATTAACAGACCCACAGACACCTGGACGAAAGAGGGAATAAAGAAGTGGACTGAATTTATCTGTGAGTATGGTCATGAAGTACGGTTTCCAGAAAAGGACGCCACCTCCTTCATCAGCTAAGACACTATTAGCTTCTGAACGAGGAGTTTTATGGTTAGTTCGTAAACTGGCAGATGTTGGGATAACCTTCGGCCTCCGCTATTAATATTAGCTCCTTTGGCCTGTGTGACAGGAATGTGGATTAGTGATAAAACTGTGGATTATCGAGGTTTACTGTTGCTCGGATATACATGTGTCTCTACATTAATTATTATTTCTCTCTTCTAGTTACGTACTTTCAGGTGTGTGTAGTTGGTTGCCCGACTTATAGCCCACTCAGACAGAAAAAGTCTAATGGCAACATGCAGCCCTCATAGAAGACATGGATAACAACAACAGGAAGGCAGTAAATGGAAATAAAACTGTAAACTACACCAGAGCAGTAACTAGTGAGGAAAGTGTAAATTACAGCAAAGCAGTAATGAAAGAAAACTCTACACCACAACAAAGTAGTAACTAGAAGAAAACTATAAATTATAATTATCAATAGCATCAACTCTACACTGGTGGTTACTAGGTTAACAGTTTTTAAATATTTAGCAAAGCGTTTTAGAAATAGAGTAGTTTTAACCTGGAAAATAAAGCCCAAACTATTATAACATTTTGTAAACTGCAGTAGCTGGTGTAAGGTGCGTGGCCTCTGAGGCTGAATTTTCCAGTTCCAAAAATGTCATCCTTGGTTAACTGGTGCCATTGTTAATATATCTTACTGTGATGGTTCAAAAATTCATGTAAGGGCCTAAACGTACTTTCATTAGATTTGTTGTGTCTCCATGTTCCACGAAGCGAGTAAATTACCGCCAGATGTCAGGTTGTCAGAATAATACTCATCAATGTACTGTGTTTAGTTTGCTGTGTTCATGTGTCAAATAACCCTCAAGTTGGAGATAACCATAAAATGTGTCAAGCAATTCGACTGCGCCCGGACTAATCCCGATCACCAAGTAAACATGTCTGCACTGTTCATAACGTGAGATGAGCTCATGCAGTTTAGCCTACAGCACAGGGGCTATGATAAGCCTTCAGACCATTCTCACTGTTGACACGTTAACATGTTACCTTATTGGAAAAGCGTGCAGCCATCTGTGCCTTAGAATAACTCAATCACACGCGTCATATAGGCCTAATCGATTTTCGCCCCACAAACGACCATTAACAAGCCTTCTAGTGACCTTGCAAACCATGTATAATGCAACTAGGGAAGCAAGGTCCAGGAAGTTTCAGAGAATAGAATATTCGTCGAATATCGAGACACATCTTCCTGTATTAACATTTTAAAAACAATTGTATATATATGAACCAGCTGTTTTAACACCCATAAACTGTACCTCTTCTCCACACTGTGTATTTATGTGTTTCGTATGATTCTCATAGCAAATTACGATCTCCCCCCCCCAGAAAAAAAAAGAAACATACTTCTTTTTAGCTGTAATGATGCCGAAGTGTTTGCTGTGAAGAAGGAACTGAATGTTTAGACATTACTCACATTAGTTGCACGATGTAACTCGATACAGCAAGCCCCACGTATGGTACTACATCTCTGCGTATCGCAATAACGTGAGGAATTTCTTGACCAACTGAAGGAATATAAACTCCTGAAAACGATCTCTGTTGTATGGAGTTAGTGTTAAACTAATAAACTAAACCAGAAATTGTTATCAGGAAACAAATTGTCCACGATATCAATAGCTCGAATAAAATTCTGTCCATTCGAATGCACATAGGGTGTAATCTCAAGGCTTATACAGGCCAGTCCATAAAAAGCGAACTCATCCTATTCTGTTGTCACAGGCCTATGTGTTAATTACATGCGGAGCTGGAAGTAGCTAAGAAACGAGAATGTAACAGCAATAAACGCCCGTGAAGCGTGTGCTTGGTCGGTTATTGCAATCTGCATCTTTGCCAAGAAAGTTCACAACGCTCCTCTAGAGAGCAGCATAATTCAGTGCATACTGGTAGTGTATTGAGATTAGTACCTCAGCTAAAGTCAGCTGTCTTTCAAGACCTATTCAAGTTTATTTCATGCATATTCAGTGGAACAGTGATGCCAGATGACCGTCAAGACCTGCAGTGGATCACAGTAAATAAAAAGTGGAGTGTTTTCACACATTATGCTGATAGCAGCAACAATTTCACCTTCGAATTTCGATGGGATTACTGCTAGTGTAAAATACTGCATTACTGTATCCAGCACCACAGGCTACTTAATTTAAATGACCTTCAAAACACGGAAGAAAATTTAAGACGTTACTTACTGTTGTAACAAGACTGTCAAAGACAGGATATGCGTCATGTAAGGTTCATGGTGACGGAAATAATCCACCCTAGTGAACTTAGGAACTGATATTTAGGGCCTAATATAGCCCTATTTAAGATTTGCACTTTGAAGCTGCAGGCAGCCAGTTTCCCAGAACTATTGGTAGGTCTGTCTGTCATCTGGAGTACACTGCGTTACTTCTGTTGCCTTCGTCCTTACATTACTTCGACGACTATGATAAGACTGTCGGTAAATTTATACATTTTTGTTGTCATATTTTGAAGGCCATTTAAATTTTGTTGGGCCCTCAAACTCTTCCTCAGGTAGCCTACGGCTCTTCACCCAAATTTTTTATTGGGGCGGCTCTGAAACGTGGTCTCTGAACCTCAAGGATAAGGACTTTGCGTAACTTTGAGAAGAGCGCGTTGAGGGGACATTGTGCACCTAAGAGAAAAGAAGTGAGAGAATGATGAAGAAAAACTGCAAAATGAGGAACTTCATAATTTTCGTTCTTCACCAAATATTATCTGGAGTCCGCGGTGGCGCAGTTGGTTAAGGCACTGCGCCACAAGTCGGAAGGTTGCGGGTTCGATTCCCGATTGTGTCATTGAAAATTTTCATTGACATAACCCTTCCGGCCGCACTATGGCCCTGGGGTCGAATCATCCCCTAACAGAAATGAGTTCCAGGAATATTTCCCGGGGGGTAAAGGCGGCCGATGCGTAGGGCTGACAACCTTACCACCTTCATGTGCCGATTGTCTTGAAATCTGGGAGCCTCAACCTTCTGGAAACCTCTGTTCCTCTCCAGGCCTGTAATGGGATTGCTTTGCTTGTACCAAACCTTATCTAGGTGATTTAATGCAACAGAATGGTATTTGAGGGGCGCTTAGCACGCATGGGATAACTTACAAATTCATAAAAAAAATTTAGGAGAAAACATAAAATGAAAAGACCAATTGGGATATCTGGCGAGGTTATGCAACTTTGCCTGTCACACAAGCAGAAAACTTCATGACCAACTAAACGACTGTCAGATTTTAAAGGACTTATTCTAAGGCATTAGGCTCAGTTATAAGTGCAGATACAACCCACGGACCAAAATAAACATTTATTTCCTAAGTTGAAGAATAGACGATCAGGAATGAATATGGAGGAAGGCAGGGTTGAATGGGAGAGATATTGGAATGATTTGAGGGACTTCGTTTTGGCCTATTTCAGAACGCATCGGCCATTACGCCCAACTGAAGAAAATGAAAAAGACGATATGAAAGAAATGATGATGAGATGATTATGATGACCTGAAATTCTCCTGGAGGGACTGAATAAAACCTCAAAAAACATTCAGTGACTTTATCCGATGTGCTGTTTAGGTCCAAACCGCCTCAACCCCCCTTAGCCTGTTGCAACCTGATAAACCCCCAAGCTTCTAAAATATTATTAATTTGAACTAATTAACAGAAAATATTTGTCGACATCTTAGATCCAAATATATTAATTGTGACACATCAGAGTAATTCAAGCCCTTCGGTGAAAAGAAGTGACGTAGTTGCTTACGTACTCACAACTGCGTCCTTACTGATATCAGGTGGTGCCATTTGCCCTCAGCAGTTGCTCAATATTATTCGACCCCACGTCCAATAATTAGACAACATTCAACAACCGATCATTATCACAGTTTGTATAAATGAGTGTACATACCCCTCCACCTCACCTCCCCCACGCTGTCGATAAAGGCTAACAAACTGCTCATGAACAAACAAAACCATACTTCAATATCCATTTAATTGTTTCTGGAAGTAAACTCATATTCGAAGTTACCGATATTAATTTAGCATGATATCATTAATTATACAATCACAGCACAAAATATTTGAAATGTATCCTTATGGTTTTTTACAGGAAATGACGTATAAAGTTTAATCTGTGCCGAAGAAATCTAATTACACAATTACGTTGCATTGTTCTGTTGTCTTATCATCAGAACAAGAACCGTTACAGTGTATTAATTACCTGCAGACCAATCACTAATCTGAACAAACAGCAAATGTTCCATAAAATTGCATTCAATTTGAATCTCTAGAATACTTACTTATTACATTAACCCCTTGAACCCGTAAATTTATCTGTGAGGGACAGACAAATCGGGGGATTCAACTCGACTATTTTGTAAGTCAGTTCCAAGCACTTTAGATAAGCAGAGCGTAAACAATGGTTATTAATGTGCGTGTTCGGGAAAACATTTGTTAATTTACACTAGACTGTAAGTTCTGTTAACCTCTTGAAGAGAGAGACAGCGTCTAATAATAGAACGGAAGTAGTGACTTGAGATAGAAACACCTAATTTGATATAAAATAAATTTTATTTAAAAATTCCGAACAAATACTAAATGTTATATTATTTGTTGTTATTAAGCACACTAACAGTAAGTTATCTAAAAGAACATAAGTTCTGCGTCGATGTAGTGCATTTGACGAGCTATGATCAATATGACGTAATTAAAACACGAATGGCCTCAAATAAAACGTCCGTTATTTTTTCCACTTTAGCAAGAACTGAAACTAGTCGCAAAGATGCTAATAAAACGCTCCATATTGTTAAAAACCTTTCAGCGGTTCTCGAATCATTACATGTGGACAAACCGATGAAATTTCCGAAGCCAACACGAATATTTTTTGCAAGATTTATTTTCTGAATGCTCCAAGAACGAAGTAAGGTATACAGTGTCCGGTTTCGATCCGTGGAACTCACAATTAATAACCTGTGGACCGCTAAGCTCCTTTGCTCAATGAGTAGGCCCTAGGGCAACGTTCATAACTCAGTGTGTGTTTCGTGATAAGGGCATCCTAGTTGCTAGGAAAAATGTCAGCGGTACGGATTGCGACATCACAAGGCATGTTGGTCTGTAGTAGGGCCATCTGGCGAGCTAACGATATTAACTCTCAAATCAAACAAACGCCGATCGTCACAGCGTAATTAATCTGCGGTAAGAGTAACGACAGACGGTGGCGACAGCAGCGCCACTTCATTCCCATGTTCCAATATGTAAACGGCCTGTCGGCGAACTACTCAGTCAACAATACACACAATCTCATATCTCATATATATATATATATATATATATATATATACATACATATATATGTGTGTGCGTGTGTGCGTGTGCGTGTGCGTGTGTGTGTGTGTGTGTTTTACCCCAAATGCGGATAGAAAGCAGTTTTATTAAAAAATAATCTGTCGTAATTACATATCGTGCATCCTGGCTTTCAATAATTTTTTGGGTGATATGTTTGATCCTTTTAATCAAAACACAAACAAACTACACTTCGTTTACAGTACATATGATGGATACAGAC
>JGI20166J26741_11713474_pt1 | contig 10756 bp, 13 predicted proteins | sample TergutCu122P5_FD_26741 | JGI IMG/M metagenome (IMG submission 26741) | reverse complement strand
CAAAAAGAAGGAACCCAGATACCTATGCCTGAGTGAGGCTAAGGCCTCACACTCGCCTAAAATATGTACTGAGGTTTCCTCCTCAGTGCCACACTTCCTATAAGTGGGGTTATTACTTAGCCCCATTACATGTAGATGTCTTCTCAAGGTGTTATGTCCAGTGAGCAGACCAATAACAACCCTGGATTGTGTCCTATTGAATGACAATAATCGGGCCCCTGTAGGCAAATTAAGGCCAGAGATTAATTCTCAAGCCCCTTTACAGCTTTAGTCTGTTTGTTAATCTGAGCACTATAATAAAGCTGTTTTGTTCTCTGGTAGGTGAATAGATTATAATGATTCTTCATGCCAAGTTAAAGGTAATGGTAAGGTTAATCCCCATGCTCAATCAACCAACATGATATGAAGATGTGGTGAGCAGAAGTATAGCTCTATTGATTCTTAACACAAATACTAGACACATGTGGGTGCTTAGCTTCATACCCCAGGGGTAGTACAAACACTGTAGGGATGATAAAAATCTCCAACCCTGCTGGAATTTTAGCCACAAGTTCTCCAGTTGTACAGCCTGTAACCTGGTGACCATATTGACACAGCCAGTTTACTCGTACTATGTTACAGCCCACTAAAATACTCTTTCCTGAAAAAATCAATACATTTTCAAACATATTTACTTAATATCCAGAGTGCCAAGAACAAAATTTGCCAGCCCTAATAAAATACATATATATTTTAGGTCCCATTCAGTTCATTTTCAAGACCATCAAGTTTCTAAAAGCAGACAATGTATTTTGCTTAAATTACACATTTCCACTATACTGAGGCCATGAAAATAAAATCCATGGATGGTGGAGATGAATATACTTAATGCTTCTTACTGCTCCCTTGCTCTCCAACCTGATCTGGCCCCTGCCAACCAGCCCAATGTGACAATCACTAGTGAAGATCATCATGTGGTTACAGTCACCAATATTTGTGTAAACAGCATGTCTAGATGATGGGAAGGGATAAGGATATATACTGAAAACGGAAGCAATATATTTGTCAATTTATTAACAAAGTGATCACTAACTGTGTTATCGTCAAACAGGATTCCTGTCACCACTGCGGGCTGCCAGAAGATGTGTCACTTTTAAATCACCATCTTCTTCACAAATCATACTGGTCTGCTGTGGAATGCCATTCCTTTTTAATGATGCTGTATTGAATACATTTGTCTTTCCCTCTCTCCACTGCTTGGTCCATTTCATGGCAGGCAAGATAATAAGAAGAACACCACACAATATGATGAAGAAGCCCGCCACATAGAATGACAAGTCATAGTTCCCTGATGAGTCATACAGCCAACCTAGATTAATTAAACACAAGGATGAATTAGATGGTCTCTTGCTGCATCTCATTTACGATGTCGCAGCTTCCCACATCATCCAATGTAGATTCAAGGTCTCCATGCCAGAACAAAACATTCACCTTTATCCCATTTACAGCTACAGTGGTGACTTGATGTTCATGATTCATCAGAAGCAATGAACCACAACAAACACAGGGATCCATTCTCAATATAAAACGCCTCTTGTATTCAACAAACTTACAAAATACCAGTCATAACATACAAAATAACATCAAAATGCATGAAAAGCAGGAATTTTTGGAAGCCTGAACTACATTAAAAGATAAAGCACAATCTTATTCCATCACAAAAGCCATCAATCTCACTTCAAGAAAGACGGAATCTGATTGAATGATTGATTGATTTGCATTGGGTTCAAGCCCTTACGGTCCTGTTGCACCTAGGCCTTATAGATGGTCCCTTTGTGCCCCATAATATATCAGCTCAGGAGAGTCCTGTCCCTTTACCAAAGTTCCAGATGGCCCCAAGACTTAGAATCTTAATGTCCTCTGGGTCCAAGAAAGGAACCCAGATATACTACCATTTTCTCTCAAAAAGTCCTGGCAAGCAAATCCCCTCCAGGTTCCCCAACAGGGCCCCTATGGAGAGAGATACCCACTTACATTACATTTTTACATCTCTCTTGATAGATCTCTTTATCTCAAAGGCCCTACGTAAAGAGCGTCCCTCCATGTTCCCCAAGAGTGGGGCCCCTATGGAAACACACCCATTCCAGAGCCTTACCTAACATATCTTTCAGAGTCCTTAGGAAAGGAGTCTTCCCTCCAGGTCCCCCTCATAAAGTCCCCTCAGAGAGAGATGCCCCATTCCTAGAGCCCTCCTTCATTCATCATTAAAAGTCCCTGGTTTAGGAGCCCCCTTCCTGATTCCAGGTTCCCCTCAGACGTAAAGGGGCCCCTATGGAGAAAGATGCCCATATCTGGAGCCTTTCTTAACATATATTCCAGGGTTCCCAGTAAAGGAGACCTCCCCAGAGGCCCTCCATATTGAGCCTCTTCATAGAGAAATGCTCCATTCCTAGAGCCCCTTTCATCCATCTCTCAAAGTCTCCGGTAGACGAGCCCCCTTCCAGGTTCCCCAGCAGGGCCCCTATGGAAATAGATGCCCAACTCCAGAGTCTTTTGTACCTATCCTCCAGGGTCCCCAGCAAGGTAGCTCTCCCTCCAAGTTCCCTTCACACAGCTCCCATAGAGAGAGACACCCCACCTCCAGAGCCTCTTTCAGCCATCTCTCAAAGTCCCTGGTAGACAAGTCCACTCCAGGTTGCCCAACTGAGCCCCCATGAAGAGAGATGCCCGTCCCCAGAGCCTTCCTTTCATAACCCAGGGTTCCCAGTAAAGGAGCCCTCCCTCAAGGCCCTCCACACTGAGCCTCTTCAGAGAGAAACTCTCCATGCCTAGAGCCCCCTTCATCCATCTCTCAAAGTCCCCAGTAGATAAGCCCCTTCCAGGTTCCCCAGCAGGGCCCCTATGGAAATAGAAGCCCCTTTCCAGAGCCTTTTCTTCCTGTCCTCCAGGGTCCCCAGCAAGGAAGCTCTCTCTCCAGGTTCCCTTCACAGAGCTCCCATAGAGAGAAACGCCCCACCTCCAGAACCCCTTTCAACCATCTCTCAAAGTCCTTGGTAGGTGAGCCCACTCCAGGTTGCCCAACTGAGCCCCCATGAAGAGAGATGCCCATCTCCAGAGCCTTCCTTTCATAAACTACAGGGTCCCCAGCAAAGGAGCCCCCCTCCAGGTTCCCCTAACAGAGCTCACATAGAGAGAGATGATCCATAGCCAGAGCCCTCCTTCAGCTCATTCTCAAAGTTCCCAGTAGATGGACCCCCCTTCTCAGGTTCCCCAAGGGGGCCCCTATATGGAGAGAGACGTGTCTCAGAACCTTCTTCCACACGAGCCCCCAGCATATGAACCCTCTCCCAGGTTTCCCAGCGAGATCCCCATGGAAGGTGCCCATCTCTAGAGCCTTCTTTTACGCCTCCAGGTTCCCCTAACAGAGCTCCCGTAAAGAGAGATGCTCCACATCTGAAGCCCTCTTTCCACTATCTATTACAGTTCCCTGTAAATGGACCCCCTCCCCAGGTTCCCCAACGGGACCCCTATAGAGATAGACACCCATTTACAGAACCTTCTACATCCTATCCCTTGAAAATTCATCTTTCCCTCAGAGTCCCCAGTAAGGCAGCCCCCTCCATGTTCTCTAACAGGGTCCCTATGGACAGAGATACTCCATCACCAGAGACACTGGTCTATTTATTCATGTATGTCTGCTGGAGTCACCAAAAATGAGCCCTACTACAAAATGGGGAAAAACATAAGGTCACCATCCACAGAGCCCCTCGCAGACAGAAGGCATACATACAATGGGGTGTGGCCTGGTTCCACAAGGTGATTGTTAATGACACTGCTATCTCTACCCCAGTGCCATGCAGCCCTTGCCACAATACCTTCCACCTTGGCTTGGGTAGACCAGAGCCCCATTAGCCAGCATGTGTCATAGTAACCCCCATCAGGATATACCCTCCACAACTGTTACTGCATCCCACATGACCCAGGGTAGAGTAGAGTACGAATCTATGATAAATGAGGTATGGACGAGGGGTTGGATTTATGGGAGGTGAATCTGATTGAGCTAACAGTGATTTGTGCAACAGCAGAAGAGTGGGAAGAGCCAAAATGCCAGCCATGTGGACTTATTCCAGTTTGTTGAAAACAGTCACAAATGGTCAAAATATCAGTATTAAAATGGATTATCATGAAAGATGGAAATCCCAAACACCAAGATTCATGAATTTAAAGTGCACAGATATACTGTGGAACTGGTTGTACCACAATATGTCATGCCTCCAAGACAGAACTGGGACAAGTGTTGTTCTCCCTGATAATATTGGTAATTTACACTGCAGATGTTGAAGCTGCTCCCAACATGCACTTAATATCAGGGGTTCCTGTATACAGCATGAAATTAAATTTGCAAACAAGCTGTCTACAGTGTGATTGCCTGCACACCACTCCCCACACACACCCCCCCAAAAAGAAAATTACACAACATATGTTTTGGGACAATCAGTTCTCACTACATCCATCACCATGAAATGGAGCAACACAATTCTCATGGTATCAGGCTTCTGCCGTGGTGTAAATGAGATGTGCACTCTTTGGGATGTTATGCAGCGTAGAATGGTAGTTTGTTGATAACATTTCAGGACAACGTACAGGTCCCATCTTTAAGGGTCAAGCAGTTTGTTTGACTGCTGGACTGCTTTACACTCGACTCGCATCGATTCTGCACTCAGACCCTTTCATGTGTCAGAAGGCAGCACAGCACAGCACAGCACTCACCAGTGTTCCAATATGCCATGAGTGGGGGTCCGTACAATTCAGTTCAATGTATAGAGGCAACATATCTTTCTACTCAACATATTTAAAGAAGGTGCTGGAAATATTTTCGTTCGGCTCGCAGTCACGTCACATCTGATACACATGTTGCTCACAGACTGCTGAACTTCCATAATGTCAGCTAGGTCATGGGTGGTGCCTGGTGGCAGTTGTCAGACAAAATAATATCCCTATATTTAGATAATGGACAAGGTCCACAGACACCCAGTAATACCAATTCTGACATACCATCATTAGAACACTTCAGTACTGACAACAAAACAGTGCTTCAATATTACTACTATTTAAGGCAACAGTCAGATTACTGTACATTCCAATATATATGACATTTAAGTATTTAAATGTGATTCAGCATGCCCATACCTGCCAGAGGAGGTCCCACAAGGTTGGCCAGTCCCTGAACTAGCAACAACAGACCATACGCATTGGTAAATCGCTCCAGTGTGATCAATTCCACTAGAATAATAGATGCCATCGAGTAGTTGGCAGCAATGGACAGGCCAAACCCTCCTGTTACAATGCAAAGTCCAGTGTATGATGCAAGCAGAGGCATGATAGCTGTCATCATGCCACACACTGCCATGCACAGGGCATATATCATGCCTGCATTGAGCCGAGGTTGATCTCCGGCCCAACCAAGCACAATCTGCAAACAGAGATTTGTTCTGAACATTCGGTGATGTACCTATTGCACGAAAATTTGTGAACATGTGAAGCCACATGGGTATGTGTCTGGTCTAGGACCCTTCTGTCTTTGGACAGCCCAAATTTCACTGTCAGAATTGTTAATTTTGCTGCCTACTCTCTACTTCCAATTGACATCTGGTTTTACACTAATGGCCACATATTTCTTCACCCCTTGCTTGAATTACATACTCATTATATAAGCAGCCTAAGAACAGTAGTACATGCTGGTTTGTCTGTATATCATTCTCATACCACAGACATGAAAAATAAATGAAAAAAGTCACCTAGCAGGGCATTTATAACATTTCAGTCCCACACAAGCTGAAGTAAGCAGCACATCAGTACATGTGTGGAGCAGCACTTACAGAGCTGTCTTAATATTAGGGTGAGAGAGAAAGGAAGGCATGAGGAATAGCGAATAGGATGGACGAATGAAACAGGTGGGAAATGACTACAGGAAATAGGAGGGAATAAGATACAGCAAAGAATGTTTGTACAACAAATGATACTTCCTAATGAATTTTCAACAGGGATTGCACTGGTATTAGAGTTCTGAAATTTAATGACAATGTTGCATTTTTGTTATTACTACATCACACTAACTGGATGTGGACTGGGCAAAGATTAGCCTTCCTATGGGCTCACCTCAGTAGGCTTTTCCCTGTTTTTAGCTTGAAGATGAAGACACAGCCACTCTCACAAATGTTTGTTATAAAATACAGTACTTTAATCAGACAATGCAAAAGGCCAATGGACTACCACAGTTCCAGTAGCTGCACTAGTACAGTGACATTATTTTAGCCAACACCTGACCTCAGTACACAATATTATAAATATTATTATATTATTATTATAATACTGACCCAAACATAAGACAATAATTTTGCTAATGGACCTTTTGAAAAATAAGGTGATTGCCTCATAATTTCCTACACAGTACAACATGTTCTGTATTTCCTGAAACTGAAAACTGAAAGGGCAGGGGTATTCTACATGCATGGTCATCTTATAATCAGGTAAATATATATGTTCTGTGTGTCCACTGTACATAAAATAATTCAATTTATGTAGTAAATGAACTAACATTTCTCAATCTTCCCTTTTTGAATGATCAGCAACATTCTGTCGCAGTGCTCACCTCACCAACAGTGTTGAAGATCCCAAGGTAGCTGATAATGTTTGAACTCTCATCTTCTGAGAGACCCATCTCACCGGCCTTGGCTGCCAGAAACATGTATGGTACATGGTACCAAGAGTACAGCAGAAAATTGGACACAGCAAACAGCACAAAGTGGATGTCGGCGAAATGTGACACATCCACCATATCCACCATTAAATCCCACAGATCATAGAAACCAATCAACCACTGAAACAAACATCATATGACTACCAAAATTCATGGAACACTCCTTTTTGAGAACCTAACAGTTCTTAGCCAGTCAAGAAATTCCCCACATTTTATGGAACACAAAGGTTCATTACCGTGTTTGCAACAGCTTGCCAATTGTCTATATCCCAAGCCAGATTAACCCAGTCCATGCTCTCCAACCTATTTCTTTAAGATCCGTTTTACTATTACTTTCCCACATATGCCTACATCATCCAAGTGTCTCTTTACTTCAGATTTCCCCATCAAAACCCTGAATGCACTTCCTTTTTCCCCCATATAGGGCTACATCCCCACCCATCTCATCTTCGATTTCATCACCCAAATAATATCTGGTGAGCAGTACAAATCATAAAGCTCCTCAATATGTAATTTTCACCAGTCTCCTGTTACTTCCTCCCTCCCTCTTAGGCCCAATTATCTTCCTCAGGGCCTGACATAACCACATACTGCCCTTTAAACTATCAATAAGATGTAAAGACAAGGTAACTCAAAGGTTCTGTAACCATTCATGACCACAATTCAGAAGCCTGCAGCCACACTATTCAATGCAATGAATCCCAAATGTCAATAGACGTAAATGTTTGACAGTTAATAGCTCAGTCGGCATGCAGACAAGGCCTGGGGTTTCAAACACATGACCTGCCAGTTTGTTTTATTTGCTCCCTTATGGATATTACTGCAAAAATAGAATGTGGTCTTTGTCAGTCTGGAAAAACTTACTGATTTAAAATGTTTTTTGTTGTCTACTTGAAGGCTCAAAATGCTTTGCCACCCCAAGATAGTGAAACACAACACACATCTTCAGAGCAGTAACAATGCAGTGAAGCCTTAAACCAAATACTTACGCTTTATTTTGATTTTTTGTTAATTAACATATGGAACATAGTGTGCTCAATTTTAAGGAAAATGTTCACAACTTTTGTTGCTTTAAATAATGTGCAGCCAACCTGCAATTTTGAAATTACCCATTTGGCTCATAAAATATTTGAATTTAAGAGCTGTGAACTAGGATATGGGCAGGACAATCCAGGGTTAAATTCCCGGCAAAGGCAAGAAATTCTTCTCTTCTCCAAACCTCCAGGCTGGTTTGGGAGTCACACAGCCTACTTCAGTAAGTACCAACGGCTCTTTCTCCACATCCCTCTACTACTCACATTAAGAAAGAGGGGAGCTATACCTCTTCTCCCCATACATAGCTTCATGGTATGCATAGGCAACAACTTTACCTTTTAATAACTACAAATCCAACAAAATGAAACTTCAACACAACCAACATTTATCTCATCATACCTCATCTTCATTGCTCGACACAGTGTTCATGGGATTGCGGCAGATATTTGGACAGGATGAGGCACGCAGACGGTGTCGTTTCAAGTTCAACATTGCACCGCGGTAGGTCAGGGAATGTCTGTAACATGAACACAGTGTTAAGTGACCAACTGTTGTGATTAAATGTGACTCCCAATTTAATTGTTCTGTCTCTTCCTTAACCCTTTAAAGACCATAAGTCAGAGACATAGCCACACCCCTTGTAGGGCTTGTGACCAGATGTTTAGAGCTGAAATTTATATTATTGCAGTCTTGGAGCCCGGCAACAGGCACCCGTTGTGGTAAGAGAGGATGTCTGTCATACATCAGATGTTTCAGTCTGAGTCAATTAAACATATTTAAAGTTTTGTTATGTATATAAATATTTAAAGTTTTAAACACTTCCAACAGTATACAACACACACAAGACCTCTGCCAATTCAGGCCTTGTAGAGCAAATCATGCCTTGTCTTACTTAGCTATTACTGCAATGGCAGCTTAGTCACTTGACAGCTGCCCAGATTAACTCTCTTATAATTCCAGTACTGGGCTTTGTTTTGTCCAATGCTGCCAACATTTTGATTTTCATAATTTTCATAATTTTCATAATGACTTCAGCTTGTTGCCTGCACAATTTTGTGATAAAATTATACATGAATAGACTCTTGAAAGGCACATGAAATTTGCAGGGCAGAAGGTGCTGAAAACTTGCCAGTCACTTATATTACCTTCTTTTGCAGACACTGCAGTTGCAGCAGGTGAGTGTCTGTCAACATATTCCCACAAAGGGTAGGCATAAATCATGATGGACCTCATGAGTGCTCTGTTGAGGGTTAATTTAATGCTAACACCCAATCAGTCACTTCCGAATACACAGCATACTCTTAATAAATATACAGAAGGCCACAACTTCATTGACTTCTATATGGATTCTCCACATAATCCCTCTGTCAGAGATTACACCAAGATATTTTGCATGGTTTATGAAGGAAATATTCTAGCCTTACAACATAAGATGAGACTTGACCAGATCATGACAAGGTCTTATTTTCATTTACTTTAATGCTCCAGAGCTCACATCCTGAATACATATCCATAAGCCTATGATTAACTTGAATTATATTTAAATAATCAATTTGTACTCTCCCATAAACACACCCCACATCATTTACAACAGCAAATCACTTACTGTCATACAGGGAGATAAACATCCTTCTGAAATCCACACAAAACATGTAAACACAGTGTGCAGGCAAAATATATAACTTTTTACTTTTACACATGGTTGTACTTCAAGTAACCACAAGGCTTTAAAAGGTCAACAGAGCTGGGATAGCATAGTCATCATAGTAACTATTCTGCAGATATCATAAGCACCTTTCCTAGGGATAAAGCAGCCAATGCATTAAGTCAAGCATGTGCCTCCATTTAGTGTCATGGTTACACATGAGCGGTGCTATACCAGTCCCATGCATGCCCTCATGGTTGCACAGGGACAACTCAATTTTAACTCTTGTATTCCTTATGAAATTTACTCTCAGGAAAAGAATCATTGTATACTTTGAACAGGAGGCTGTGTGAGTCCTACAGCCAGTATATATGGTTTTTAGAGAAGAGAAAAGCTCTTGCCCCTGACAGTATACAAATCCAGGGCCATCCAGCCTGTAGCTAGTGGCTATACCGACCATGCTATCCTTACTCCTTTTTCTTTCCTATGTGGTTTAAAATAGAAAGCAACATTCCTTCAAAAGGAGTACCATACGATAAATTATGATGAAGGATGAAATACAATATGATACTGAAACTGGTATAAGCGAGACAGTTTCAGCATCTACATAGGTATGCTTCAAGTGATAAATTATCCTGACAGGAGTACACACACTGGTATAAGCGGGACAGTTTCAGCATTTACATAGGTATGCTTCAAGTGATAAATTATCCTGACAGGAGTACACACACTTTAAAAGTACACATTTCTTCAAATTTTTAAGGTCTTACTGACTTTAAAATGGGTAAACAGAACATACAAACCCAACAATCGAAAGCCAAACCAACCGCTTGAAGCATAGCTAGTCAAGAAATTTCCCAATTCTTACGGAAACTGAAAGTTCATTACCACATCCACAACAGCCCACCACCCTGATCTAAATAAATCCAATTCATGCACCCTCATTCGACTTCTTTAAGGTTCATATGAATACTAACTGCCCATCCATTCCCAGGTCTTCCAAGTGGTCCTTCCCCTCAGGTTTTCCAACTAAAGTTCATGAGATTTTCTCATCCCTCATACGCATGATACATACCCTATCAACTTCATCCTTGATCAAATCTCACAATGCACAAAAAAAAGCATTTTTCCTCACACTGCATTAGAATTCTCTATACCAAAAGTTGTCAATCTTAATCACCACCATGTCTTAATCCTACATACCGGCTTAAAAATTGTCAATCATGTCTGATAGAACCTGACACAACACACAGCTTTTTACTGCCCTAAGTCCCCGTCTACATACTGACACAACACACAGCTTTTTACTGCCCTAAGTCCCCGTCTACATACTGACA
>JGI20166J26741_11713363_pt1 | contig 10756 bp, 4 predicted proteins | sample TergutCu122P5_FD_26741 | JGI IMG/M metagenome (IMG submission 26741) | reverse complement strand
TCTGCCACAGAGACATTTGCTTCTTTAACCGAAGCTTATGGAGATGCCACTCTATCGAGAACTATGGTTTTTAAGTGGCACAAAGCTTTCAAAGAGGGCCTAGAAAATGTTGAAGACGACCCTTGTTCAGGAAGACCAAACTCGTCAACAAATGATCAAAAGGTGGAAGTGGTGCGAGCTGTGATGGCGAAAGACCGCCGATTGAGTGTCAGGATGATTGCAGAAGAAACGTTTAATCACGCCTTCTACAAAGATGTCTTGGAACGACTTCGAAAACGGGTGCGGCGAGTCCGAATGGACATTGCAGACGATTGGGTGTTGCACCACGATAACGCGCCAGCTCACACTGCGCTGTCAATTTGAGAATATCTGCCATTCCCGTACTTCCACATCCTCCCTACAGCCCAGATCTAGCTTCGTGCGATTTCTACTTCTTCCCTAAGTTGAAATCGAAGTTGAAGGGTCGACATTTCGGGACGATGGAAAACATACAAAAAATTGTAACCGATGAGCTACACACACTTAAGGAAAATGACTTCCAGTACTACTATGATCAGTGGAAAAAACGTTGGAACCACTGTGTGACTTCCCAAGGGCCACACTTTGAAGGATATAACTTGTAATTTCAGGTGACCCCAACAGACATTTAAATAAAAAATCAGTACACTTACTTTTGGGACACAGTGGTATAGGATACCATACTTTGGCTGCTATGGATACTGAGTCGGGTGCTTCTGGGCTGTAGAATGGCGTCAAATGGGTAAAATTCACTGACGTCACAGGACGTCTTGTCGGTCCCTTCATGTGCCTTCAAGAAGTCATTCTTCTTGACGCTGCACAGCAATCCAAAGGAGCGTGATTCATATACGTGTTGCTGCAGAATTGGCTGTCGTAGACGTTTAAAAGCCTTAAAGCCTATTGCTTGATTAACTGTGACTGAGGAAAAAATTCAAAGTAATTAATTCAGTTGATATAAAGATTGGAAGCATATCTGCATGGTTTTGATTTTTGATGCTGATATTCCCTCCGCTTTTGGTCTAGGAAATCAGATTCTCCAATTGGAAAATTTGGCGTGTTGTTTAGTCACCAGTAACCTCGCCTCATCCATTGGATATGGTAGGCTGCATAGCACCAAAATAGTTCTGGCATTTGAGAGCTTGACGGTGGTCAGGATTTAATTGCGGCCTTCTCTGTTGTGACATGCTGTAGTTTTGTTGATGGTTTCTGACCTTTCGGAGGAAGTTCCTACCACTATTTCAGGGCTCCGAAAGGAAGCTGGAGGCAACAGTTTCCTCCAGAACATTGGTAACCATCTACCAGAGCACGCGGTGCCCTAACTCAAAAAAGTCAATTTTTATTGTAAAAGTTCAAATTTCGCTACCACGAGTCCAGAATCGGGCTTACATCCCACAACCCGACACTTCGCGTATCATTCGAAGTCATAATATTATTGAACATCGCTGCTGAATGTAGCTTTACATTCGGAAGGTCTGGGAATCAATTCTTATTCTTGCGGCCGGCTTTCGTGACCGGGCTGTTTCGCAGTTTTCTGCAACTGTCCAGTTAAATACGCTTTTTCCTTTTTGGTAAGAGACAAATGTTGACAAATTGTACAAAATCTAGGAGCAGCCTCAAAATTCTAGGCACCGGAAGGCTAACATTAAGCAAGTCCCATACTGATCACAGTACAAAATTCAGTCGCCCGGGCGACTTGGCACCCGGAATTTGTGCACCCCTCAAATGGACAACGACCGTTTCCGTCTTTGTTTAATTCACCATTCACATAATGACTCTGCTAATCAACACAGCGTCTATTAAAATCGCAGAATTAAGTTCAGTCACTGGTCACTTGACCCCCTCCGGTACACCACTTGTGGTACTGTTGCGCTTTGGGTTGAACGCCATCAGTTTATTTCTCACAAACAGGACCGTCGAGAGCGGGTTCGGGCCCCCCAGCAGGGGCGGGCAGGCTTAAATTCATTACACTAAATCGGAAACTTTCAGTTGCAGAATGACCTGGGCTTGATCTGAAAGGGTTAATTTGTACAGTCGGCAGATAATGATACTACCGAAAAGGACAGAAACATATACAACAGAGTCGGGGCCCCGGGCCCTCTTCCAGATCTCCGGGTAGATGTGATGTGTACCGGCTTCACCTCCCTTTCGTCGGTACTGCTAGGGACCAGAGCATGTCAAGCCCTGTGATTCGCGTGTAGTTAATGACAAGTGCTGTGAACATTCTCGTGTCTTTGTTTGTACAACCAGTACAAGGTAACGAAATGAGGCAGAGGAAATGTTCAGTTCAATGAACTGAGGGCCGTTAGCCAGAGAGGGAGAGAGACTTCATGTTGCCGTACAGTAGCACTGTTACGTTTTTCGCATCGCAAAAATTTGGACAAAGGTGCTGTTTAATATACAAAATATTTACACCTCCCCTCCTAGGTGAATAGAATGTCTCCGTGTGTTACGTAGCTGGTCAGTAAATTGCCCGTTTGTGTGGGACCCAAAATTATATCAGTGTTGACAGATGCCCATCATTATTGAATTCTGTCTTGAGCCAGTTTAGTCCAGCCCCTACCTTTACGTACACATCCCTTTCCTATAACATGCATTTTAATATTATCCTCGCGTCTTCACCTGGACTTTGAGACGTTCCTGTTAAAATTGTGTTCACAGTTGTCGGATTGGCTATATGTCTGAGTGGATTTCGATTCCCGGCAGTGGTAACCACAGTGTCCAAATTTACTCCGTGGTCCTATCCATTGTTTTTCCTCCACCCAGTTCTTGGCCCTGAGGCAGAGGGCCAACTTTATAACGTTTTTCCCCCCCCCCCCCCGTGGACGCTTATGATCCCCCCCCGATCATAGTATGAAGACCTTGGTGATGAAACGTCTTGCATCCTTTGTTACAGGGCCGTCCAGGTTTCTTCAGTAGTCACACGATCATAAATTTGTATGTGTTTGTGGGCTGCACGGATTTGATTAAAAGTTATCTATGAAAAATGTTGATATTTTAGCAGTTAATACGAAATTGGCTGGCGGGTAGTTAGGCCATACTGGACTACTTCTCTAGTTCGTGTGTGTTAGCAAATTAGGTTAAACGGCATGTGCTGAAAGAATCTAAGGTGGGAGGCGTTTTGAACCTCCCGGCACAAAGGCTTCTTTTCTGTTTGGTTGAATAACGTCCTGATAAACCCTGTGTGTATTTTTTTCTCTTTCTGCCTGCCAAAGAATACAAGTCTGAAGCCCTTCGTGACGTTTCGTAACATGCAACCTTTTGGCAGTAAGGGATAACCGGAATCTCCAAGCTGGAAAATCGCCCTTATTTTATATTCTGTTGGTAGGATGGCGCTATGAGTCTGCATAGAGTCAAGAATTATTTTTCCTCGTATTTTCTTTATGAAAATGGTTGTGAGGTCTGGAGAAGTTGTGGTAGCGGGCTTTGGCATCAGAAGTGTTGGAACTCTTAGTTTTGTTAGTTTTGAATTGAAAAATTCCACAGGGCCTATTCCATTAACGAATAGGACGAAATAATTAAATATCCTGACCGTGTATATTTGGTATCGTTTCGACTCCCGGCAGGGACAAAAGGTCGTTCTCATCTTTGAAGCGTCAAGACCCTCTCTAAGGCCAACCAAGCAACAGCCCCGATACCTCAGCAATTTATGTGCAATGAACCGTTTCACGATGTCGCCTTGTGAAGTGCGTATATCGTATCGAAGCCGACCAGTGACAGTCGTAGGACAGCTGTAGGTGTGGACCCAATACCGAATTTGTTTTAAATTATGGTTTGGTATGGCGGTGAAACTACAGGCAGGCGGTGCACGATGGAAGAGTAACTTCCCGCCAGTGCGGGCAGTTTGGAGATGTTTTGTCCGAAAGCTCAGGTGTTGTGTGGTAGGCATTATCCGCGTCGACCTTGTGTTATTTGCAATTTGTGAGCAATCAAGATATTGTTTCCTGCGACAAGCAACAGGAAGGAGTTAGTCACGGATCAGAGGCGGGATGTGTGAAGCTACCGCGTCGTTCCTAGTATGAAACCGGTTTGGAATTCGCTTCCAGTCGGGAGCTGAAGCAGCGTTAAACACAGTCACATTGTGTGTGTGTGTGTGTGTTGTGAGTAGTGTCGTGGTTACACGCCTTGTCATATAGTGTTCCATTTTTGTGTTGATGGTACGCTGTAATGTTATTGTTATGCCAAGTTCCAGACGGTAATTTTATGCCTATATCCGGCACTTGCTGGAGAGCGATAAACGGTTTGTCAGCAAAATTTATTTTCTGTGTTCCATTCATGAAAAGTAACGTGTCAGGATAGGAGAGTTGTGGGAACAAACATCTTGTAAAGTGGCGGTTAGTCGCCGGCTTGTCACCATGGAGGCCTGGCTTCAATCCCAGGCTAATTGATATGGGATTTAATTTTTCTGCAGCTACTTCTTTGTACTCCTGTCACTAGCATTCCACCGGTACTTCATACTCATATTTAATTGATTTGTTATCAGCGCTGTGTAATCTTAGTAATTAGCAGCGTCATTAATGTAACCCATTTCATGGAAATCATCTGGACAAAATGTGCATGTGTTGACTTTTAAAGATTTTGAATTTGGTATTTCAAGATATCTAATGGAAAAACATTTAGATACTAGAACACTTTTTATTACCAACTGACACACAACGCTGAAAGCGTAGAGTTATTAAAACATTCTAAAATAGATAAAAACGCTCCAACATGTTTCGGTCCACATAGTCCACATAGTGTTCTACATCATTTGACGCACGGTGTAACCATGAAATTTAGATACTAGTTTTTCTCGATTTATTCAACACACGTAGAGAAAATTTCCCAGGGTAGGAACAAACGTCTCTAACACCAAATGTTTAAATCTGGTAATTTCCTGATTTTTATGTCATTCCTGACAGTACTTTGTGATGCCTTCATTAACACATCAAATTACTGATGTATGAAGTGTGTGCATACATATTTATAGTGTATCAGGCAGTTACAGCTGTTTATCTCTTTTTTTCAGGCCAGACCTGCATGTCAGTAAGATCATCCACAGGTTTACCATGGAGGATCCTGAAAGGAATGAGCATATTGGGCCAGTGGAAAAGAAAAAAGTAACACTGGATCGAGCCATCAGTATGAATGTTGAGAGGGTGCCTCTCACAGCTCTGCCAAACTACAAAACACTCTCACCCAAGCTTTTGGGTAGATGGAGGAGTTACAGGCAAGATGTGAGCGTGCAAGAAGATGAATGCCACTTTATGAAGAGGGGGGATTCTCCTCCAGCAGATGACATGGTACTGTTTGATAGCTTTGAGGACACTGGAATTGAAGCTATCAGTGTGAAAATCTGCAGAGACAGTGTAAGACAAGGCCTGTTGGACCTCATGAGATCTACTTCTAGTAGAAATGCTGCTGTTCATTTCATGGAAGATATAGAATGTGGAAAGGTCACTGTAGAAGATTCTGAACAATTCCTAAACCGGTGTGGCAGAATGGAAAGAAATATTTTATTATTGTGGGTAGCATTTCTTAAACGACTGGATTTCCTTCAACTTCTCTTTCATATGGGGGTTGACATAAACTTTGCTGAACCTGTTGAAGGATTTTCAGCACTTCATCTTAGTGCTTTCAATGGTTGTGTTGAGTGTTCAAAGTTTCTTATCTCAAATGGGGCCAATGTTACTTTTGCTTCCAAATGGTTTACTCCACTCCACAGTGCAGCATTTGGTAATTCTTTTGAAGTTGTGAAGGTGCTACTCAATAATGGTGCTAAGGTGGAAATTACTGGCAGAACAAGGACAAATGATGACTTCATTTATGGAACTGCCTTACATTCTGCAGTGAAAGCTAATGCAGTCGAATGTGTTACTCTTCTGTTGGCAGAATGTTCCAATATCAACTCACTTGAGCCTCATGGAATCTCCCCACTTCATTCAGCAGCTGAATTGGGAAATATACACCCACTAAGGGTTCTTCTCAATTATGGGGTTGATCCAAACTTGGTTACTAAAGACAAGCAAAATACAGCGCTACATCTTGCTGCAGAAGGGGGCTTCAGTGAATGTGTCTCATTGCTCTTGTCAAAAGGTGCCAGTGCAGATGCAAGAAACTACAAGGGACAAACAGCATTGCACTGTGCAGCTCGTGCTCAGTCGTTGGAGTGTGTTGAAATATTACTGGGTACTGGAGCTTGTGATCCAAATGCTGTGGATAATGACTTGCGGACACCTCTTCATTCAGCGGTTGGGAAATCATTGTTGGCATTTGAAATTACTGAGGTCTTGTTGCTGTGCAAAGCTGAAGTGAATCAGAAGGACAAATATGGTTACACACCACTTCATATTGCTGCACTGAATGAGCAGTCTCGATGTGTAGAGACATTGTTATACCATGGTGCAGATGTGAGTGTAAAAACGAAAGGTGGTATTTCAGCACTTAGCATTATTGTCCGCAAGACTCCAGCATCATTAGGCATGTTATACCAGAAATTAGACTATGGAATATCATTAAGTGATCCAGAAGCATCAAACAGGGAGGTAGAAATGCTGCTGGATTTTCGATTGTTGCTGCAGAATTGTGAAATGGGAGAAATTACTGTTCTAAAGACGTTTGTTGATGCAGGTCAAAAAAATATTTTGGAGCATCCATTGTGTGAAGCGTTTCTATACCTCAAGTGGGAGAAGATGCGTAAATATTATATTGCCAGAATATTGATGTATGGTATCTTTGTCATGTGTCTGTCTGTGTATGTTCTGATTGCTCTGGCATACAACTGCTACAACACTGGTAAGGCAGAGAATGGTAATATCACCACCCAGACAGACACTATGATGGAGTTATGCAAAGATGATTCTATGATTGCAGAATTTTTTAGAAGGAATCCTTTAGTGACTGAAATCATATGGTTTGTCCTTGTATTCTTAACTTTGTGTGAGTGCATGCGTAAGTTGGTTGGTTTTGCAGCATGTGCATCTTTGAAACAATATTTGACGCAGCTGGGAAATGTTGTCGAGTGGTTTGTCGTAGCCAGTGTTTTTATGATATCATGCTTTTATACAGGCAGAACATATACCTGGCAGAATCATGTAGGAGCTTTTGCTGTACTCTTCGGTTGGTTAAACCTCATGGTTATGATTGGGCAACTGCCTCTGTTAGAATCTTATGTGGCCATGTACACCAGTGTGCAGAAAGAATTTGCAAAACTTTTTGCAGCATACCTGTGCCTTTTGATTGGCTTTACAATTTCTTTCTGTGTTATTTTCCCATCATCAGATGCCTTTGGAAATCCATTTATCGGCTTCATGAAGGTACTTGTTATGATGACTGGAGAATTAGATTTTGAAGATATGTTATTAGGAAATGATGATGGAAAGAAGGAACCTTTTCTTCTAGAAATTAGTGCTCATGTTGTCTTTACTGTTTTTCTCCTCTTTGTTACTATTATTTTGATGAACTTACTTGTAGGAATTGCTGTGCATGATATCCAGGGACTCCAGAAGACAGCAGGACTCTTGAAACTAGTTCGTCAGACAGAATTGATTGCATACATTGAGTCTGCACTATTCAGTGGTTTCTTGCCAGAGTGTATAATTAAAGTTCTCCAGTGGACAGCGCTAGTGTCACCGTCTGCATATAGGGTTGTGATACAAGTAAGACCTCTCAATCCTCGAGAAAAGAGGTTACCAAAAAATGTTTTGAAGGCAGCTTATGAAATAGCAAAGCAGAGAAAATGGTTTGGTCATACTTTGTCCTCTCAAGGATCAAACAGTTCAGCATCTTTTAAGGTCACAAAATCTCATGGATCATCATTTCATGCACCCCAGGCACCTGAACAGTCAAATATTCAGTCACTGTTCCTGGGTATTGAGGAGAGTTCAAAGGAGATAGCTAAGTTAAGGGAAGAGGTGCAGGAACTCAGAGAAGCTACAAAGTCAAATGCGGATTTGTTGAGGCAGTTGTGTGATCTTCTGAAGACTAAGAGTAGTGACTGTTAAGACTTTTAAATTCATCAGTTCATACAATTAAACAGCCTATGTTTCACGTTATGTATAGAAATAAATTGTGTAAGGGTTGTTGATATTAAGTGGTTTAACAATGATGATGTTAGTTGAGTTTAACCCTTTCCAAGCTATAACTTCACTGCAAGTGGTATGCATTTAGAAATGATATTCTCGTCTGTCAGGTGGCCAATCCCACTAGTTCAGATGTGCAGAGAGATGAAGCAGGTCAGTTGTATGGAGCAAACCATCTTCTAGTGATTATACTGGACTTAGATATTGAACTGGTACAACCTGCACTTTGAACTGTTTTTTTTTTATACGAAACATCCACGTTGATGTAGATATTGCACAACAGACGTTACTTCCATTGCACTTCTGCAGACCCTTGTCTTCTGTTTTGTTGATATATGCTTTGACTCCTACAAAATCTACACATGAGACATCTCTAGAAGCACTGACATTTCTAATCCTTATTTTTTTGGTCAGAACAACAGAAAAGTTTTGTCCATTTTGTAATTCCAGCTATTTTTGGCTTGAACAATATAAATTATGTAATAAACACCATAGAACAGCAGAATAAATTTTTCCAGTCTCTAGTTGCAGATGTTTGTGACTTCATGACTGTAGAAATTGTGCAACTAATGTCTTGTAGCTGAGCCCGTCTTTCAGATGCTGGTAGTTGCTCAGCTGTTTATTAAATTCCCTGCCTCTTATTGAATCTGAAAGTTTGTTACAGCATTCACAGCAGCACATTGTGCATACTCTTCCATCCAGTTTCCTAAAGATCTATTTCAATGCTGTTTTTCCATCTGTGCCATCTGCCTTCCAAGAGTTTCCTTCACGTTACCTTTTTGTATCAAAATTTTGTACATGTTTCTGATTCCTCCCATGCTTGCTGCATGCCCTGACAGACTCATACTCATTGATTTTATGCAGAAAAATTACGTAGTTATGTGTGTATGTGCTTACACAGAAGGCTTCTTTAAATAAAGGCAACATGGGAAGGGTTACATAAAACATTAAGGATTTAAACACAGAGTGACCACATTATTAAAGTTACAAAATGCTGCATGGTGATGTTTCAGATTGTGTAAGGGAAGGGTTGCAAAAAGAGTGGTGTTTCATCATACTATCCAGCATTACACTTTTTATGGTGCGTTGTAATACTCAATTGCATGAACTGTGGTATCTCAGTTAGCTTATTGGCTGTAGGCTTCATAATATATTTGGTTATTGGTGGAGACAGGGATATTTCAATTTGTTACTTTGTTGCATGTGATGGTGGGTCACCAAGCCTCCTGTCTGGTACTGGAATTGTTTACACCTCAAAGTAATCTGGTTAGAGTATGAAGCTGAACATTCATCTCCATCCAGTTCCAAGGCTAAGAATATGTGGAGTTTTAACCTTCTCAGTACAGCGATTAGACTAAATGTTGGATTGTCAGAGAGTCAGTGTTTGATATGGGACACAGAGAGTTTGTTTCTCCACAGCCTGTGGGCTAATTCAGGGGCTCTCCTGGAGGGCATTATGTTGGCTATCCAAGAATGCTACCAGTGAGGGTGTATAGAATGATAATTTTGCCACTTTTAAATGAGTGTGAAATGAGGACATGAATACTAGTGTGAAGGATGGAGGAAGAAGGCTTTGTGAGAGGTAGCATTAATGATGATGAACTAAGTAATTTATAATAATTGCATAGTGTTGTGAGTATATTGTAAGTAAGGAGGCTAGGCTGGGAAACAGGAATTGCTTACAAAATTTTGGTGACAAAACACATGGGGAAACATTTGCTTGGAAGTCTGAGGAGTAGGGTGTAACATTACACTGTATATTTGAGAGAGGGGCTATGAGGTACTGAGGTGGGTAAAACAAAATCAGGATTGTGTCTAGTGGCAGGCTTAAGTACCAGCAACATTGAATCTTTGAACTTCATGGTTACACGGTGCATCAATAATATTGAATACTTTTTATTACCAACTGACGCACACAACGTTAAAAAATGTAGAGTTATTAAAACATTCTAAAATAAGTAAAAACGCTCCTTTTTTTAACATGTTTCCGTTTACAGGGAAACCATCTTCAGGGAGCTAAAATCAGTACTTGGCTAAAAGTTACACGTTTGGATAACAGTAGATATGTAAAAGATGTGCAGGGCGTCGTCAGTTTTATGGCTGCATATTGTGACTGTAATAAAATATATATGTGGAATATGTAAAAATAAAAATTCAAACTGATAAAAACAAATTGGATAAAAGATGTCTAAAAATAGGACTTACCCTGTAAGGCGTGTGTATCGTGCACTGTGTGAGGGTATACTGTGTCAAGCAAGTTGTATAAGGTCACGTGGTATGGACGCCAGCTCAAAAAGTGGGTTATTATCATTGGCCTGTTGCTCATCGATCAATATGTTGTGCCTGTGATGCAGGTGTATAAATAATGATTCCCAACAATCCATCCTGCTGCCTTTAGAACATGGTTTTAATAATCTCATTGTTTCCTCGGCCTGGCCAAATTCGTGTCTGTTATCCAGAATGTGTGTAGCATATGCTGAGGTGGAACTGTTGTTTCTTATGTAACATAGGTGTTCTCTGTGTCGTATGGTTATTGGTCTCCCCGGACTGTCCGACATATGCACGGCTGCATGTATTGCAGTTGAGTTGGTAAATACCAGTGGGGTTAGGATCCTTATTTTTGTTTGAAAGTTGCTGATATATTGTGTTTGTTGGCCGGAATGCTATTTTTAAGTTGGTTT
>JGI20166J26741_11713251_pt1 | contig 10757 bp, 6 predicted proteins | sample TergutCu122P5_FD_26741 | JGI IMG/M metagenome (IMG submission 26741) | reverse complement strand
ATTGCTGACGGGCTTGCAAGGAGCGGTTCTGGTCAGCGGTTTATTGGGCCTGAGCCCTGCTTCGGGGTCTCCAGGCAGAATATAAGAAAGAAGATGAAACACTGGATGAGGAATCAGCATCTGGCATTGTGGCGAGTTCCCTGTAGTGCACAGAGGCAGGCTCGGGAATTGATCTCTGGCCATGATCTGGCCACGGGCCCGACTACTGTCCTTTAATAGGACACAAACCAGGGCTGTTATTGGCCTGCTTACCGGACATAACACCCTGAGAAGACATCTACATGTAATGGAGCTCAATGATAACCCCACCTGTAGGAAGTGTGGCACCGAGGAGGAAACCTCAGTGCACATTTTATGCGAGTGTGAGGCCTTAGCCTCACTCAGGCATGCACATCTGGGTTCCTTTTTTCTGGCCCCGGTGGATATTAGGGTGCTGGGGATGGGGGCCATCTGGGACTTTGCTAAAGGAACAGGGCTCCTATAACCTGGTACAGTTTTGGGGGCACAGAGGGCCTGTTTTAAGGCCCAGGTGCATCGGGCCCGTACCCCATTCATTTTTGTATTCTATTCTAGGCCATCTTTGATCTCTGACGACCTTCTTCAGGAAATTGAAGGAGAAATTCGCACAAATTGATGTGTGATGATAAAAGAGGTGTGTCAAATCATCCCCGAAGTGTCTAAGACCACAATTCATGAAGCTGTGACAGAAAAATTAGGGTACAGAACACTCTGCGCACGCTGGATGCCCAAAATGTTAACGGACGATTCCAAAATGAAACGGATGGGTTCTACGCAGAAGTTTCTCACAATCTATGCACAGGAAGGAGATGAGTTTCTGGACTCCATTGTGACTGGAGATGAAACATGGGTTTTCACCACACTCCTGAATCCAAGCAACAGTCACTGCAATGGCGCCATACGCATTCCCCCAGAACCAAAAAATTCAAAAATTCAATTTCAGTGAAAAAAATCATGGCATCCATTTTCTGGAACAGAAAAGGCATTCTCCTAGTCGACTTCATGCCTCCTGCCTCAACAATTAATGCCGTTGCATATTGTGACACCTTGACATGGTTTCAACAAGCCAAAAGGAGGGGAATGTTGTCACGCGGCGTGTGCCTGCTCCACAACAACGCGCGGCCCCATTCTGCGCACGTCACCACTGCGCTTCTGGAAAAATTCAAGTGGGATATATTGGAGCATCTGCCGTACAGTCCGGACCTCATGCCCAGTGCCCAGCAATTTCCACTTGTTTCTTCACCTAAAGAAACATCTCGCTGGGAAAAAGTTCGATGATGATGGTGAGGTGCAAGAAGAAATCATGATGTGGTTCAAAGGGCAGGCGGCAGACTTCTATGACTCAGGGTTACAGAATCTGGTTCCAAGACTTAATAAATGTTGGGACAATGCCGGTGACTATGTTGAAAAATAAAGTCATGCACAGGCAATTCATTCACAGTAACGCTTTTGTAAATTAAAAATGTTGTACATGTTTAAGACCTTTGTATCTTTACTTTCCAGACATGCCTTGTATTTGACTTTAAGGCCAAGAACTGGAGCTGGGACCTCCAGATATATGGTGATTGTTAATCATTCAAGCATACTGTTTGCTAAAGTGTTCAAAATCTTCAGAGTCTACCACCCGTTATTAATAATATTTCATATTTATTACTGTGTTAAGCTTTTGATTACTGCAAGCAACTCTCATGCTGTACACTTAGATTGTCTCTGTCATCACAAGTCTGCAGTTTTATTATAGCATTCCAACTTCAACTATACCATCTGATCATCTAACACTGATGACCTACCTTCCTTAAGCAAGATCTAGCCTCATTCATAGTTAGATTTTTAAACTTTGAATTTACAAACTACAGTATTTGTTTTTTGTTCTGGTATTTCCTGCTCATATCTAAATGTAAATGTAAAATAAAAGTACCATATTAATGTTGAATTTAATGTTAAAAAATACTGTGCAATTGGGCATGTAACCATTACTACATTTTATACATTTTGAATTGTGTGCAGTGATTTTCTGGAACACACCCCCCCTTAATATTACAGTGAGTGTTGCCAGGAGCAAATATGATGGACATGCTGGATGTGGAGATGACAAAGTAGCCAGAGTAGCCAAAGCATGCTGTCCACAAGGTACAACATAAAATATTTTAGGAAGGAGACTGAAAAGGAGAAAGATATCATTTTTCTATATAAATATGTTTTTCCTATGACCTACATCATTTTAAGGATGCAACTTAAAAAGTCATACGTTGCGAAAACATTGACCAGCAAACTGCAGACAGTTACAAACTACTGTACCTTGAATTTCTTTTAGTCTCCCCATCTTCACCTGCAAAGCAGATTATTCACACTGATATATGCTAAGTGATGCACATTCTGACCCTGTTTTTGAACACCACAGACAACTCATGCACTGTTATTAGTTTCTTTGGTGACAGTGATAAGCAGAGGTTTGTGGCCTCCTTGTGTGCCAGATCTGAACCTGTGTGATTTTTATCTGTGCAGCATATTAAAGGGTAAAATGCATAATAATCATTACAATGCCTGCCTGAGAAGAAACACTCAGGATATAGGGCCTTCAGTTTCACCAGCAGAACTTCCATGTGCATTGAACATGTTTTTCACACGCGATGCACGTGTGTGTGTGTGTCTGAGAGAGAGAGCTGAAGAACATTTCCAGCACCCTTCTTTAACATGGTGAGTAGAAACATACTATTATCTGCAAAACATTTAACTAAAACTTTCTAGAACCTTCTTTAAACAGTGAGCGAAAGATTAATATTACATGCCCTACACTGAAATAAAATGTGTGGACTTGCAACTCATGGTAAATTGGAACAGCAGAAATAGCAGCACTCAGTTTGCCTGCCTGCTGCCATGTAAATGCTCTGTGAAATGACCAATAACATGGGCCAGATCAACTAAGGACCTTGTATATACACAGTGTACTGAACAAGGTGGCTCAAGCATAACATTTCTATCGCATTCCTTGGAGGTGCCCAGGTCAAGGCTGAGTCAGGATTCCAACTGTACTGAGGTCTTCTGTGACTTTTCTCAGCCCCTTTGAGGCAAACCCTGGACTAGTACCTTAAATTAGGCCACAACTGCTTCCTTCAGCAGCATTTACTCTTCATTATGCAATATCATTCAAATATCTGAACACAATATGATCAAGTTACTGACATTGTTAAATGAAGTACAAATAAGTGTATTTATACAGTGGGCTACCCTTTTCTATTGTCTCCTTTGTCTCCTGTTTCTTGAATGCATCATATTCAGCCAACTTTTTTCCTTTAAGGGTACTTCTGGGATGACTGAAAAGCTGGTATTTCTTCTTCAGTGCCGTGTTAAATCCATCTATAAATTTGTTCACCATCTCGTAAGTCAGTCTGCCCCTCATGTACCTGCATGAAGAGCGTGGGGTATTACGTTCTGTTCATCAAAGTAAAGAACCATAAACTAATTACAAGACAGTAAGTTCTATTAAGAAATAATGATACCCACTGTCCTTCAAATACTCCAGTCTAAGAGAAGCTATAAATTAATTCTTATCATCCCATGCAACCATATGCTGGTTTCTAAAAAGTAGTGGCAAGTGGCGTAGCACACAATATGTGGAAATTTAAATGTCAATGCTAAGTGAGAAAAATTCTGGCTGCCCTGAGATACACTTGGCATTTAAATCCATTGGCTAAAGTTACACAGCATCCACCTCCATGCATAATTTCCACTAGTACAGATTCCCTCCACATCTACCCTAAAATGAGTACACCTCTGTGCCATGCAACAGAATTTATCGCTGGTGCAAGACATGTAATTTTATTTGTTTAAAGTGAAGGTCCTGTATAGTAATCTGTCAGCAGGCCTTTGACTTACCAAGTGAGAATGGCATCAAAATTCTGCCTAGGCCAACAGCAGTTGAAAGATAAATTACAGATGAACTGAATGCAATTCATATAGTATCTGATGTGAACAAAATGGAGGGGACTGAAATGCACTGACATAAATGTGTTCCATACCACTTGGAGACAGATTCCCAGAAACTATAAGAAATGAGATAACTTTGCATGGGATCCTGTTTTCTTTTTTGTCTGCTCTGGACAAGGAAAGAAAATCACAGGAATTTTCCTGAACTCTAGAATATAGATAGAACTGGGACTGAAAGTTTAGCACCTGCTGGTGCCAAAATATTCTTGACATGTAATTTGGCAGGACACTATAGGAAGAAGAATTGAGAGACTGGAGATGAAATTTTTTAGGTCAGTTGTAGGATGTTGCTTATACAAAGGTAAAGGTAAAGTCATCCCATTACAGGCCCAGTGTGGCCCAGAGGGTTCCAGGAGGTTTAGACTCCCAGATTTTCATGATATTCGGCATATGAAGGTGGTAAGGTCGTCAGCCTCACGCACCGGCCGCCTTTACCCCCAGGAATATGTTATGTAACCATAAAACAAATGAAGACACAAAAAAACTAAATATGTACAATTTAAATGAAATTGTTGTGGATTTTTAGACACAAGTGGATGCAACATTTATTTGGAATGAATAATACAGGCATTTCCAGTTAGAAATTCTGCATGAGTACAAGAAATATAAAATGCAAGAGACAAGAACAAAGCAACTAATAATTAATAAGTACAAAATATTTAACATGAGATATCACATTATACGTAACAGAAATTATAACTACCAAATAGCTGCAACACTATAAACCCTAGAAACATGGCCTCTTTCAGGTACGTAATTGTAAATACCATGCAAAAGTTGATAATAAATAATAATAATAATATGGTGGTGGTGATTCTGATAGTGATGACAAGCAACAATAACATCATCAACAACAGAAATAACAAAGCAATGTAATAATCTCTAATATATTTACAGAAACAATAAACACATTCTGCTTTTGCTATGATTTGTTTATTTGACCATCTGTGCACAAGCTGGCACATTAAACCTTATCCTAATATGCACATCACTAGTGGATTATAACTTTTCATTGCCTAAGTGTGGCATTTACAACACGATATGTACAACAGAAAATCTGTGCAGTAGGAACGTAGGCTTTACAACTTCTACACAGAGTTCCTTGCTGTGTTTTGAAAGAAATATACAACTGATTAGAATTGGATTATTTAAACTCAAATTTATAGCTGATATGGGGTGGTCCTCAAGCATGGAGGTTGAGAGAGGTACTAACCACTCCTCACCATAAAAACATATCATGTTAGAAACCATTCAAAAAGGCCATGGACCTGGACTGATCATTTGGTGCGACCCACGCGATGGAAAAGAGAGAAGAGATTTGGTACATGGAATGTTAGGAGCCCGTATAGGTCAGGTTGCCTCACAACAATAGCCAGGGAATTAGCAAGATATAAATTAGACTGAGTGGATGTAGGTTATATTTTTTTCTATTGAAGAGGAGACAAAAATCATCAATGGGGAACAGGATATTTTGTACACCACAGAATAGTATCAGCAGTTATGACAGTAGAGTTTCTTAGTGATAGGATGTCACATACAGTTCTGAGAGATTGCTGGTGTAATATCATTATTTTGAATGTGCATGCACCAAGTGAGGAGAAAAGTTATGATTCAAAAGACAGTTTTTATGAAGAATTAGAGCAGGTTTTCTCTCATTTTCCTAAGTGCTATATGAAAATTCTATTAGGAGATTATAATGCACAAGTGGGGAGAGAGAATATTTTTAAACTGACAAATGGGAATGAGATTCAACATCAGGATAGTAATAATAATGGTGTTAGATGAGTAAACTTTGCCACATCAAAAAAATCTAGTTGTTAACAGCATGATGTTCCTGCACAGAAACATTCATAAGTACACCTGGACCTCTCCTGTTGGGAAGACTCAACCAGATAGATCACATATTGAAACATAAGAGATGACATATGAGTATACTCAATGTACAACCTTTCAAGGGTGATGAATGTGATACTGATCACTATCTGGTGGTTGCAAAAGTTAGGAAAAGATTAGCAGGAAGATAACAAGCAGCAGAGAAGTTTGATGTGGAGAAATTTAATCTCAGGAAGCTAAGTGAGCTGGAGGTTAGGCAACAGTATCAGAATAAGATCTCAAACAGGTTTGCAGCTTTGGGGAACTTAAGTGATAGCAAAGACATAATTACAGCTTGGGAGAACATTAAAGGAAATATCAAAACCTCAGCTAAAAAAAAAGTCCTCAGCTAAAAAAAAAGGCTATGTCTGCACGAATTGAAGCAGCATAAACCATGATGTGAAGTATGTTTTCATTTTTTATATAAGATGAGGCAGGCTAAAATGCAGTGGTTACAGGATCCAAACCAAAGCTCTGTAGATAATCTCAACACTCTAAGATGTGAAGCTAGTAGGCACTGAAGGAACAAAATAAAGGAGTATCTGAAAGCTAAAATTGATTAATTTGAAACTAATAGTAAGATCAAAAATATCAGAGACTTGTTAAGGGGCATTAATGAATTTAAGACAGGTTACCAGCCTAGAACTAATATAGTAAAGGATGAGAAGGGTGATTTGGATGCAGACTCCTAACAGTACTGTGGCTAGGTGGAGGAACTATTTCTCCCAGCTTTTGAATGTACTTGGGGTTAATGAAGTTAGGCAGACAGAAATATACACAGCAGAACCACTAGTGCCAGAGCAAAGTGCCTATGTTTATTGAAAACTTTACATTATCTGTACTGAAAAACTAAAAAGACACAAGTCACAGGGTATTAAATAAATTCCAGCAGAATTGATTAAAGAAGGGGTAAAACAATTCACTCTGAGATCCACAGACTTATTAATTCTATTTCAAATAAGGATGAATTGCCTAAGGGGTGGAAGGAGTCTAACATTATATATATCTATAAAAAGGGTGACAAAACAGACTGTAGTAATTATACAGGCATATCACTTTTGTCAACTACATAAAAAATTTCATCAAACATTCCGCTGTCAAGGTTATATCCATATACAGAGGTCATTATTAGGGATCATCAGTGTGGATTTCGACATGACAGGCCAAATACTGATAAATATTCTGCATTCCTCAAATACTTGAGAAAAATGGGAATAAAATGAAGCAGTGCACCAGCTATTTATAATCTTCAAGAAAGCTACAAATGGTATAAGTTAGGTCGAGATTGGTCAATAATGAAAGGCATGTTAATTGGAGAACAAAGTATCTTCTTGGCTGTGTCTTGCCTCCCATTTAAGGACTGTACCTGAATCTCCACACCTATCACTCACTGCACATACACTACATTTGGAATAAGTTTGGTTGTGATCACTCAAAAACAAAGGGCACATTACTAGGAGAACAACATATTTTCTTGGCTATATCTCACCTTCCATTCAATAAATTTTTCTGAAACTCTGCGTGTATCACTGACTGTGCATTCCCCACAAATGGGTTAAGTTCAGTTGCAATAAGTCAATAATGAAGGGCACTTTACTTGGAGAACAACATACCTCCTTGGCTCTATCTCACCTTCCATTCAAGGATTTTTATGAAACTCTATACAAATCACTCACTGGGCATGCTGTACAAGTGGTATAAGTTTGGTTGGGATCCGTCAATAACAAGGGGCACTTTACTTGAAGAACAACAAATCTTCTTGGCTGAATCTCACCTTCAATTTAAGCGATCTTTTTTTAAATTCCATTTTTATCTCTCATTGTGCATGCCCTACAATTGGTATAGGCTTGGTAGCAATCGGTCAATAATGAAGGGCCCTTTACCAGGAAAACAAAGTATGTTGTCGGCTATATCTCACCTTCAGTCCCAGAGACTTCTATGAAACTACACATCTAATACTCACTAAACATGCCCTGCAATTGGTCTAAGTTGGGTTGCAATGGGTCAATAATGAAGGGCACTTTACTTGGCGAACAAGGTACCTTCTCAACTCTATCTCACCTTCCATTTGAGGGATTTTTTGAAACTGCAAACATATCACTCACTTCACATGCCCATCAATTGGTATAAATTTGGTTGCGATCTGTCTATAATGAAGGGAGAACAAAGTACCTTCTCAGCTGTATCTCACCTTCTATTCAAGCAAATTTTCTGAAAATCCACACTGTGCATGCCAACTACAATTGGTATAAGTTTGGTTGCAATCATTCAATAACAAAAGTCACTTTGCTTGGAGAACAACGTACCTTCTCGGCTGTATCTCGCCATCCATTCCAGCGATTTTTCTGAAACTCCAAACTCATCACTAACTGTGGTTTTGTAAAATAATCTCATTGAGTTTGGTAACCCCATGAAACAGGTAAGGCTAATAGAAATGTGTCTGAATGAAACCTACAGCAGAGTCCGGGTACAAAAGCATTTGTGTGACACGTTTCCAAATAGGAATGGTTTGAAACAAGGAGATGTTTTATCACCATTGCTTTTGAACTTTGCTGTACAGTATGCCATCAGCAAGGTGCAGGTACACCATGATGGCTTGAAATTAAATGGTACACATCAGCTTTTGGAATAAGCTGATGATGTTAATACAGTGGACTGAAGCATACATAATATAAAAAAAAAAAACGCAGAATCTTTACTAGTTGCTAGTAAGGTGATTGGACTAGAAGTAAATGCTGATAAAACTAAATACAGGGCCACGTCTGAAGATCGGAATGCAGAACAAATTCACAATACAAATTTTGATAATAAACATTTGAAAGGATGGAACAGTTGATATTTGGGAACAATCCTAATGAATCAAAATTCCATTAAGGAGAAAAAGAAGCATATACTGAAGTCTGGGAACGCCTGCAATCATTTGGTGCCTAATCCTTTGTCTTCCAGTTTGCTATCTAATAATATAAATAATAAGAAAGACACAACTATAATTCTGCCTGTTGTTTTGTATGGGTGTGAAACTTGGTCGTTCACATTGAGGGAGGAACATAGGCTGAGGGTGTTTGAGAATAGGTGCTGAGGAAAATATTTGGGCCTACAAAGGTCAAGGTGACAGGGAAGTGCAGAACACTACATAATGAGGAGCTTACTGATTTGTACTCCTCACCAAATATTACTTGGATGATCAAATTGAGAAGATTGAGATGGGCGGGGCATGTAGCACATGTGGGGGAGAGTACAGCTGTATATAGGGTTTTGGTGGGGAAACCTGAGGGAAAGACACCACTTGGAAGACCCAGGCATAGATGGGATGATAATATTACGATGGATCTTCAAGAAGTGGGATGTGGGCATATGTATTGGATTGATCTGTCTCAGGATAGGGACAGGTGGCAGGCACTTGTATATGCAGTAATGAACCTTCACGTTCCATAAAATGCGGGGAGTTTCTTGACTAGCTGAGAACTGGTTAGCTTCTCAAGAAGGACTCTATTCCATGTAGTAAGTAAATAAGTAAGTTAGTAAGTAAGTAACTAAGCCTAGGTCTTCAAGTAGTCTTTTGCTTTCACAATTTCTCCCTAAAATTTTTATTTTCTCATTTCTCCAAAGCATGCTACAATCCCCACCTTACTGGTCCTCCTCCTTCTGATCACCCTAACAGCATCTAGAAAAGTATAAATTATACTGTTTCCCATTACGCAGTTATATCCACCTTCTGTTACATCTGCTCTCTAAGGTCCAAATACTCTCTACACCCAGTTCTCCTACACTCCACTTCTTTCCTTATGGTGAGAGATCAAATTTTAAACCCATACAAAATAAAAAATAAAGTTATGGAACTTTTAGTCTAATAAACAAAAGAAATTCCAGATTTTGGGAGAAATTGGGTAGCAGACAACATATACAGATACATACTAAACAGGTCCAAATGGTCACAATATTTAAAACTGCATAATAAATAAACTAAGGGATGAATCCGTTTAGATGTCTGCAAATTGTACACACAGTACAAAGCAGCCACAATGCCTTAAGTAATCTACATTTTTCCCTGGTAAATTATAATAGGTTATAGTAAGTAGATTAAATCTATGCATGGGAAGCATAACAAACCAGCATTAAACTCACTTTGGTACACTTTCAAATTCTTCAAGTTTCAGACATGTGATATATGGACCAGGTGACGGTGCAACACGTTTCTTTGAGAAAGGTGCAGAGTAACATGGTGTCATCACTGTCATCCAAGATCCTGTACTAGGCGAGTGATCCTCGGTTTTCTCTGCTAATGACTATGAACAAAGAAATGACAGAACTGCATAATGTAATTCTCAAATTAATCCTCATTAATTATTTTTAACTACAGATTACAGAAAAATTTATACTTTTATGCTTCATCAGTTTTCTTACGTTTTCAGGTCCAGCATCATTTGTAGTACTGTATAAGTACCTGGCTGGTAAATTGTTTTCAATATGCTGTGTTACCTCTTTCATGTGGCGTATAGTAGCAAGAAGTTCCTGAAATCACATAAACACAGGGCTGTTCTCATGGGCTTAAAAGATTAATTCTTAACTTATTAAAAATATTGCTTCATGAGATGATGAATTGTGGGTAGGTAGGAATTAGGAAATGGGCAGACACAGCCACTCAAGATACTACTGCAACACTGGGTTGAATAGACTAGGGAAATTGTACAATAAATTGCCTAACACGATAAAGAGTTTAGAAAATAATGAGAGGGAGGGAAGTGTAGTCAATCAACACAACTAGTTAGAAATATGTTACATTCTAATAATGAAACTACATGTTTCGGCCTATAATGGCCATCATCAGGTTTCTATACCGATTAAGGGGAGTCTATATATCTGAGTGAGGGTGTGTTGAT
>JGI20166J26741_11713140_pt1 | contig 10757 bp, 14 predicted proteins | sample TergutCu122P5_FD_26741 | JGI IMG/M metagenome (IMG submission 26741) | reverse complement strand
TTGTGGCTTCACTCTCTCAAGGTCGCACAGCTGCTGCGCAGTGCGGCTTGTTTACATACAAATCAGTCCCGGTCATATTTGAACCACCTTGTATATTGTACTTTGTGTTGTGCATGTATATAGGCATTTACACTTTAGATATATTTGCGTACAATTTTATACACAGACACATTTATATTAAAACACAGTACTGTGAAGACTTGTGTCCACATACAGGCAAACTAGTGTTTACTCCCTCCTACATGACAGAAGAGCCGTTTGTGTAGACACGCATGCTTAGATGCGTTAATGTTCAGCCCGCGTCAGCAGTTCGAGACTGATACAGTACAGGGTCCTGGTTCATCTATGTTTAAAATTTCCTTCGTGTTGCATCTAATGTCAATGTTGGCATTAGTTCGGAACGTGTAATTAGCATCACCCTTTTGCCCTCCAATCCCTAGAAAAGTCATCTGAACAAAATTGAAGGATGTTTTTTTAGTTTATCAGGCGATAGTGACGCGGTGATGGCCATTCCTTGGATCGAAACCCTGTAGGCAAGGCTTCTCCAGATTCCCCCGTAATTACTGAGCATGGACTTCGACCTTGCCATGTTTCACTTGATGTACCTTGCTTAAAATTAAATGTTTGGCAATTCTGGGCTGAAACTAAAGTATTATTATAAAGTACTTGCAGAGGACAAATAAAACGTCTTCCGCGCAGTCCGGACCGTAAAGCGTGTGTTTTATTTTGTGGGATTTATCCAAAGCAGAAGTCTGCCGTTCAAAACCAAGAACACCTGACAAACTGGAACAAAAAATATCGAGCTGAACTTTTTGAAAGTGTTGGGCTGTTTACACCGTCTAACGGATTAATACGTGTCAAATGTACGAATCCCTTAGACGATGGACAAAACCCGCAAATTTAATGAGTTAAATTATGCTTGACCATAGTCCGGACCGTACAGAATAAAACAATTAGAGATATCCAACGCTGTTCATTTTCTTTGTAGGAAAAGCTTTCAGTTTGTCTTCCAGGTAGCACAAGTGAGTCCAAAACGCTGGTATCCGTGTTAAAATCTGACACTAAATGATAATGAAGGGGTTCGGACGTTGTGCAGGGATTGTATGCACGTAGGAACATAGCGTTCAGTTTAAGCTACACGGCTATTTGGCATTAATATTTACTTTAACGTAATTGTGTATATAAAGTATATCACGCGCCATGTCTGAAAGCTTACAGATATTTGCAGCCTTCAAATAATATAATTATGTTACTATGTAAGTATTATAACGCAATAAATATCTCCTTAGTATAGAAAACATCGTTGACAGGGTTGATGTACTGTATTATATGAAACTGTTTCTCTAATTGCCTTGTGCAGGAATAGCAGGATTGGTGGCGGCCGGAAGCCTGGCACTTCTCCAACACTTCCGACCATTGTCAATCAGTGTTTAACAAAAGGGCCGAGTCCACGCAAGAAACCCGATAATTAGGTGGCGTTCCAAGTGGTTAGAACATGGGAAGTCCTTAGGGCATCCTGTTGATGTTCAAGCAGTGCCTATCCAGCACAACTCTGATGAATGGCTTAGCGGACTTAAAGTCCAATGGCGCTGTAATTAACTCTCGACCGTGTTAATTAACTTGCTGCTCAAGATGAGGACGTGACAAGAACTAAGGTCTTGGGGAGCTATTCCTGCCCATGTCAATTAAATGCACATTTCTGACAGTAAAATCCATTAACCCCGCCCATGTTGGTTTCTGTATTAGGGAATATTACTTGTGTAATTTTACCTGTAAAGTGACATATTTCTCTTGCATAAGAGCCACAAATACCTGTGAAGTATTCGCAAATATCACGAGACATTCTTTTAAAGGCGTGTCCAGTGATAAATTTAGTAGTAGTTGTAGTAGTAGTAGTAGTAGTAGTAGTAGTAGTAGTAGTAGTAGTGGTAGCAGTAGTAGTAGTAGTAGTAGTAGTAGTAGTAGTAGTAGTAGTAGTGGTGGTGGTAGTAGCAGTAGTAGTGCACAGTCACTAACTGTTCTGATTTTCAAGGATGTCTCTTTCTGTTCCTGTAGAACGGTATGGTATGAATACTTTAAAACAAACCCCGACACGTGCATTGCGATCCCTTATTAATCGTCTGTCACAGCAATGCCGCCACTCCGCTGCACTCGTACGTACATTTAACCTTGTGCAATTAAAGAGCTGTCTTCGAATAACGAAACGTCCAATTATCTGCGGCCAGCTCTGTGACGGCATTTGCATTCCGTCTATTGAAGCGAGGAGCAGGTAAGTGCGGAGGGTGTGGGAGCCAAATAATCCATAAAACATTAGAATTCTGTGAAGTGGAAACATACTCTTTCCGTTCATTGGCCATGTTAAACGTACAGCCCTGAAGCTTAAGAAGGAAATGCCGCTGGGATTTCTGGAGCCAGAGGGGCAATAAAACAGAGATGATGGCACATAAACAAGGAGGTTATACAATTACTCTGAGAACGGTGTTCTGAGAATTATCTGCGGTAGAGACAGAAAATATACGTTCTGAAGGCATTATCCTTTGTTAGAATGGAGTAAGATATAAGTTGACACTCTGCCAAAGACTCGCATTATGGACTTGTATAAAGGTAAATGTAAAGGTAATTCTGTAAAATACCACTGGAGATATGGGGCGTAGAGATATAGCTCTCCTTAGGCTTAAACTCTGTGCTAGATGGGAGTGGGTTTTAAACCCTGCGAAAGAGCCTTTTAAGCAAGTGTTGAGAACACTGTGTGGGCCCCCGGTTGCGGTCTGACCTTGTGCGGAAAATCTCATCCCCACCGGGGTTAAAACCCGAACGGTCCAGCTCGTAGCGAGTCGCTATATCGACTAGGCTAACCGCCGTTCCCATTAGCATGAAGGCGTATAGAGGTCTATTGGCGGCGTAAGACAGGACACAGGCCTGGTTATTCATTCCATAGTTAATCTGCCAACGGTATTTTAAAATAAAAGAATGACTTCATATTTAGAGCGAAAGTAGGTAATAAAACAGGCAATAATAAGGTAACATAGGTAATAAAATTGTTGCAGCACAGGTAATAAAACTGTTCTGTCACAATCACATTTCTTCGTTTTCCAGTCGTTTCCGAAAAAAATTAAAATTTAAATTAAATATAGCTATACAGTGCATTATGTGCAAACTAAACGGAATTTGTAATTTGTTGTCTTTATAAGTGCGTTGTTTAACGACGCTGTCAGTTACTAATATTATCCAGCATGGATGCCGTACGCATTATATGTGAATATGGGGCATTGTTAGAACGATCCTGACAAGGTTATACCGAAGCATTCGGAGAAAAACCTGTCTAAGTGCCATTTTATCCACCACAATTCCCACATTGACTGACGTGGACAGAAACTGGAATTCCGTCGTGGGAGGCTAGCGACTAAACACATGGGCCGCAGATCGGCCCCTGTCTTTATAAAATAACGTAACCATAGAATGAATTCAATGTACTTTAACTTGCTGCAGCTGGTGAACAGGATCGGTAGGTGAGCTGCAATGGATTCTTTAACAATCTTGAAACTGGTGGAGGAGACGAGACCGTTGGAGTCGTGAACGAAGGGATGCTTTCAGTGGTGAGACAGTGAGATTCGAATTCCTACTTTTCAACCAGGGCCGGTAGAGATCCACGTACTGAATCGTGCACTCGGTTTGTACGGAAAGAAGTGAGCCGGGATGGACGACCAGCGGTTCGAATCCTGACAGGGGTAAATGATTTTTTTTTACAACACGTCCTGACTGGCTCTAGGGCCCGCCCAGGCTCCTGTTGAATTTTTCCCGCGATTCTTTCTCAGGGGTTAAAGCGGCCGTGGCGTGATGTTGACTACTAACCTCCACCTAGCGCCGATGTTAAGAATGAGTGGAGCTATAACCCTATTCCCTTTATGTTTTCATGACCTAGACAGGGTTAACTTTACTTTTTCTTTACGACCTCTTTGAATACTGGTATATAGTTTTAGATGATTATTGTTAACAAGTGGAGGTGTAAGTGAATACAACTGTGTAAAATGTTGAGCCGACTGCAGTTTAAACACCGGCAGCACCATTTTCTATAGAGGAATGAAGTCGTTCTTCTTTTCGTATCATTATCCAGTCCTCTGAGAGAAGGTATTGGTGGTGGCGCTGTCTTGTTGTGTCTGTAAAGATCATTGGCGACTACAAAGAAGTACTCCCCTTCGCACAGGTTTGCCCTAGAATTACAAATTTTTCTCTGGAATTGTATGATCTCATTATGGTTTTTTTTTGGGGGGGGGGAGATCTGACTGTTGAAGAGACCATAAATAAGTATTTATGGGATAAAATTGTTGAAAGGAGCTGTATGTCAAGCATTCACATCGCGTACGTGCAAGAAGTGATCGATGTTGGACAACATGGTACCGCATTGGTAAACCAGAGCTGCATGTCAGGCATTCACAGCGTCCGAAGTGAATAGGTCCAGTAAGTGATCAATCTTGATACATTTCTGAGCTGAGAGTGACGGCAAGAATTAAAGGGAACATTATCAGTGAACAAGGATGAAGGGTGTACGTGTAACTTATCTCTTTGCATCATGATACTGTCCTCGACATTTCCTCTTAAAAAACACAGAGTTCAAAAATGGGTTCTTGTTTGTGAAAATTTGCGACACATTACGTCAACTCCGTAATGCTAAGAACAGTCAAGGAGTAAACTAAACAGCAGAACTTAGAATGAATAAAATGTCGCTTCCCGGAACTAAAGTACCTATCAAAGAGCAATTTCCCTGTCGTGATTCGCCAGTAAGCTATTTTCTTTTTGCTTCTTCTTTTCTTTGCTCCTCGTCCTCTTTCTTTCCGACCGATTTACTTCTTCCACTCTAAGTCTTCCATTCATTCTGTGTGCTTATTTTTTTATTGTCTCCATTTTACCTAATATTGCATCAGTTGTTTCTTTCATTTTATCATACATCGTTTCCCCTCTCGGCATTTTACTCTGCCTCTTCTTTGTATCATATTTTTTCTCACTCTGTCGTTATATATTCTGCACTTCTCCTTGCTCACTGTTTATTTAATTTGTTTTCTATAATATTTTATTTATTTCTCCTTTAGTATTTTTCTGCTTTTCTTTCTGTCTCTGATTCAAATGTTTTTTTAGCCTTCTCACTGTTCCGCTTTCCTTTCTTTCTGTTTTCATTTCGTCTGCCTGCATTTTCATGCTTTGTCTCACACCCGTTGCTTCTATTTATCTCTCGATATTTCTTACCTTGTCCCTAACATTCTTTACCAGGTTTCTCTCTGGATGTACTTCAGCAGCTCACTGTTATTGCATACTCAGTTCGCACTGTCCGTTGCTGCGACATGCGCTTTGTCTTCCGGACATGTACACGAAGCACAAATATTTTAAACTGCTACTTAAATTGATCACTGTCGAAACAGTGTAGACATGAAGAAAAGCTAATACACTGATCAGTTTTTGAGGCGAAATTCTGAGCGCCATATGCTCAAAAATCGATTTCCAATGTCCGGTGATAGAGAAAGAGCGCCTCGCACTTCCGGCGACGTGCGCCGCTAGACCACAGAGCGGAAACCAACCAACTCCTTTCTTCTTCTTTCTCGTTGTTTTTGCACGTCGCCCTGCCTGTGTAATACAGATAAATTCAACTTGCTGTGCTCAACAAAGAAGCAAATCAAAGCAACGTTTTTCCTGTACACAAGCACATAGCACCGTGCAGGCGTAGAAGGAGCGTGGAGATCAAGATCCGTGCCTTCTGGACTTTGGTGTTAAATGATTGGAAGCCATATTTACCTGACGGCTAAGAGAGAAGTCCCTGCTGCCACTAACATTCAAAAGGTGGCCAGCCGGTCACTTTATCTACTCTGCTGCACGCAAGGTCTGTACCGTTTATTGGGCGCTTTCGAAAAATAGCGAAAAGCGACTATAAGCTTCGTCATATATGTCTGTCCGTCCGGCTGCAAATTGGACTCCCAATGGGCAGATTTTCAATAAATTTTAAGTTGGAATATTTTTCGAAAATCTGCCTAGAAAGCTCGTGTTTTTTAAAATCTGACGAGAAAAACGGGTACTTTACATGAAGATCTTACACTTTTAATATCTCACTGAATTTTTATCAGAATGATAACTTTTTCAGACAAAAGTTTTAGAGAAAATCAAAACAAGTTATATGGTCAATAACTTTTTCCGAAAATGGTACCTTGTGCGAGGTAATGTGGAAAGGTATGGTACCGATAACCAGACTACGGATGACAATATAGTACGGCCAATGCACTTTGTGTGTGGAATATGTAAGGCTACAGACACACGCTCATAATATGTATTACTTATTGCTTTTCCATGGCAAAAATGTTTACGCGAACGCGTGTCATTGTTTCCTTTATACTTATACTGCATCTCTTGTTTATTGAGCAGTTTAGTTGCAGTACATTAATTCGCCCTCCTTTTAGTAGCAAAGACTACACGGTGGCGAATTTTTGCTGATGATTTGTAAATACTGAATTGGAAAGGATAAGGAAGGAAGCGGCCATATCCTAATTTAAGGTTCTTTCATAGCCTGTACTAGAGTCACTGAAGAGAACCACCAATTCTTGTCACAACAGCCACATTTCCGCTAGAGATTTCAAACCGACTCCTCCAGGCTATGAAAAGGAGAATCGGTGATGGTGTTAATAAACCAACCGCAATATTCTGCAGTGAGAATTTTCTTTAATTTTTGACTGTGTATGAAACTGAAATTATTAATTTATTGTACCTTCGGGGTTTAAAAGCTAAGACCTAAATGTCGGCAGCGTTTGTGGTGCTGTGAGTCGAATATTGTATCGTGTAAAATATGTATCGTGTCCAATTACGAAACGAACTGACGTGAAAACTGATCACGCAAGATTTACAATTATCCTTAACCCACTAATGTATAGGACACACTAGATGTTCCATCTAGTTTAATACCTTATTTTAAAATGTTGCATTTAGGCCACGCAGTGTATGTTTATGGTTTTGTTATGGTTCTTAAAATAAGAGAGGTTATTTCCATAAACGACATCAACAGGCTTGTCTTTTTAATGCAATTGCATTGTGTTTACTGTGAAGTAAGAACTGAGTTTTCTGTAATAAGCTTGAGATTAATAATAACTCCCTTCTCACCACGGAAATCCGGTTATAACACGAGTCAGTGTTTGTGAGATTTGCGGTGGACATATTGGCACCCGGGGAGGCTGTCCTTCAAATACTCCGGTTCCCCTTATTATTATCATTCCAGTATGCTCCATACTTATACATTTTGACGATAATTTTATCAGAATGACAAACGAGCCAAACCTGGCAATCTTTAAAAAAAAAAAGCAGGCCTTTCCCATAATCGGGAACACTGGAAACAAACGTACATTCTGCCCCGTGTCTTTCCGGTTTAAAATTTCGCTCCTGTGAGGGGGCCGTGATAAGTCCTTAGCCCGACCTACTTCCCTATGTCGTAGGACGGAATCGATAGTGTCGTTGGAAAGACGGGTCTGTTCATGTGCCGAATTGCAACACTTTTCTTGTTACAGAGGCTGAAAGAAAGCATGTCAGAAGACGTGCGCGATTTCAACAACATGGAGAAGCGAGCTCTCAAGTTTTTTCCCCCTGCAAGGCAAGGCGCCGAAGGAAATTCACACCATTCTGACAGAAACATTAGGGGAACATGTACCATCGTATGCCAGCGTCAAAAACTGGGTGGCCCAGTTTAAACGTTGTGATTTTTCCACCTGTGATGCGCCTCGTCCTGGACGACCCAAAACAGTGACCACCCAGGAGATTATTGATCAAATTCATGAGGTGATCTTGGAAGATCGCCGGATTTCAACTAAATCAATAGCTGAGAAACTGGGCATCTCACGTGAGCGGGTTGGGTCCATCATTCATGAAGATTTGGACATCCGGAAGCTCTCCGCGAAGTGGGTCCCGAAACGCCTAAACGCGGTTCAAAAACATAAACGGTGCCAGTCGTCTGAGCAATATTTGGATTTTTTCGGCGCGATCCAAACTATTTCCTGTTGCGATTGGAGACCATGGACGAAACCTGGTTATATCACTGTGACCCGGAGACAAAGCAACACATGGCGGCATAGCGGCTTACCCCGCCCCCAAAAATCCGAGTGTAAATATCCGCTGGAAAAGTTTTCGCCTCCATTTTTTGGGGGAATCAAGACGACATTCTCCTCATTGATTATTTTCCAAAGGGCCAAACTATCAACGCGGAGTATTACTCATCTCTGCTGGTGCAATTGAGGGACATTTTGAAGTAAAAACGCCGCGGGGCGGGAAGGTTACCAAGGGGGTCTTGTTCATGCACGACAGTGCCCCGGCTCACCGGGCACTTGCAACCCCCCAAAAAATGGCCTACCTGGGCTTCCTATGTCTTGATCACCCAACCTATTCTCCGGATCTGGCCCTGTCGGACTACCACCTGTTCCTTGGACCGAAAAAACAATTGAAAGGTCGCCATTTTTCGTCCGACGTGGAGGTCATTGCTGCCGCGGAGACTTAGTTGGACGGACAACTATCTGAATTTTTTTTGAGTGGCTTGCAAAAGTTGGAGCAACGGGCTAAGAAGTGCATTGAGCTTCGTGGGGAGTATGTTGAATAAGTCCCGAGTTTAGTAGCTGTAGCTTGTTTCCTTCCTGGTCGGGCTAAGGACTTATCAGCACCTCCTCGTATTTGCGAAGGTGTCTAGCAATGTGACGATGGAGGTAAAAAATAGAGATAAAAACAATAAATAGATATATAGGAGACACGCGAGAGTAGGGGAAAAGGGACATGTCCGAGGCGTATTTTAATTCAGTAACCACTTGAATGATTAAAATACATTTTCTTGTATCCTTTGTGGCTAATGTGGGCTCCCCAATGCTACTCTCGTATATACGAAAGTCACAGACCCCTTGAACATACATCAACGTCCCAGAGACTCTGCTCATCGAATTAGACCTATTCCAAATACGCAGGGTAGTGTTTTATTTCAGTTCATGTCTGTGTAGTAAAAATTCAAAAGGCAGTAAATAATTTAAAAAATATGTAAAATTTAAATTGGCCTTTATTACGGATCTTATGTTTTGGTGGGTCTTTGCTTTAGCGTTTACGATGCTGAAAGCTGCACTCTTCTCGTTCAGTTTGTCTCCACAAACTGGATAACACAAAATGTCTTCCTATCCAGAAGCCATTCTCACATTTACACCCTTAGTGGGCGGGGAGAGAATTAATTTCCGGCGGTTATATGAAAAAAGAAAAACCTCCATTATCGTTTGGCATACTCAAGAATTTACTGTCACATGCGTGCGTACACGTTAATGGGTCACCTGAAAACGTTCAAAATTGCCAGGCATATAAAAATAGTCCATCATGCAACGGTGAGAACACAATAATATTTAAAACGTGGCTATCAGAATAGCCTTTCACTTGAAACATTTTTCGTGACATTGTGCATATTTGAATGGGAAAGGAAACGTAGGACTGTTTTTAGTGTAATATTTCAATTGGTGACATGCCTTACCAGCAACAGTACCATAACTTCGTGCTGATATTCCCAGCTATTATTCCACAGTTGTTGAGACTTTTTCAGCTGCAATAGCAAGAGAATAATGTAATTAAAATCTGTGCAGAATGTGAACGAACGCATGTAATGAAATTTAATTTACCTTTCAGCTGTGACCAACGCTGCTGCAACGATAATCACATTTCAGTCGTGGTGGCAGTAAGCAAGATGGCGTCTAGCCTGTTTCCGTTATCCTAAAAGTTGATGTCATGTGGTTGCTGTAACCCTTTCGTCGAAGCATGTCACCAATTTTTCGCGTTTTTCCTGATATTTTGCGAGGGTAATCCAGTGTGATATGTAAAAGAATCTTGTAATATATATCTTTAGTGTCATTAATTGTAAGTACGACACGACGATATGTGAATATTTTTATGATAGTTAAACGTATTTTAAGTGTACATGTCCTTGCACTTGTATCCAGTAAGGTAATCGGAGGTATAAACTAACTAGCTAACTTGCCAACCAACCAACTAACCAACCAACCACGCAGCTAACCAAGCAACTAACCAAACAAACCAAACAACAAACCAACCAAGGAACAAACAAACCAACCAACCATCCAACCAAGCAACTAACTGACGAACTCCACAGAGCAGAGTCGTTCCTGTGAAGTTCCTCAGCTAGTCAAGAAATCTCCCCGCATTTTCTGGAACCCGAAGGTTCATTACCGCATTCACAAGAGCCCGCCACCCGTCCCTATCCGGAGCCAGATCCATCCAGTCCACGCCTTTCCGTCCAGTTGCTTGAAGATTTATTTCGTTGTGTTTTCCTTCCATTCTAAGTCACAAAATCGTAACAAGTTCTGGAATTTTAGAGGCACCCAAACTTAGGCTCAAAGATGACGTCATATACATTTAAATTTTCGTCCTCCATTTACAATTACGTTACTTACTTCCTGCGCTCGTTTTAATCATAAATCATTAGTCCTTGTGTTTAGTTAGATGTTCATCACAGCACAACACGGCTGAAACCAAATTTGTAAGTAGTAGGCTGTAACTGACCTTAGACTATGCAACATAAGATGGTTTACTACGATGAATCTTTTTTTGGTGGGGTAAGTCGATTAAGTCAGTTTTCAGATTCATGTTAATATAGCCACTCTTTGTACAGGGTGGCCGAGAAGTCACCGTCCCCCGACCAATACGCTACCATAATTTGATTTGGATTACTTACGTACACTTGGTTACTTGTCCAGTGGATC
>JGI20166J26741_11713029_pt1 | contig 10758 bp, 8 predicted proteins | sample TergutCu122P5_FD_26741 | JGI IMG/M metagenome (IMG submission 26741) | reverse complement strand
CCCAGGATGCAGCGTACCAGAGCCATACCAGTCGCCTGACTGAACTCTGGTCTCTGCCCAGACCGGCCCAAGGGCTGAATACCAATATTAATAATAATAAATTCTCCAACACAAAGAGACTGTGTGCTCTCAGTGGCGCCATTTTGCTACTAGCCGGTCGCAGTCACGTAGGACACAAAAACGCCTATCGCCTGAACGCACACGGAAGCACGTGCACGCTGGTCGCTGGTACGCAGGACGTAGCCTTAGGTATCCAGCATGCAATGCATATGTGCCATATTGTACTGTGGCCTACCCACTTCTACAATATTTTCCCACACTGTCTCACAGATGGCACGATTTTCAAAAATGTTATCAAACATAAAATGTGTGCTTCGACTTTCTTTACATTTGTCTGGAACATTTCTCATTCTAAGAAGACCAGATCGAGACAAGATCAAAAGTGTACATTGGTTTTCACGTAAAGGACCCGTTTTTCTTGTCTGATATTAATGAAATTAGAATTTTCTCAGCAGATTTTTTAAAAATCCTCAAATATCAAATTTCATGAAAATCCATCCAGTGGAAGCCGAGCTGTTCCATGTGGATGGATAGAAAGATGGACATGACAAAGCCAATTGTCACTTTTTGCAATTTTGCGAACGCGCCTAACAAAGGCACTGCACAATATACACAAGTAACAGTCACACACAAAATTATGCTGGAAATATACAATGAGCTTCCATCAGATTTTATAGGAAGGCTCAACCATGTCCAAAGATATATACACAAAATATCAACTGCCTGCAAAATGTGCAAAAAGGATCACTTACTTGTACACTTCTGGGAAATCATCAGAGTGGATGAGGCCTAGCCGTGTGGCGTAATCTGAATTAGGTGGCAGTGTCACACCCTTCATTCCACACACCAGCTTCTCAGTATCAGAGTTCACTTCCAGCACTTCGCAGCATACTGTATCATTCGTCAAGTAGCTTCGGTTCACAGACTTCTTGTCTGAAGCTGGGATTAAGTTGGATGTGGGACAGAATGCCTGATTGCAAAACACCATAAAAATTCACAACTTTATTCTGACCACTCAAGTGTACATTATTAAATTAATTCACACAACATACATAATAGACCCTGTACGTGCAATGAACACCTAACAAAAATGACATGCAACTATATCAATTGCACTTTATTAAAAAAGCATACAATTTGCAGTCGTAATTTTCATTCTTTACCAGAAAAATACTGTCCAAAATGAACTTTAAACATTTCAGTACATACATGCTCAGAGACTTAAATCCTACAGCTGTTAAAATGAATACACCTTTCTGTAATATTTTCAAGTTTATTCTTAGTACTGGCATACCAGTAGATCATACAGAAATGCCTTCTCACTTAAATCAAAAGTCACTACAGCACACAGTTTTAGGGTAAAAGAAAACCAGTTCTCATACCTTGACATTTACATCTGACACGCATTTTGGCCCTTCACCATCTGTGCACAGCACCTTCAGCATCATTCCTGAGACTGACTTCGTGAGTATAGAGCCAATGATAATATCACCCTTCTTCAATGTCTGCAACATATAAGTACTGCACTGTAATTCTACAACTCAGTTCAACACATGGGTCAATCAATCAAAAAACACATCAATTTCCAAATGTTATAAAAACAAGGACAGCAAATTAGTGTCACAATTACAGAGGAATATCATTATTATGCACAGGAAACATAATACTAACTATGGTTCTCAACAACATACTTAAAAAAATATACTGACCATATAATTGAATACCAGGCAGGACTTAAAGCAAGAAAATCAACTATGGACCTAATTTTTACAGTCAAAAATCTGCTGGCAAAGGCCTAGGAATACCATGTAGAAATACATCATATCTTCATTAACTTTCAGAGTGCCTATGACAGCATATGAAGAGGCAAATTACATGAAATAATAACATTTTTGGAATTCCAATTAAGTTGACACTTTTAATTAAAGCAACAATGAATGACTCAACCTACCATGTCAAGATAGAACAAATGATGACTGATGGTTTTAAGATAGGAAATGGCTTGAAACAAGATGTATTAGCACCCACCTCTTTATTATAGCATTGGAATATGTAACAAGACAGCTCTCGGTAGAAGTCAAATCCACAATATTTTACAAAATCAGAGAAATTAATAGGATATAGAGATGACATAAACATTACAGAAAGAACAAATAGAGCTGTTCCTGAACTATGCGAAGGACTGAAGGAGAGAGTTGAAGAAACATGGCTCAACATCACAGTTGAAAAAACAAAAGCAATGGTATAAAATATAACAAGAAAGAATAAGCATAATACTGAAAATTAGAGATCATGACACTCAAATTGTTAAGAGCATTAAATATATGGGGACTGTAATCAGAAACATTAGAAATCACAACTGCAATCCTAGCTGCTAATAACACCTGTTCCTCTCTGCAAACTATAGTTAGATCTAAACAAGTCTGCCAAAAAAATAAAATAATTTTATATAAAACATTGAACCAGTACTGTGTTATTGAAGTGTAACCTGGACAGAACAAACGCTATGAACATTTGTGGGAAAATACTACAATTTATGACCCAATACAAGATTAAGGACACAGGCATCCTACACGGAATAGTGAAATTTTAAATTTATACAAAGATCTAAATATCGTGGACGATATTACAATTAGAAAACTAGGATGGGTGGGTCATATTATATGAATGGAAGATGAAGTTCCCAAAAAAGGTTCTTAATGGGTAAGTTCACAAGACAAGACAAATCGGGAAACCAAGAAGAAGGGAATACGTCGTCCGAAGGGATACATCACAGATCACAGGAAAACAGGAAATGAGGAGACAAGCAGGAGAGAGAGAAGAATGAAGGCATCCTTTGTGGGAGGCCAGGGGCTGTGGCGCCATAGATGGATGGATCTCCAAACAGTACCATTCAATACTTGACCTATCCATAGAAACACATATTTACCTGGAAGAAATGTTTCACTCTACTTGCTTTATCCAATGACAGAAACATATCAAATGGTGGCATCACAGCATAGTAATCTGCGAAATAAAAATCATAACTACAATTCATATATGATGTCAGAATGGTCCATTCTGCACATAAACATATGTTGTGTGTTTATTGCTTTTTGTTTTAAAGAAATTTTGGTGTCAGCTCCTTGGAAGGTGGCAAGGTAACATTTTGACTAAAAAATAACAACAGCAACAAATTACACTCAAATACATTTTCCTGTAAAAGGAATGTTGGCCTGTAATCAAAAACTCACCTTCTTCACCAGCAGGCTTTTCTTGTGGTTCATTATCTACTTCCAGCAGTGTCGCATCATACAGTAGCGAAGCTTTCTTTACCATAAACTGCTGCAATTTCAACCGCTTACCTCTGTCCTGAAAACTAAAACAACAAATACTGATGCTGACGAACTCCCCTTATGTAACCTATAATCACTAAGCAGAACACTTTTCTGATGTTTCCACACTTCTCAGGATATAATTTTTTTCATATCCAACCTATAAATCCACCTAAAAATCTATTAGTATGGAATTATGATAACATCTGCTTCAGGTGTATACTAAGTAACATATATGTAGTAGCTTAAAAATGTTTCTGGAATTTACAGGAACTACTGCATGTGGGAAGAAACGTACGTTGACATCCCTCATTGTAAGGATGTGGTCAGAAGGAAACACCCCAAAATATGGAGGACCAAGATCTAGTTCCTCCTTCATGACAATGCTCCAGCACACCGGTCAGTTCTGGTCAAGGCTTTCTATGGAAAGAATGTGCTAACATTGGAGCTTCCCCCATATTCTCCTGACCTGGCTCCAGCTGGTTTTTACCTGCTCCCTCAACTGCAATCAGCATTGCAGGGATGGCACTTTTGTGATGCTACTGACATCACTAAGAATGCAAAGAACGAGCTGAAAAGTCTTTCATAAAATGGCTTCCAGAAATGTTTCCATCACTTTTACAGTCGCTGGCAGAGGTGTATATCTGCACAAGGGGGCTATTTAAAGTAAATGTAGTTTAAATGATTGCACTGTTTTGTACTTCTCACAAATAGAGAGATTCTGGGAACATTCTGCAGCTACCATGTATTGTACAGTCGCAGAGACCCACAGAAAATACATATTCATTTTTCTACTAATATCCATGTCTCTCTCACAGCCTCTGCTGCAGAAAACATACCAAATTTCTTCATCTGTTCATGGACCTCATCACCCAAAGCACGAAGAATGAAAATACGTACATTACAAATGGATGAAAGAACAATATTATCTGACATCTTCATTTACTGACAGTAGAATTTCTCTTTTTTCCTTTTTCAGTCACCATTTCAGTACTAGAAGAAACCTCTTATATGCATCCATCCAACCCACTTGAACTGTTGAATAGTAACCATTTTCTGTGCATCCCTATCATTCATCCCATCAGAAATCCTGCACCTTGACCAGATCCATCAAAAGGCACTTTGGGCTGGATGCTAGTTAACAGCGACGAGAGAGGCCTGTTTGCGTACACGTCGGTCTTTGTGTGTACAGTGACCAGGAATAGCACTTACCCCAGACTTTAAAACTTTACTTCTATTTGATCCACAAGGACATTTGATAAATATGGATCTCTTCAGATTAATTTGGGTACAACACACACTTTTAAAATTATACAGCAAGAAGACACTGCCCACATATGAATCAATCAATCTTTATAATCCTTGTGGACATGATGATGTTAATAAAGCACCCTTCACTGACTCCCCACATACTCCTTTGCACAGCTGCAGCACAGGTATATGAACTGGATGTAACTTTTACACACAGAGAAACTGATGTCACAACACTGAGGCCACAGAAGGAAATCACAGACTTACACTTCTACACATTCCTTGAGCTGTTACAATTCACCCTCTGGTTCTCTAGTAATTCTGTTAATACAAATGTTCACAGGGGATAAACTTCACTACTGACAAATGCATGGTATGGTTACATGGGGGCAACAGTGACCAGATACAGACAAAAATGAGGAAAGCATAAAAAGCTATCATCCTCACTATCAATGGCACCTCCTTCCATGACCTCAAAATAACAAATGCAATACACCAATTATGAGTCACAGATACAGGGAGCAAAACGTGGTTAAAATAAATAACACTGACTCAGTTACACCAGGATTAAAATGACAAACTTACCTCAACTGTTTCTGCCTCTGCTGATAAACAGCAAAATCAAGTTCTTTCACATTCACATCATTCTTTGTTAAATCAGCCTCTCCTCTTTCACTATCCCACAGCTTTTGTAATGGCTGGCCATGAAAATTGAGTGCTCGAGTGACCAACTCAGCACTCAGTGGAGACTCCATCCCTTCTGTATTTGTATTACAAAGTATGCTGATAAATCACAATGACTGAAAAATAAAATTATAATTATCAATGAATGTTTTGGTGAAGTGGGAAACATTCCTACCATGTAGTCAGAAAACCTCCAGTTAAAATATCAGCCATAAAACCAGTTATCCTAATATGTTTTTGGTTTTCCTGGAGTGCATTCTGGCAAATGTTGGAACAATACATCAAATCAGACCATGACTGCTTTCTTTCACAACCTTTCCAATTCACAATCCACTAACCATCCTACTATATGACACCAAACAGTCTACATTACTGACACAAATACACAGAAATCCTACTAATGTATATCTCCAGCCCAATTTTGTCACATAGTGCACGTTCTTACTCAATTCCAGATTTATGAGGTAATATGACCAAACTCACAACCTTATCAAGTGAAATCCCTTTGCATATTTCCATGAAGTGCAGCCAGTTGTCATTTACAGCAAAGAAACCAATGCTGAACAAATCTTCCCCGTTTGGAAATACACAACAGACAAGACTCCAACCAAAACACTCATGTTTATGAAATATATTACATTCCTACTATATCAAGCATGCAAAACAAACACAAATGCTAGTACTTATGAGATTACATGATATCAGCTTAAAATCTGTAGCCAGAACACATTATACTATAGCATCAACTAGTAACCCAATTTCTTTCATGTTGAATTACAGTACGGGTACACAATGGTAACAATAAACAGTGGCTGTTTGTATTACCAAAACAATGAGTGGGGGAGGGCAGGAGACTGGGACAGATGGATGTACAATCGTACACGCAAGGCATGCTCCTGTTTATTAAGTTTTATGAGCCTGCAATACCACACATTCTTAACTGTGGTTACTACAAGGTGACTAAATGCTAACAGCCCCATTGCCTGCTTAAATTAAACTTGCCACACAAGTATGTGGGACAGGATACAGCTTAATTAATTTTAGCGGACAAATGGTCAGCTTCCTGTCCCAGATACCTTCCACAAGAGACAAGTGCCCACATATCCCTTGAATAGCAGGCTTGGTGAGTATCCCTGCATATCAGGACAATGTGAGAAAAACCTCTACCTCCACTGGGAATCAAAACCTAAACCTCCAGTCATCTTGAGTGTATGCACATTACTATACCGACCAGGCTCACAAACTGCTTGTATTTGGGCATTACTTAAAACTACTGTACACAGTTCACGTTCATACCACAATTCCTATCTACATGAATGCTGCAACGGCACAATCATATAGTACCTAGGCTATGGAGTGAACCATTCTGGGTCTGAATACACTAGCAGGGGCACACACATCCAGACCGACTCTGGGGGCCACACCAGCTTCTATTCCAACAGCCCCGGGGTTCTTTCACGGGGGTAACGCGACCGGTACTTAACGCCGTAGTTACGAATGAGGGGAGCCATACCCCCACTCTACCTACATACTTGAATGGCGTGAACACAACTTTATCTTTTCTATGCCATCCACATTCGTCCTGTTACTCCCTGCCTTCGAATCAAATTACGATGAAACAGCCCTCAACGCAGTTTTATAATGGTGTAACATTTGCTACACCTAAATGCAATTACACCAGTTCCGATTCTACAACGTAATACAGCACGGTACATACTGATGTTGGACAGCGCAACATCAAACTTCGCCTATAACAAGGTACTTTTATTCACTGCCTATTGTGGTGAACCACAATTCTACTTTCACACTGCATTAGGCAGTACATTTCTGCAGCGTAACTGGCGTCATTCCAACCATGGACACAACATGGCGGATGTTCATGAACAAAAGACCAAAACCACATTTTTCGGCACTACACTACTGCTAACAATCCTTCCCAAAGCGCGGCGTTCTTTAAAAGTGAAGTCAAAGAGAAAGTAAATAAAACAACTCTGGATTATTTGCATAAATAGTAGGCACGTCACACTTACCATAACGCGGTACGTAACTACGCCTTTGCCGTTCAATATCGCGTACACATCATTCAATATGGTGAACAACATGGATTAGAGTAGATACAGTGACGCCAGGGCACCTGCATTCATCCGTGGAAGTCGTTGGAACTGGCTGGTAACGTAGTTTGCATGGTAATCAGTGGTTTACATTGCATCATCTGTAGTTGGTGATGTCATCAGTGTTTTCTTTCCTCTTATCTCCCAGTGTTATTTATTTATTTATTTATGTCCATGTAGTTATATGGTAACATTAGACTTACCAATATGCAGAAAGTCATATACACATTAAAGTCAATTTTTAAATAATATAATATTAATGCATTAATAAAAGGTAATAGAATACAATATTTTAAAATATGGTACTATAGATAGAGCTGTTACTACAAGTAGTAATCTGTGGTTAACAGCTGCCATCTATATATCAGTGATGCATAAATGATAAGGCGCCGTGTTTGACAGAAACAGTAGCGGAATCGGTAAGAAGGGTAAAACCATTTTATCTCCATATTTTTACTTATTTCCCCGCTTATAAAAGAAATTAGTTTAGCCAATGAATAATTTTGAATAAGTCTGCAGCAACAGGAGAGAGTTCCTTTGAACTGTTACTTAATTGTAAGCATGTCTTAACTACCCAAAATCCCAGTGCTGGACTATCATGGTGAAGTATAAAATAGGACCAATCTACTCTTCAAGATCGTTTATCTACTAGCAGCAAAAAGTTTAAAATGGCAATCAAAGAGTTCTTTTTTCTCACCCCTCCTACTCTGTTAGAAAAGTTGTATTGCTAAGAAGTGATTGATTGTAATCAAGGACCTGACTGGAAACATTCTATGTAGATTTAAGTTGTACAGATTACAGTTCCTCTTGTTAGGAATATCTATGTAATTTTTTACTTTATTTGTTCTATAATTTTTCTTGTTATGTACATTGCATGTGACTGTATTCTATATCAAATTGCCCTCTTCATTGTGTGTATTTATTTAGACTGATGTATCGTACTTGCTAATGACTATGGGATATATATATATATGTCTATCTATAGTCTGTTGAAATTGTAGAACTTAAATTCAAGTTATGTTACCACCAAAGACACTTACCTGCAAGAGGCTTTTTTTCTTTCAGTCATTCTATCAGTTAGCAGAACAGAATGATTGATATTGCACTTACTGTGCAGCATGCTTGTCATGTCAAACCTGCACAGTACCAGGCCTAAGTTTCTGACCACTATAAAATAGAACATGTATAAATTACAACCTTCACTATGAAGACTTAAATATATATCAAATATGTAATTAATCTTTAAGTAAACTTAAGTCTTATGGGACCTGACACTGTGTCATTGGGCAAGTGGTTACTGCTAGGATTGCTTGACCCTGATGATGAAGGCAATATGACCTATCAAAACATTGGAATCTGCTCTTTCAACAACACAGCATCATATTCCTGAAGACTTGAGTAGTCACAGTGTTTAAGTGTATGCATCTGTGAAGACACATTAGATTGGACTGCAGTTGTGTGTTTCTCTGTCAATGCTGAAAAGACAGGGAAAATGAGGTCTACTTCACTGTCTTACTAATATTAATAGTACCAAATTTTTGGGATTAATCATTGTTAGTACATTGTCATGGAAGGATCATATTACTAGACTAACATCAAAACTAAATAAGGCTTGTTATGCAATAAGGGCAATAAAGCCATTTATGTCTTTAGATGTAATGAAAATGATCTATTATTCTTATGTTCACTCAGTTATATCTTATGGTATTATCTTTTGGGGTAATTCTCATCTTAGTGATAGTATTTTTAAAATTCAAAAAAGAATAATAAGAGTCATTACAAATTCTGGTAGACATGACTCATGCCGTGATTTTTATAAAAAGTTACAAATATTTCCACTTCCGTCCCAATATATCTTCTCATTACTTGTTTTTGTCAACAAGAATAGAAGTTGCTTTATATCTAATTCTGAGATTCATGGCATTAATACATGTCATAACCACAATTTACATTTGCCTTCCACAAATCTAACACTAGTGCAAAAAGGAGTCCTTTTTTCTGGAAGTAAGATTTATAACCGCTTAACATTAAACATTAAAATGCTATCTAAAGATGCTAACCGCTTCAAATCTACACTAAGAACCTACCTCACAGAACATGCGTTCTATAGTCTCGACGAATATTACCAACTAACTTCCTAATGATTAAGGTTCTTTTTATATTTTTTACTTTTGTTACCTCTTTTGATTAAAAAAATAATTCAATTATAATTTTAATTTATACATGCTTTTATTACCGTCATTATTCATCTTATGTATCTACACATACTGTACTGTTGTATTACTTTATTGTTGTATTATGACAAATGCCTTGCATACTTATGTAGAATGTGACTGATTCCATATCTGTAAAGATCTACGGAAGGTGAATAAATAAGATATGATATAATTAGCTTTTTTTTTAATAGGTGTTTTCTTAACATGGTCATTGGCAGGATATCTTTCAGTTGTCTTCTATTGTAATGGAATTTTTCTGTGAAGGAAATGTGTAAGTAAAGAACAGTCATAATTATTCATTTCTAGGAAACACAACATAGGTCTAAAATTATGCCAAGCTTCAAACAGCAGAAAGCCACGAATTTGTGAACGGAATGAAACAATCCTAATGACTGTTCCTCTTCACCAACATGGAGCCAACTCAGTAATAAAGTCACTTAAAGGTATGGGTGGAAACAAACTGAACATATGGTGCAGTAAAATTTATGCCTTCCTTCCACAAATATATCTTGATTGCAGGACCATAAATCTATTTACCTTATTCAGAAAAAGTATGCCACTTCTGCCAGACATTAATTACAAAGGAATTATTATGCCATAATTCTCACCTCTATTAAAACTATATTTATAGGACTAATTTTTCTTCATTGTCAGGTGTAATAGCAGAATGTAATACAAGTAGCATTGGCTGTTCCTGTATATCAAAGTGGAGAGTGGAGGAATCCAAATGGAACAGTCAGTCATTAGCATTAGCACAATTATGCAGAGGCTTTGTTGTAGACAAGACTGTCACACAGAATAATCAGGTAAATTATGCTGAAATGTTGCTTACAGGAAGCAACATAGAATTAGTCATCATATGCTGAAATTAATATAAAAATAGTCACTCATATATCAACACTACCAATTGCAGTACTGGTAATAGCTAGGTTATACCATATTTCCCGGCCCACAAGACGCACCGTGATTTTTTCGTTAGAAATTTTAGAAAAAAAAAAATGTTGAATGTATTTTAATTTTAATAATTTATTGGAAGAAAACAGTATTGTTACATACCAAAATTAGCAACCATAATATAATTTATTCATCATAGAAACCCAGAAAATCGTCGTCACTGCCACT
>JGI20166J26741_11712918_pt1 | contig 10760 bp, 6 predicted proteins | sample TergutCu122P5_FD_26741 | JGI IMG/M metagenome (IMG submission 26741) | reverse complement strand
GCGTTATCGCCGCGGTCAGCGTGGTTTTGCCATGGTCTATATGGCCGATCGTTCCGACATTGACATGCGGCTTCGTCCGCGTGAATTTTTCCTTCGCCATTTCATGTCTCCTTGGACAAAATATTCAATCAGACAATCAATCGATCCTTGCGCTCAATCGATTGTTGCTTTGGAGCCCACGATCGGATTTGAACCGATGACTTCCTCCTTACCAAGGAGGTACTCTACCCCTGAGTTACGTGGGCGAAGATCGTCGAACCGGATGGTTGCCGTTCCTCTTGGTTGTCGCCAGAGGAGATACTGGAGCGGGAAACGAGACTCGAACCCGCAACCCTCAGCTTGGAAGGCTGATGCTCTACCATTGAGCTATTCCCGCTTCCTCATAACGCTACGCGCCGCCAAGCGCGGCTCCATCGCACCAGGATGTGGTGGAGGGGGGAGGATTCGAACCTCCGAAGGCTCCGCCGGCAGATTTACAGTCTGCTCCCTTTGGCCACTTGGGAACCCCTCCACTGTATCACCAAAAGACAAGAGCAAGAAAGCTGATAACGATCCGGTCAGCCGCTTTCTGGCTCTTGTCTTCTCAATTTCCTGGAGCTGGCGATGGGACTTGAACCCGCAACCCCCTGATTACAAATCAGGTGCTCTGCCAATTGAGCTACGCCAGCATGAACCCGAAAAATATACTCGACAAAATTTAAAAATCAATATGTTTTTCGCGCGACCATTCAATAAAAAACCGGGAAGTTGCCTTCCCGGTTTTGTGGTGGATCATGTGCCCGCGCAGGTCATCCGTTCAGCGGATTCTTGACATACGAGGACTCGCGGTAGCGCTCAAACGCCATGGCGAGTGTACGGTACACGATGTGGGCAAACTTGGTGTACGGCAGGTAGAGGAAGAGCATCATGACAGAGATGAGATGCACATAGTACACGATATACCCGAGCGAAACGACGCCAACCAGGCGCAGTACCTCCGCGGCAAGCCCTGTCACGCCCACGCCCATGATAATCCAGATCAGAAACCAGTCATAAAATGTGTTGGCTGTTCCCGCCGCCTCCATTTTATTTCTGTTCTGCCACAGGATGACTGTGCCCATAATCATCGCCACAGCCGCGACGTTGGCCACCCACTTGACCGGCCCCCACATGGAGAGGGGACCGTGCATGGAGGGCCAAAAGATCCCCAGCACGTCCTGGACGAACAGCGAATAGCAGGTCACGAAAAACAGACCGATGAATGCCCAAACCAGGGGCTGATGCCCTCTGACCCGGTCGGCATTGATCGTGCACTCGCGAAACCGTTTGTGCGCAAGGATTTCGAGGATTGCCGGCCACAAGAATTGTTTGATGAACTGGGGCACTGACGGCCGGTACAGGACTTCATTCTGACCGATGGAAGCCGTCATGCCGTTCCAAAGCGCGGACGCGCCCTTGTACAGGGAAAACACAGCGATGCCGACAGAGCCCAGCATGATGATGTCGATGAACAGCACGTTCTTTGCCAACAGGCGAAAATCCCAATGACCAAAAAAATGCGTGTAGCCGACCTTGGCGAACTGCTCGCCGGACGGGAAATGCATGCCGCCGGAAATCAGCCACATAAAGAAGATGACAACAGCCGGAATGCCGATCAGCACCGGGAGGTTCTTTGCTTTGCTGCACAGGTCCGCAAGCCCTTTCGGCCAGCCGAGCGAGCGGTAGACATAGGCCCTGATCGCCCCCAGCACATCGCCGGGACGGGCGCCGCGCGGACAGAGCGCGATGCAATCGCCGCAGTGATGGCACAAGTATACATTGGGGTCCGCGATCAGTTGATCCTTCAGGCCCCATTGGGCAAGGATCATCTCTTTGCGCGGAAACGGTTTGGTGTCGGAGGAAAGCGGGCAGGCGACCGAGCACGTCGCGCATTGATAACACTGCTTCAACGTGTTACCGCCAGCCTCCTTCATGGCTCTGATAAATTCAAGATCGGGTTGCACGTTCATAGTCATTCATTTCCTCCTGTCAGGCAAAATGATAATCGGCACAGCGTCTCTCTGGCGGAAACCGGTAACACAAAAAGGTCGCCGCCATCCTGTAATAAACGAGGATGGCGGCGTTTTCAAGACGATACGATCAATAACCCTTAAATGGATTTGGTCCCATGGCAACGATTTCTTCAACGAACTCGTCGATGATCGCCGGAAGCTTATCATAATCGGTAATGGCGATTTCACGGACACCGCACCGTTCAGGCTCGAGCCCCAGCGAGCCGAGGGTTTCGCCGATGTTTTCCATGCGCCGCGAAGCAATCTCAGATCCCTTGACAAAATGGCACTGATAATCGTCGCCGTACTTGCAGCCAAGCAGCAACGCGCCATCCATGCCGGAAGACATGGCATCCTTGATCCACACCATGTTGACCGAACCCAGGCAACGGACCGGGATGAAACGAACCAGCCGGTTCATCTTGTTCCGATGCATGCCCGACATGTCGATTGCCGGATAGGCGTCGTTCTCGCAGACAAAAACGGCTACGCGCAGCTTCTCCTCATCGTCGTCGGGCACTTCGATGGATTTGACCATCGAACCGATCATATCGATGCTGTAATCGGCGAAGTTGATGATCCGCTCGGGGCAGGCGCCCATACAGGTGCCACAGCGGCGGCAACGGGTCGGGTTGGGGAGCGGCGTACCCTTCTCGTCGTCGTCCAATGCGCCGAAAGGACATTCTTCCGTACAGCGCTTGCATTGGGTACAACGCGAAAAGAAGAAATCCGGATAGGTCTGATCGCCGGAGCGCGGATGCACCGCAACGCCCCGATTCGCCGACTCGATGCACTGGATCGCCTTCAAAGCCGCGCCGGTCGCATCGTCAATGGTCTCGTCCATGGTTTCGGCCTTGCGGACGCCGCCACAGTTGTAGATACCGGTCCTTCTCGTCTCATACGGAAAGCAGACAAAGTGCGAGTCGGCATAGCCGTCGAACAGGTCGAGGTCGAGGAAGGCCGGTCCCTGACGGTAGGCAAGGTTGATCGTATTGGCGCCGGCCGTGGTCGGAATCATGCCGGCGGCGAGAACGACCATATCCACTTCCAGTTGGAGGTTCTCACCCAACAGATTGTCTTCGACATCGACAAGCAACGCGCCCCCGCCAGCCGTCACCTTGGTGACCGCCGCCTTGGTCATGAACACCCCGTCTTTGGCCTGCATGCTCTTGTAAAAGAACTCGGCGTTGCCCGGAGTGCGCATGTGCTGGTACAGGATGTACGCCTTTCCGTCGACCGGGTTGTCCTCCACCACATAGTTGGCCTGCTTCAGGGCAACCATGGAGGTGACCGAGTTGCAGTACGGAAAATCCTTGTCATCTTCCTTGCCGCCCGGACTTTGCACAAAGGCGACCCGGGCGGGCACCTTGCCGTTCTTCGCCAGCTTTTCGAATTCGGCATTCGTCACCACATTGGCAATCTTGCCGTGGCCGAGGTGCTCATACTGCGAAACATCGGCGGGGGTCCAGCCGGTTGCCAGCACGACCGCGCCGAACATCTCGCCATCAGGATTGGCGGTGGTGTACTTCTGCAACCCCTTGTTCGGGTCTTCAAGTTCGCCCTTGTTGATCAGATCCTGCTGGTCAGCGGTCACCTTGGCGGGGGCATCCCATTCCGAGGCTGCGCCCGCCGTCTTGAAGGTGACGTTGAACTGGCCCGGAGCACCGCCGATACGCGCCACTTCGGTCCCGGTTTTGACCGTAATCTTGCCGTTGGCCTGCACCTCGGCAACCATGTTCTGGATGCTCGGGTTCTCGAGGTCGGCATACGGGTAGGCGGTCGGGAACATCTTGCGCCAGCCCAGGGCCTTGCCGCCCAACTGCGCTTCCTTTTCAACCAGGGTGACTTCGTATCCGGCCTTGGCAGCCTCCTGGGCGGCCGTCAATCCGGCGATGCCGCCACCCATGACCAGGATCTTTTTCGAGATGGTTTCCAGCTTGTAGGGCGCGGGCAGTTCGGTTTTCTGGGCCCTGGTCACGGCCATCCGGACATAGTCCGTCGCCATTTCCTGGAGGAAATCGTCGACGCTGCCGTCATCTTTCAACGAACCGGTCCAGGCAACGTGCTCGCGCAGGTTGCCCCGCACGGTGATGGTCTGTTCGCCGAAATTGAACTCCTGCTGCATGACGCGCGGCGAGCAGCCGCAGACCACGATCGTGTTCACCCCTTGATCAGCGATGTCTTTCTCGATGAATGCCCGTCCTTCCGCGCCACACAGACAGGCGTGATCCTTCATCGCAATGCCGGCGTCAGAAGCCGCATCCTTCAGGCCATCAACATCGAGGACAGCGCCAATGCCGCAACCAGTACAGAGATATGCACCATATACTTTCTTCATTGACTCTTCCTCCTAACGTCCGATCTGAATTGCTTTAAGGGCGGCTGCCGTGGAGGCTTGTCCACTGGTATACACATCGACGGCAGCTTTGGCGCAACCTGCTGAGAGCATTCCCTTCGCAGCATCAGAAACCACGAATCCATTGCCGTCCATGGCCACATTCAAGGCCTTGCCCTGCTCTCCCAGCGCCGGTTCCATGCCGGTTGCCAGAACGCACAGGTCGACTTTCTGGTGAACCTTGGCGCCGGTAATGGCATTTTCAGCGGTGACAGTCACGCCGCCATCCCGCTCCGCGACGATGTCGGCCACCTTCCCCTTGATGAAGGTCGTATTGGCATCGGCCATGAACTTCTCGCGGAAATGCTCGTACTTGCCCGGGGTGCGCAGATCGATGTAGAAGACGTAGATCTTGGCATCCGGATATTGAGCTCGGATATAGGAGATCTGCTTGAAGGTCGCCATGCAGCAGATGTAGGAGCAGTGCTGCAGATGGTTCTCGTCGCGCGAACCGGCACATTGGACAAAGGCAAAAGAGGCGGGCTCCTTGCCGTCGCCGGGACGAAGAATTTTGCCTTTGGTCGGGCCGTTGGCGGCTGCCAGGCGCTCCATCATCATGTTGGTGACGATGGCCTTCGAGGAGCTGAAGTTCAGGTTGGTGATCTTGGCGGGATCGTAGGGATTCCACCCGGTCGACCAGATGATGGAGCTGACCTTCAGGGTAAAGGTTTGCGGCTGCATGTCCAGATCAACCGCATTGTACTTGCAGGCAGCTTTGATCGCATCCAGCGATGCGGCGGAGCAGGCCTCTTTCGCCAGGACATACCTGCGCGGAAAGGCCATCTCATGGGGAAGATACACTGCCTTGGTGGTGTTCATGCCGAAGTTGAACGGATCGGCGATTTCCTCGCCGCAAGCTTGCGCGCAATCGCCACAGGCCGTGCAGTTGGCATTGATGTACCGTGGCGCTGTTTCCAACTGGACCTCGAAATTTCCCGGGCCGCCGCTGACCGACTTGACAGTCGTCAGGGTATAGGTCCTGATCCGACGGTTGTCTTTGATGCGCTTAAAATTGATTTCAAGCCCACAGGTGGGGGGACAAAGTTTGGGGAAATACTGGTTGAGCTGGGCAACCCGGCCGCCAAAGTAGGCGTTCTTCTCAACAAGAAAAACATCGTTGCCGACTTCAGCAGCTTCGAGCGCGGCGGTCAGACCACTGATACCGCCACCCACAACCAGTACCGCACCATTGCCTGCAGTGTTACTCATGCCAATCCTCCATGACTGCTGGTATTGATGAAAGGTGATTTCTGGTTCAATTGATCCGAAATTTGAAAAATTACTTCATCTTTCGGATCAACTCAAACAAAAACAACCCAGTTGATACAAAAAATCTCCAGACTCCACAAAAGGAGTCTGGAGATTTTTGATCAGATAATCAATGTGTTATCGAAATCAAAGCCAAGGAGTGGTCTCGATAACGTTGATGCACGGAACCTTCTCGCACTTCCACTCTTTGGTCTTCGGATCAAAGGTGGAGTTGACGAAGACCTTCCAGTTCTCGTCATCGCAGGTCGGATAGTCGGAACGATAGTAGAATCCGGGATAACGGGATTCCTTCCGGAACTCGATGTGACGGATATGGGTCTCTACACACCAGATGCGGTGATAGTTCTCCCAGGCACGCATCAACTCATGCAGGTCGCCGGCGGCCATCTTCTCCGCATCTTCACGCATCAGCCGGAGCAGGTCGAGACAGATGTTGAGCAGTTTGCCGGAGGTCATGTAGTAGGTGGCCACACCACCGCCGTACTCGTCGGTGGCCTTCATCAGACGCATCATCATACCGGCCGGCTTGACGTAGTTCGGGTTCACGTCGGCTGCGGTGGTTGCATCCTTGAACTGATTGTACAGCCGAACCGGTGCGTACACCTCGTCGGCCAGCTCTTTTGCAGTCTGCGCCAACTCGGGAGTAAAGCCGGCGTTGTCGCGGCAGTACTTGACCATCTGCTTGGCACAGATACGGCCTTCGGCATGGGAGCCGGAGGAGAACTTGTGGCCGGAGGCGCCGACGCCGTCACCGGCGGTGAACAGACCGTTGACGGTGGTCATGCGGTTGTAGCCCCATTTGTACTGATGCGAGCGGGGACCATTGATGGCGGGAACCCAGTCCTCTTCTGGGCCGGAGGTCCAGATGCCGCAGCAGCCGGAGTGGGAACCCAGCATGTAGGGTTCGGTCGGCATGATCTCGGAGCCAACCTTCTCGGGCTCGATGTCCATACCGGCCCACAGACCGGCCTGGCCAACGGACATATCCAGGAAGTCTTCCCATGCCTCGGATTCGAGGTGCTTCCAGAACTTCTTCACCTCTTTCTCATCCTTGCCGGCGGCGCGCTGCGCATCCAGGAAGGCGTTCAGAGCAACCTCGGTGGCCATGTAGATCGGGCCGCGGCCAGCCTTCAGCTCGTTGAGCATCAGGTGGTTCCGCAGACAGGTCGGGGTAACGGGAGATGCGCCATAGGGCATGTACTTGGCCAGCTCGTCCTTGACCGCCGGGCTGTTGGCGTAGAACTCGCCCAGACCGTTCTGTACTTTGGCCTTGAACAGAAGGAACCAGGCGCCAACCGGACCGTATCCATCTTTGAAGCGCGAGGGGGTGAAACGGTTTTCCATCATGGTCAGCGTGGCGCCGACCTGAGCGCACATGGTGTAGGTGGAACCGGCATTCCATACCGGATACCAGGCGCGGCCTTTGCCTTCGCCGGTGGACCGCGGCCGGAAAATGTTGACCGCGCCGCCGCAGGCTACGAGAGCGGTTTTGCACTTGAACACATGCACCTTGTTCTCACGGGTCGAGAAACCGACAGCGCCGGCGATGGTATTCTCTTTGTTCTTGTCAAGCAGCATCTTGACGATGAAAACGCGCTCCAGAATGTTTTCTTCGCCCAGCGCCTTTTTGGCAGGCTCGGCAACGATACACTTATAGGACTCGCCGTTGATCATGATCTGCCACTTGCCGGTACGAACCGGGGTGCCGCCTTCGCGGAGGGTCTTGGCAGGCTTGGCGCCGTCGAGGTTGGAGCCGTCGTCCGCTCTCTTCCAGATCGGCAGTCCCCATTCCTCAAACAGCATAACAGACTCGTCCACGTGACGGCCGAGGTCATAGATCAGATCCTCGCGAACCACGCCCATCAGGTCGTTGCGCACCATCTTGACATAGTCTTCGATGGGGTTCTCGCCGATGTAGGTGTTGATGGCGGACAGGCCCTGCGCAACAGCGCCGGAACGCTCCAGGGACGCCTTGTCGCAGAGGATGACTTTCATGCCCTCGGGGGCCCACTTCTTGATCTCGAAAGCGGTGCCGCAGGCAGCCATACCGCCGCCAACGATCAGTACATCACAGCTATGCTCAACGATTTCCGGATCGACGACGGCAACAAGCTCGCCTTTTGGCTTATTCGGTAATGCCATATTCCTATCTCCTTAAGATAATAGTATCAGAACAGAACTCAAACCTAATGAACCCCAATCCGCCTTGGCAATCAGGCCAGTTTGGTGGGCTTCGGCAGATTGCTTTCGAGCAGCAGGCATTCGTCATCCAGATTCGCGCCCCGCTGGCCGGCATAGTCGTTGGCCGCGCCTTCCGCTGTGGTCCGGATGGGGAACTTGAAGCGTTTGATGTTGCCGTTGCGGAACTTGACGGTCCACATGATGGAGTCGGAAGAACGCATCGGGTGAACCTGGCCGCCCAGCGGCACAAAGTCGTCGTACCCACGGACAAAGATCGCGCCCTGCGGACAAATCTTGACACAGGAATAGCACTCCCAGCATGCATCCGGCTCCTGATTGTATGCCCTCATGGCCTCGACATTGAGCACCATCAGGTCATTGGGGCAGATGTACATGCAGGCGGTCTTGTCGCCGCCCTTACAACCATCGCACTTTGAAGGATCTACGTAACTTGGCATTTAAACTACCTCCTCACTTGGATTTTCCGTTTCGGCGCCCGATCTGGACAACCATCAACCTCTGACTTCACTGTACAAGCAACACAAACACGCATGGCGCGGAGCCATCCGTTTTTGACCGCAGTCGGTGCGCGGCCCGCTCATTATTTGCACCCATTCGCAAATCAATTTCCATGGCACAAAAAAATGAACAGCCACTCATTTCCAGACCTTAGCACTATTAATTTGTTACCGTCTCGATGTCAAGAAAAATCGTCAAAATAGTACGGAATAACAAAATTTAACAAACCGGCATCGAACAACTAAATCTAATAATAGCATCAGAAATATGGATAAATGCTGCCGGCCATCTCCACACAACGAATCGCTGTTCGCCATGCGCCCGCAATCCGGCCGGATGCCGGATTGTTTTATGCCGCAACGTGCCGTCATCGTTGATCGTTTTCAGAATAGGTCGTACGAACCAGAACTTCGCGCGGACGCGAACCGTCGGCCGGGCCGACAATGCCCTCTTTCTCCATGATCTCGATCATCCGGGCGGCACGGTTGTACCCCACCCGCAACCTGCGCTGCACCATGGAGATCGAGGCCTGGCCCGTCTCGGTGACCACGGCGACCGCCTCGTCATATTTTTCATCGTAGTCCTCGCTGCCGGCATCGGTCTCCTCTGGAACCTCCTCGATACCGTGCAGCACCGATTCGTCGTACTCGGCGGTCCCCTGACTTTTGAGGTAGTCGACCAGCCGGTCCGTTTCCTGCTCGGAGATGAAGGCGCCGTGGATCCGCTGCAACTTGGCCGCGCCGGGCGGCAAGAACAGCATGTCGCCCATGCCGAGCAGATGTTCGGCCCCGGACCCGTCGAGAATGGTCCGGGAGTCGACCTTGGACGAAACCTTAAACGAGATGCGGGTGGGGAAGTTGGCCTTGATCAGGCCGGTCAGCACATCGACCGATGGCCGCTGGGTGGCCAGGATGATGTGCATGCCCGCGGCGCGCGCCATCTGCGCCAGACGGGCTATCGAGGTTTCCACGTCCTTGGAGGCGACCATCATCAGGTCGGCCAGTTCGTCGACAATGACCACAATCGAGGGGAGCTTCTCTTCGGCCGCCTGGTTGTACGAGGCCAGCGACTTGACCCGCCTCTCCTCCAGCAGACGGTAGCGGCGCTCCATTTCCCGAACCGCCCACTGCAGGGCGCGGGAGGCCATCTTCGCCTCCACCACCACGGGATGGAGCAGATGCGGGATGTCATCGTACACCGACAGCTCGATCCGCTTGGGATCGATCATGAGCAGACGGACCTCCTCCGGGGTCGCCCTGAACAGGATCGAGGCGATAAAGGCATTGATCGCCACCGATTTGCCCGCGCCGGTGGCCCCGGCGATGAGCAGATGCGGCATCCGGGCCAGATTGGCGACCACCGGCTGGCCGATGACGTCAAAGCCCAGGGCCAGGGTCAGGGGCGAGGCGGCGTCCTGGTAGGCGGAACTCGTCAGGATATCGTGGAGAAAAACCGTTCTCCGCACCGGATTGGGGATCTCGATGCCGATGGCCGCCTTGCCGGGGATCGAACCGACGATGCGCACCCGATCGACGCGGAGCACCATCGCCAGATCATCGGCCAGGGTCACGATGCGGTTGATTTTGACCCCTGGCGCCGGCGAGAATTCATAGGTTGTCACCACCGGTCCGGGCGAGATCCCGGCGACCGTCCCCTGCACGCCAAAATCCTGCAACTTCGCCGTCAGGGTCGCGCTCACCTCGTAGTAGTGCTCCCGGCTCAGTTCGATATTCTCTTCCTCGTACCGATCCAACAGGGAGAGCGGCGGCAGCCGGTATCGTCCCCTGCCGCCCGCCTGCGTGCCGCGAGACCGCTCCCTGACCGGCGGCGCTCCATCGGGCGGGCGGAGATCATGCGCCGCGGGCTGCGGTTCGTCACGGGTCGGCACAGCCTCGTCCCGTCGATTCCGGGTTCGGGATTTCCGCACCTTGACCGGAGGTTCCTCCATCTCCGGCGGCTCCCCCGGCCGGGCTGCCAGGCGATTTTCGGGCCGGCGCACCAGCGCCAGAGGACTCAAGCGGACCGCCGCCATCAACGACAGCAAGGCCATCGGCACCAGGACCAGAATCGTGCCGACGCCGCCGATCGCGCCGTTGAGCAGACGCCACACCAGGGCGCCAAGATAGCCGCCCGGCGTGATGCAGGCGGCGGGGACCAGCAACTGGTCCACGGAGCCGAACAGGCCCGAGGAGCTGAGCATGATCCCGGAGATGCCGACCACGATGGCGGGCAGCCGGTCGGCGGCGGTGCGGGAAAACAGGGTTGTGCCCAGGGTGTATCCCAACAGCGCGATTGGGAAGAAGCCGATCAGGCCGAGAAAGGAAAAGAGATAGTGGGCCGCATAAAAACCGATGGCGCCGCACCAG
>JGI20166J26741_11712807_pt1 | contig 10760 bp, 6 predicted proteins | sample TergutCu122P5_FD_26741 | JGI IMG/M metagenome (IMG submission 26741) | reverse complement strand
GCGCCACCGCCGGCAAACTCCGCGAAGCCACGCGCCCCGGCACGATTTACCGCGTGAGCCTCGCCACACCCGCGCCCGCCCAAACCGCCAAGAAGAATCTTGGCGCTCCCAGAGACACGCCCTCCGACATCGAAATGCTCCTGCGCATCACCGCGCAAAACCCCCGCACGCACGCCATCACCGCCACGCTCGAGGACACCGCGAGCGACTGGACACGCGAACTCCACGGCACCGCGACCGACAACATCTTCCGCGCCGCCGGCCACCCCATCCGCCTCGCGAGCGGCGCCGCCGGGTCGGGTGGCACGGGCGTCCCGCCCGTGGGATTGAGTGACATGGACGTTCCGCCCATGCAAAACACCACGCTCTCATCCACCCCGCAAAAACTCACGGGCGGGACGCCCGTGCCACCCGACCCAACCAACGCCACCCAGCGCATCACACTTGCCCTCCGCTTCTCCGCCACCGACGCGCGCGCGCTCGAAGGCACCTTGCAAACCACCGCCCCGTTCGCAATCACGCTCGCGCCCGCCGACGAAAACTACCTCGCCCAAGTCGCCGCGCAAAAAACCGAACGACTCCGCAACGCCGCCGAGCAAGCGCGCCTCGACCACCTCGCCACGCACCCCACACTCGACACCCTCCCGCCCGCCGACGGCGCCTACCTCTGGCGCGCGGACACCGGCCTCTGGCTCCCGCTCCCGCGCAACGACGCCCGCGTCGCCCGCTCCACGATGCAGAAAATCGGCGGCATCTGGAACGCCGCGCGCTCCCTCGTCGCCAAGCGCGCCGACAAACAAGACACCGGCACGCTCACCTTTGAAGGCGCCGCCCCGCCGCCCATTGCCCCCGCCGACGCCACCGCCAGCCAACCCATCATTCTCGCCTATCGCGGCCCGATGAAAATCTACGCAGGTGTCCCGCCCGGCCGCATTCCCATTGAAGTCGCCCCCCTCGAAACCAAAACCCCCGCGGGCAAACGCGCGAGCGTGCGCACCGCCGAACTCGAACGCCTCGGCGACGCCGCCGCGACCTTCGGCGCCGCCGCCATTGCCGCGACCATCGAGCGCCCCGCCGCGCCCGCAACCGCTGCCGCCAACAACAACAACATTTACCTCGTCCGCATCACGCGCCCCCTGCCCCCGGGCCGCTACGCGCTCGCCGCCCCCGACCAACCCTTCGAGTTTGAAGTCCGGGGCGAGTTGTCACGTTAAACGTGACAAACTTCCGCGCGCCGCCGCCTCGCTTTCCCATTGAACATCACGCGCAAAACTGCATCGAATTAGGCGGCTCGTTTCACAGCCGGTTTTTATCGTTCGTTTTTCGTTTTTCCACACTTTCCTCTTTCCACTTTTCATTCCCGTATTTCCCAATGCACACCTTTCTCGCCACGACCAATCCCATCGACGTCTTCATGCGCTGCGACTTGTTCGGGCAAATCATCATCGTCATCCTCGCGCTGTTCAGCCTCATCGCGTGGGCCATCATGATTGGCAAGCGCAACGAACTCGGCCAAATTCGCCGCCTCAACCTCGCCTTCGAGCAACACCTGCGCGACCAGCGCTCGCTGCTCGACCTGCCCGAGTCGTATCGCAGCAAGCGCTCCATCCCCTACGGCGACTTGTTCGCCGACGCCATCGACGGCTACTGGCGCGCCGCCGAAAAAGGCCAGGCGCGCGGCGTGGACAGCCCGCAATTCCGCCTCGAGCACACCGAGACCGCCATCCAGCGCGCGCTCGCCCGGCAAATCCTCCGCTACGAATCGAGCATGGTGTTTCTCGCCTCCATCGTGTCGGGCGCGCCTTTCCTCGGACTGCTCGGAACGGTGTGGGGCGTGATGGAGGCGTTCAACGCCGTCTCGCTCCAGCAGACCGCAAGCATCCAGACGCTCGCCCCCGGCGTCTCCGCGGCGCTGCTCACGACAATCTCCGGCCTCGTGGTCGCGATTCCCTCGCTCATCGGCTACAATATTCTTTTCGCCAACAACAAACGCCTCGTCACCGAGCTTGAAAACTACGCCAGCTCGCTCGCCGACCGCATCGAGCTGGAGGCGCAGTGAAGAAATTAAGAATTAAGATTTAAGAATTAAGAAGTGGGGCCTGCGGCCCGAGTCCGCTCGCTTCGCTCGCAAAAACAAATGAATCACCCAGCCACCAATTCTACTCAAAACCCGCGCGCGAAGCGCGCTCTGACTGACTTCTTAATTCTTAATTCTTAATTCTTAATTTCCTTCCATGGCCCGCACTTTCAGACGCCGGCGAGAGTCGCACCCGATATCAGAGTTGAATGTCGTCAACCTGATAGACCTCGGCTTCACGCTGCTCATCATCTTCATGATCGCCACTCCCCTCATCAACCAGGAGCAGACGATTCCCGTCAACCTGCCCATCGAGTCGCGCAGCGCAACGATCAAGCCCGACCCGAGGACCAAATTCGTCGCGATAACCATTCGCACGCAGGGCGATTATTTTGTCGACCAGATGCAAGTGTCGCCCGCCGATTTGCGGACGCGGCTGCGCGCGCTTGGCACGCATCCCGACAACATCGTCATCCGCATCCGCGCCGACGGCAGCATCCCGTATCAAAAAATCATTTCGCTCATGGACGACCTAAAGCAGAACAACCTGAACAAAGTCACCTTTGACACACAATCGGGGTCGTGAGGCACAAGGTGGCACGGGCACTCTTGTCTGTGCCACCCTTTTATTCCGCAGGAGGAACGTGTGTTTCTGATGGCTCGGATGCAGGCTCGGGGTCTCTGGCAGGTGGAGGTTGGGCGTCAGGCACCAATTCGGGTTCGGGTTCAGCCACGGGTTCATCCTCAGCAGACTCGGAGGCAGCTTCGGGAAGCACGGGAGATTCGGAAATGTCAGCATTTTCGACGCCGGTGTCTTCGGGCGCGCTGACGTTTTCGTCAGTGCCGGTGGTGTCAGTGGCGTCAGCGGAAGCGCCGGGCGTGTCGGGGAAATTTTCCGGGTCGTGCTCCTCTGTTTCGACTTCGCGCTTGCGCGCCTCGGTCATGACGGAGGGAGCGAAGAGGCGCCCGTCGATAAACTCGGTCACGTAGCCTTCGGAGACGAGCCAGCGCAGGTCGCCGGTGAGCCGGTGCAGCCGCGCTTGGTCTTCGGCGGAGAGCACGGTGGCAGCCGCGACAAAGGGCGCGACGGAACCACTGGCGGCGGGCGGGGAGACTTCGGCTTGTTCCGCGACAGGCGAGGTTTCCTGAGTGGGGGGAGCATCTTGCTCCCCTTGACGGGAGCTGGAAGCTCCCGCCACTTTGGGCGGCTCGGCGGGCTGGATGCCGAGGAACTTTGCTGGCAACTCGCTGGCTTTGACCATGGGGTTCGTCTCAATGAAGGTGATGAGCGCCCCGATGCTGTCGGCAAAAACCTGGCCGGGGATGCGGTATTTGCGTTTCACCGCGCAGACGTAGGAGATGCCTTTCGAGCCTTTCTTGTAGATGGTGAAGTTCTCGCGACGGAGGCGTCCGCGCAGGCCGTTGGCGGTTTCGAGCGGGAAGCGGCGCTGGCGCTCGAGCGCGCCTTCAATGGCGCGGCGGAGTTCGCCTTGCTGCATTTTTTCCAGGAGCCGGCCGGGCAGGCGCGCGGTGCCGACGAGGCGCACGAGTTTGTCGCGCACGTTTTCAACGAGGTAGGCGCGGGCTTCCTCAAAGGCGTCAAAGGCGATGGGCTGCGCGCCTTCGGCGGGGGGCGTGAGTTTCCAAGTGTAGCGCGTGGTCTTTTTCATTTTCTCGAGCCACTGCTTCACGACCTCGGGGTCGCGGACGGTCTCGATGCGCGCGCGAAATGCCTCGAAGCCCATGCGGGTGACGCGCGTGGCATAGTGCTGCTGCACGATTTGGTTGTAACGGTGGTAATTCGGCGGGGCGAGCAGTTCGCCGGTGACGCCGCATTTGTTGATGACTTGGTAGTTGCCCTTGGGCGGCTCGACTTCGACCTCGGCGGTGTCGAAGAAATTGCCGAGGTGGTTGCCGATGACGTGAGCGATGGCGGCATCCTCGCTGTCGAAGACGAGTCCGTCGGGCACGGAGATGGCGAGCGGGGGGAGTTTGGCGCGGGCGGGCGCGGGCGGCTCGGTGGCGCCGGTTGTCCCGGCGGGCTGGGGCGTGGGCGCATCGGGTTGTTTGCGCTGGATGGTTGCGACGAAGCGGTCGTTTTTGCCGACGACGACGCGGGCGATTTCAAAGAGTTCGTAGGTGCGGCACGAGGCGCGCATGGCTTTGATGAGGGCGTTGAAGCCGGTGTCGTCGGGGTAGAAGGTGATTGTGTAATGGGGGCTGATGTAGGGAGTGTGGAAAGCGGGCGCGCGTTCGTGCCGGGCATGGGGGCGGTGGGCGCCATGGCGGGCGTCGCGCTCGTCGTGGCGCGGCGGGCGGTCGCCGCCGCGGAAGTCGCGGCGCGGGGGGCGCTGGTCGCGGGGGGCGTCGCCGCCTTCGCGGTGCTCGCGGCGGGGCGGGCGGTCACCGGAATGGTCGTGCGGGCGGCGTTCGTGCTGGCCCTCGGCGGGCGCGGCGGGCGCGTGGGTGTCGGGAGCGGCGTCGCCAGCGGGGGCGGGCTTGCGGAAGTTGCGGCGGTCGCGGCGCGGGGCGTCGCTGGCGGGGGCGTCGCTGGTGTTGCGACGCGGGCGGTCGCGGTCGCCGTCGCGCGGGCGGTCGGGGGCGCGCAGGCGGTCGCGGTCGTCGGGGCGGCGCGGGGGGCGTTCGCCTCGCGTGTCGCCGCCGCGCGAGGGGGCGGCTTTGTCCTGTGTCCACTGGGTGCCGAAGCTGAACCCTTGGAGTTGGCTTAAATCGAGTTTGTTAAAATCCGCGGAGGGATTCTCGTTGGATGTCTGGTCGTCTGTCTGGTCGTCCATGTTGAGACTTGGTGCGATGCGAAGGGCGCAAGCCCGTGGAGGTAACTGTGCAGGTGCAGGGAGGGTTTCGGTTTATTGGTGTGGTTGTGAAGGTGGTGAGTTTTGCGGCGCGCCGCGTCGTGGCAAGTGCGATTTGCGGGGGAGTTTTCAGTGTTCAGTGTTCAGTTTTCAGTTTTCAAACCCGCGCTTGCGCAACTGAAAACTGAACACTGAAAACTGAAAACTCGTTTTTTTAGAGCTTCAGGACTTTTTTTGCGTCAGCGCAAAAAGCGGCTCCGCCGGCGAGGTATTGGATGCGTTTCATGCGCAGGTCGAAGGTGCGCACGGGCAGCGGGTTGGTGTTGTTAAAAAAATGCAGCTCGCCGCCGCCGGCGAGGCACAAGGGGATGGCGGCGGCAATGTCCCAGAGTTTGACGTTGTGGTCGACGACGCCCTCGATGATGCCGTTGGCGACGTAAGCGAGGTGGAGCGTGCTGCTGCCGAGGGCGCGGATCTTGTAGTTTTCCACGATGAGTTTTCCCTGTTCCGCAAAACCGTCGTCGTAGGGGCTGTGGAAGCCGACGAGGCTGTGGTGAGTGGGTTTGTTTTGTGAAACGCGCGCGGGACGCTCGCCGTCGAACACGCCGAAGCCCGGGCCGCCGTGGATGAGTGTGCGCCGGCTGTGGTCGTAGATGATGCCGTAGGCTGGGTGGCCGTTTTCGAAGAGACCGGCGGAGATGGCGCAATGGGCGAGGCCGAGGGCGTAGTTATTGGTGCCGTCGATTGGGTCGAGGATCCATGCGAAGCGCGCGTGCAGCGGGGTGGGTGAGGAGGCGGCGGCGGGGTTGTCGCCGGCAAGTTCCTCGCTAAAGAACTCGTCACTGGGGAAGCGGGTGTTGAGGGCAGCGGTGATGTTTTCGGAGATGGCGATATCGACGGGTGTGACGCGGGTGCCGTCGGATTTCCAGTTACTCTGCGCGCGGCCGAATTCGCGGTGAAGGAGCGCGGCCTGTGCGAGGACGGCGGCCTTGCCGGCCTCGATGCGTGAGAGAAGTTCGGTGGAAGGCATGGAGGGGAATGGTGGGTGGTGGGGGCAGAAAAGCAACCGTTGTATGCTTCTTGAACCGGAGGCGGTGGCAAAAACAGGAAACAATCGGCGCGCATTTCTCATTTGGCAGACTTGGCGGCCTGCGCTACTGAATCGGGGCGTGGACGAGCCTGTTATTGAAATCAACACCTCCGCGACGCCCGCTTCCGCGGCGCCCGCAGCCGCCGCTGAATCCTCCAAGCCACCCAGGCCGCCGCACCTGCTGTGGCGGGTGGCGCGCGCGGTGACGGACATCATGCTGCCGCCGCAATGCGTGAACTGCGACGGCCTCGTCGAGCGCGGCGACGCGGCGGACGCGCTGCGCTATGTGTGCGCGAGCTGCGAGGCGCGCATCGAGTTCGCGCGCGAGCCGTGCTGCCCGACTTGCGGATTTCCGTTCTACGGGGAAATGGAGGAGGCGGAGACGCGCGTGTGCGAGCATTGCGAGGGGCTGTCGCCGGTTTTCAGCGAGGGGCGCACGGCCGTTTTGTTCAAGGGCGCCGCGCGCGCTCTCGTCCACGAGCTGAAATATCACAACGTCCTGTATCCGCTGCGCGACATTGAGACGCTTTTGAAAAGGGCGCCGCGCGTGCTGGAAATCGCCCGCGGCGCGACGCTCGTGCCGGTGCCGCTCCATCCCAGAAAGGAACGCCATCGCGGCTACAACCAGACATTTTTCATCGCGGAATGCCTTGCGAAGGCGGCGGGCGGCGCGAAGTCGGGCGCGCGCGTCGAGATGCTGCTGCGGCGCGTGGCCGACACCGTTTCGCAGACCACGCTCGACCGCGCGACGCGGCGCGCGAACCTCAGACGGGCGTTCGCGCTCGCGCGCGGCGCGGACGCAAAAGTGAACCCCGATCAAAAATACGTGATCGTGGACGACGTGTTCACAACCGGCTCCACGCTCAATAGCTGCGCCCGCGTGCTGCGCCGCGCGGGCGCGAAGGACATAAAAATCGCAACGTTCGCACACGGGTGAGAAAGTGCGCGCCCGACGTGAATCGACCTAAATCGACGCAAGTCGACCTTAATCGATTTAGGTCGACTTGGGTCGACTTGGGTCGATTTAAGTCGGGGCTTCATGATTCCCGTTTCCGCAACCGGCGAAACATTCCGCGACTACGCGGCCGTTCAGGATTACCTGTTCGGCCTGAAGGCGCGCGGCGCGAAATTCGGCATCGACCGCATGCAATCGTGGGTCGGCGCGCTCGGGCACCCGGAGCGCGCGACGCCGGTCATCCACGTCGCGGGCACAAACGGCAAAGGCTCCACGGCGGCGATGCTCGACGCGATTTTTCGCGAGGCGGGCTGGCGCACCGGCCTCTACACCTCGCCGCACCTCGTGCTGCTCGGCGAGCGCGTGCAAGTGAACCGCGAGCGCCTGGGCGAGGCGGAAATTCTCGCCTGCACAAACCAACTGCGCCCCGTCGCGGAGGCGGTGTCGCGCGAAAACCCCGACGACCATCCGAGTTTTTTTGAATTCATGACGGCGATGGCGTTTCTGCAATTCGCGCGAAAAAAATGCGACATGAGCATCATCGAAGTCGGCCTGGGCGGACGATTCGACGCGACCAATGTCGTCACGCCGGAAGTGTCGGTCATCACGTCAATCAGCCGCGACCACTGTGAATTTCTCGGCGACACGATTGAAAAAATCGCCCTCGAAAAAGCCGGCATCATCAAGGACGGAAAACCCGTCGTGCTCGGCCGCATGCCAGCGGCGGCGGAGGCGGTTATCCGCCGCGTGGCGGCGGAGCGCGGAGCGCGCGTGTTTTCGATTGCGGAGGAATTCGGCGCGGATGTCGCGCGCCCGGATTATCCCGCGACAAACCTGGAGGGCGATTACCAGCGCTGGAACGCGGCCACGGCGACGCTCACCGCGCGCGTCCTGATGCGCGGCGCGCAAATCCGCCGCTGGAATTTGACGGACGCCGCGATTGCGCGAGGCCTGCAACGCGTGAACTGGCCGGGCCGCTGGGAACGAATCACCGTCGGCGGGCAGGCGATGATTCTGGACGCGTCGCACAACCCCGAGGGCGCGCAGGTGCTCGACGAAAACCTGAGGCGCCTGCGCGCGGAACTTGGCGGCGGCGGGGCGGGCGAGCTGATTATCGTGACGGGAGCGCTGGGGGCGTCGCGGGCGCGGGCGTTGCTCGAAGTCGTGGCGAGGCACGCGCGCGAGCTGCATCTGGTCGTGCCGCGCCAGGCGCGGGCGTGCTCGCACGAGGAGCTTGAGGCGCTGGCGCCGAAAAGTTTTCGCGGCGCGATTCACCGCGCGACCGTCGAGGGGCTTTTCCCGGAGGCGAACCGGTGCGCGCTGTCGGATGAAAACGCGCCGGTTGTCGTGACGGGTTCGATTTATTTGCTCGGCGAGGTGCTGGCGCGTCTGCAACCGCGGGTGATGGCCGAGGGGCGGTTGCAGGATTTTTGAACGGCTTGTGATGACTTTACCAGGCGTAGCTGGCGCCGAGGGTCAGGCCGTAGGGTTTTGTGTAGTCGCGCGCAAAGGCGGCTTCGTAATCAATGTAGACTTGCAGCGCTTTCATCGCCTGCCAGTTCAGGCCCACGCCGGTCTCCAGGCGCGCTCCTTTGATCGCCGGATCATACAATTCAGCCTGGCCAGCCTGAATCGCCAGGCGGCCGCCACTGGTCCATTGGTTCGCGACATGGAGCTTGGCATAGGGCTGGAGGATGCGGCCGCTCTTCGTGACGTGTGTGTATCCAAGCTGCGCGCCGGCGCGCAGGTGCTGGCTCGCCACGCGTTCCTGGGCGACGGGCAGGCGCAGGCCGTCAGAGGCGGACTCGGTCGTGTAATCGGTGCCGGCGATGCGCACCAGCGCGGCTTGGGCGCTGGGGGTCACATACCAGTTGTTCGCCAGCTCAATGCGGCGTCCGGCCTCCACCGAGGCGCCGAAGGCGTTGGTGTGATAGCGGGCGTTCATCGCGGCGTCGGGCGAGGAGAAGGAGAACTTGTTCTTGAAATAATTGTATTTGCCAACGATGTCCACATACCAGCCGCCGGGGTAGACGATGGTGAGGTAGGCGCCGGCGGAATAGCTGGTGGTGTCGCTGGTGGGGCCGGTGTTGGCGGTGTCGGGGGTGCCGTCGACTTTGCGGCTGGAGCTGCCGTAGCCGAGGAAGCCGCCGGCGTAGAGGGTCGAGCCGTAACCGGTGGGGCCGCCGTAGTCGGCGCCGACTTCGGTGCCGTATTGGGTTTCGTTGAAGGGCACACAGGTGTCTTTGTCGTTGACGTTGATGCGTTGGGTGTGGCCGCGCAGCCAGAGGTCGGTTCCGTGGGTCCGGCGGTTTTCGAGGTGGAGGTCGCCGAGGCGTTTGGAAAGGGCGTCGAGTTCGGCGAACCAGGTCAGGGGCATGGCGCCGGTGGCGTTGGCAATGATGCCGGCGCTGTCGATGGAGATTTTGCCTTGGGAGAGGTTGAGGACGGGGCTGCCTGTTTCGTCGATGATCCAGTTGTAGCTGTGCGTCCAGTGTTCGCCGGCGGGGGCGCTGATGGTGCCGGAGCCGGTGATTTGCCCGGCGGCGGCCTTGCCGGCGGCGATGAAGTTCAGGGGGACGGCGGTCGTGCCGATGTTGGTGGGTTCGGCGCCGGTGTTGCTGAGGTCGAGGTTGAAGTTTCCGGTGAGCGCGCCGGCGATGTCGAGGTAGTCGACTTTTTCCTCGGCGAGGTTGGTGTTGAGGGCGAGGGTGGGGGTGGCGCCGGGGGCGGCGGCGAGGCTGGCGAGTTTGAGGGTGCCGGGGGTCATGCCTTTGGCGTAGCCGAGGGCGCTGGCGGGGGACATGGTGACGTTGCCGAGGGTGGCGTTGGGGGCGGCAAGGGTGACGGTGGCGGCGTTGCCGATGGCGACGGCGGCGGAGGGGGAGCCGAGGGCGGCGGGGTTGCTGGCGGTGACGGCGGCGTTGTCGAGGATGGTGACGGCGGTGAGGGCGGCGTTGGAGCCGGCGAGGTCGGTGGTGCCGGAGAGGGTCAAGGCGCCGGCGCCGGCGATGGCGTTGGGGACGGTGAGGACGCCGGTGGCGGGGGCGAGGGTGAGGGCGCCGTTGTCGGTGATGGGGTTGGTGAGGGCGCCGCCGGCGGCGGGGGTGTAGGCGAGGGCGCCGGCGGTGGTGATGGTGATGGAGCCGGAGCCGAGGGCGGCGAGGTCGGAGCCTGTGATGGCAGCGTTGACGGTGACGGGGCCGGTGATGGCGTTGGCTTGGGCGATGGTGGCGGGGCCGTTGAGGTTGAGGGCGCCGGGGCCGGTGATGGGGTTGGCGAGGGTGCCGGGGGCGGTGTTGTTGATGTTGAGGACGCCGTTGTTGGTGATGGGGGCGGCGGCGAGGGATTGGAGGTTGTTGAGGGTGAGGGTGCCGGTGGGGGCGGTGGTGGCGGCGCCTTTGTAGTCGGGGTTGGCTTGGGCGATGGTGGTGTTGCCGCCGTTGATGGCGAGGGGGCCGTTGCCGGTGAGGGCGCCGGCGATGGCGAGGTTGCCGGCGTTGTTGGTGAGGGTGGCGTTGTTGGCGAGGGTGGAGTTGAAGGCGCCGCCGGCGGCGAGGGTGATGGGGGCGGAGCTGGTGACGGCGGCGTTGAAGGTGACGGGGGCGGTGGCGGCGAGGGGGCCGGTGTTGTTGAGGGCGCCGGCGATGGTGGCGGCGGCGAGGTTCAGGGTGCCGGTGTTGGTGACGGCGGCGAGGGCGCTGCTGCCGGTGATGGTGGCGAGGCCTTTGTTGGTGAGGGGGCCGGTGATGAGGGCGGTGTTGTTGGCGTTGAGGGTGCCGGTGTTGTTTACCGTGCCGAGGGTGGCGGGGCCGGTGAGGGTGGTGA
>JGI20166J26741_11712139_pt1 | contig 10765 bp, 7 predicted proteins | sample TergutCu122P5_FD_26741 | JGI IMG/M metagenome (IMG submission 26741) | reverse complement strand
CCCCCCGGGTATCATCCTGCTTGGTTTGATCACTGCAGTATCTCTGTTGGTTTATCACATGTTTCAGTTAGTTACATAATTCTGGTTCACTTGTGGCCTGATAAGCTTTCACTGCTTACATGTTGCAGTTCAGGTTGCAATGGAAGAACATGGTGTTGTTCCTGATGTCATTGACACTGCACCAACTGATGAACTTGAGGTGAGTGTGATGAATATACACTGCACCCTTAATGACACTGTGGACTGTTTAAGTTTTTACTCTGCAGATGGAAGCATTTTGGTGTTCTTAAACGTTGATGACCCCCCCCCGGAACTAATAATACCACTGTCTTGTGTGGCATGATGATGTGGAGTTTGAAAGACATACCACCGTTTTGTGAGAATATGTCTATACCGCCTCCTTCTTCAGGGTAGAAAGGTGAACACTCTGTACTCTTGGACCTTGAAGATGGCTGCAGCAGGTTAATCCGACATTGGTACCCATCCCCTAGACTACACGATGTCAACCAAGAAGACCAAAATGTGAAACTTCCACGAAGACCTTAAATCTCAATTTGTTTCTGAAATTACTTTCAACTTGTGGTGTTACAGGTGCGCTATGGCGATCTTAGCGTCAGTCTTGGCAACGAACTGACTCCAACACAAGTGAAGAATATTCCTGCTGTACACTGGAATGCAGATGATGGGTCATACTATTTGCTGTGCATGACCGGTGTGTTGATCGCCATATTAACAACACTCTCTGGTTGCAGCTTTATGTGGTTTCAAATAGAGTGCAGAATATTTGAGTCTGGGCTTGTGTGGGTCAACAGACTCTTTCAAGAAAGTTTCTTAAGCTGTATAGAATTAATGCAGGCTGTGGGTGTTAGTGGTGTACTGAGGCAGGTATTTGGGCCTAAGCAAGTGACAGGAGATTATTGTACAGTGAAGAGCTTATGATTTGTACTTTTTGCCAAGTCTTATTAGGGTGATCAAATCAAGGTGGATAAGATGGGCAGGGTATGTGGCATCCTTGGGGGGGAGGAGAACTGTATACAAGGTTTCAGTAGAGAGTCATGAAGGAAGGAACACACTTGGAAGTCCTAGGAATAGATGGGGGATAATATTGAAATGGTTCATAAAGAAATAGGTTGGGAGGGAATGGACTGGATTATGTGGCTGAGGATGGTGACAAGTTGTGGGCTATTGTGAACCTCTTGGTTTCATAAAGTTCAGGGCTTTTCTTGACCACCTGAACTGTTAGCTTCTCAGGAAGGAGTCTGCTACATGGAGATAGTTACAAAAAAAAGTACATTTTTCCTCTTTTCTGTCTCATGCCAGAGACCTGACAGAACACTGGAAGATAGTATGACACTTGCTGCATGTTCTTACCAATGTATATCATACACTTAGTACTCTTGCCATTGTGTATGGCAGCCAGAGCTGTTACAGTGACATGCAAGTATTGTGGTACAGTTTTTGGAAGCCATTCAAATTCTCTTAATTGCATTTGCAAACTTCAGTTTCTTAATATGTGAGTATCTGTTCTTTGTACTTGTACCTACCCTTTGCTGTGACATAGACTAGGAAAGTAACTGTTCGAGGTTTAGTCATTAAGTTCCTAGACTGATCATTTAAAACACAGAAAGGCTTACCATAGACATTAGGGGCCAGCATCACCTTCAAAGTAGTCCCCTTCTGAGGCTTGACAATGATCCCAGCGGTGCTGCCAGTTTTTGAAGCATTCCTGGAAGTCAATTTCTCGTAGCGTGTTCAGGACGGCCTGCGACTCTGCTTGAATTTCCTCCACTGTCTGAAATCTTCGCCCCTTAAGCTTCATTTTCGGCTTTGAAAATAAGAAAAAGTCGCAGGGTGCAAGGTCAGGCGAGTAGGAAGGATGTGGCACCACAGTCATGTTGTTATCGGTCAAAAACCGTTGAGTCAGGAGGGCAGCATGGGCTGGCACATTGTCATGGTGGAGCAGCCATGTGTTGTTCCACCACTGATCAGGTCACTTCCTTCGCACATTCTCCCGTAGAGTTCCATGACTGATTCCCACTAGCATACTGACTTCATCAATGGTACGACGGCGGTCCTTACGGATAATCTGACACACACACTCAATCATTTCTGGCGTTGAACTGGACACTGGTCGACCAGAATGTTCGTCATCATCAATCGAAGTTCTGCCTGCCTTAAACCAAGAAAACCACTGAAATGTTCGGGAACGGCCCATAGCTTGTTCCCCAAAAGCTGTCTTCAACATTTCGTAACATTCTGTAGCAGTTTTCCCTAACTTGAAACAGAATTTGATGCAAGCGCATTGTTCACAGAAATCCGCCATCTTGATAATCACAGAGAGAATGTTGCACCTCTTGATAAAAACTAGAGTAGCGTCACACACGATGCGCATGGAGAGCTGGCTTTCAGCACACTAACCCATGATACCTTGGGAATAATACTGCTAGTGGCTGGCATGGTAACTACAAGTACGAGCATGAAAAATTCAGTCTGGGAACTTATTGACTACATCTCGTATTCTGGGCAAAGAAAGGGGAGTTCTTGTGTTGAATATGTGTGCTTTGTAATTTATGTGGCAATAGAGACTATATGTGGGAGTTCCAGGTAAAAGTATGCACTCAAACAACATTACAAGATGAACAGAGACTGTGTCATGGTAAGAAGGTCCACAAATTAGCTATCCTGACTGAGCATTGCTATGATATTCCTTAGCCTCTACAGAAAATACTACAGCGATGTGTCCAGTTAGGCTATTTCCTTTCACAGCTTTTCCAATCCATTGTTCATTAGTCATCTTATTATTAATTGCTATGTATATAAGGTCTCACACACACATACAAATGTTCGTATAAGAAAGGTTTGTCATACACCTGTTCTGTGGTATAAAACCTGGTGTTGTGACATTGTATCAAACAAATATCTGTTGAGTCACAACCAGTCATCTGATATTTGTTACTCCTATCTAATTTCAACAGATCCAGATGCTCCGAGTCGTGCCAACCCTGAGAGAAGAGAATTTCGTCACTGGCTGGTTGGTAACATTCCAGGTGACAAACTGGACCAAGGAGAGACACTTACTGAATATGTGGGATCTGGTCCCCCTAAAGATACAGGTAAAGTAGAACATTATATTGTTAGTTTATTTTGTTAGTGTGCACTCAGGTGGGAGGGTCCACCAACCAATAATGTATAAATTTGCATCACTGATATGCTGTACTGAGAACTGTATTTTGTTAGGTGTAACAGGGAGGTACATAAATGGTGCATGTACTGTTGGAGAAGGTAAGAAGGTAAAGTTCACCCTATAACCTGCTATGAAGGCCCAAAGGTGGAGTAGGGGTATAGCTGTACTCTTTTTTTAACCTCAGCATTAGATGGGGGTGAGTGGTTAATGTCATGCCTCAGCTGCACTATCCCCAGGAATTACCTGGTACCCATTGCATAGTAGGCTGGGCGGGCCGGTTGGGTCGGGTGCAGAAAATCTTGACTGAAACGGGATTCGATCCCCAGACTGTCCAGCCCATAACGAGCCTCTGTACTGATTACAGAACCATGATTTTTCCTGTTCTTTTATGTGGGTGTGAAACTTTGTCACTGACATTGAGAAAGAAGCCTAGGCTGAGGGTGTTGAAGAATAGGGATCTGTGGCACATACTGGCAGAAGAGAAATACAGTTTTCAAAAATCTTCATAAAATTCCAGTGTCATATATGACAAAACAAGTAGACTTATTCTGTAATTATTGGCTTTAGTTAAGTTCTAGAGGTTTGGCCTGACTTGATGTGAGGAGTGTCAGACACTTGCAGTTTAGTGTGTGGTTGCAAAAGAAATATGACTCTTTACGAAATAGAGGATCATTATTTTATCTGACAACTACCACTTGCCATTTCATGCTGGCCTGTTTTTCTTATTAATGTAGAGTACTCACCCAACCTTCCCATATGTGCTGTGGAGTACTGGCAGGAAATAACAAATGACAGTTTTCAGATGAAATAAGGACCGTGTAGTTTATTGTGTAAGGAATGATATGTCTTTCAGTGCAAATTGTTTGTATCTTATTCATCTCTACTGTGACAGGTGTTCATTTTTGGAGATTGATGTCAAACTGAGATCTTTTTCAATGTGTGCATATTTTGATACTGAATCATAAGTCTTTCCAGGACTCCATCGCTATGTGTTCCTGCTCTATAAACAGCCTGGCAAAATACATTTTGAGGAGCCTTTTATAAGCAACAGGTATGTACCATTGATTTTGCTACATGCCGGTACAGTATTATGCTTCATACTAGTGTGGTGTTGTGCTACATACTGGTATGGTGTTAACCCAAATATAAGAAGACCCTGCATGTAAAATGCCTTTCACAGTCTTTAGTTTTCAACAAAATACATGTACAGAATGTGTTTAACTTTGTGTGTGAGTGTAGATGACCATCCACTTTTTATATGATGAATTAAGAAACATCCCTAGTCTTATATTTGGGTAAATCTGGTAGTTCTTTATTATGGCTATTAGTAGATGTTTATGAACAAATCTGAACGGTTATTAGCTTGCTTCAGCAATCAGAAGTCACTTCAGTGGTGCCGAATGCATGTGTAAGAAAACTATAAAAATACTTCCACAGAGTTATCTGTTTTTCTCTCTCTTTCCTTTGCTGCCTCTTGTCTTGTTGCTACACAACAATAGCCTGTTTTATAGTGCATGAGTGTTCCATGTCTGCCATTGTTTCTGCTGTTTGGAAGTTGTTTGATGTATCAAGTGATTCCTGATTTGCACCATGGTTTCCATGACATGCGGGGACTTCTGGAATAGATGAGAAATTGTCATCATCTCAAGGACTATTTTGTACTGTGGAGGGAGGTTAAAGCTGCCTGCTGATGGTGAATTTCATTCCTTGCCTCTTTTATTGTAGGACCAGAGACACCCGGCCCCATTTCTCCATAAAGGCATTTGCACAGAAGTACAGTCTTGGGAGTCCATTAGCTGGCAACTTCTTTCAGGCCCAGTATGATGATTACGTTCCAACTGTTCATGCCCAGTTTAGTGGCCACTGAACATTCTACTTGCCTTTGGAATGCTAAAAGAAATTAGCATTCACCACACTTGTTGTATTTTTGGGTAAATTTGAAGCTTTGTATGAAGAAAGTAAAATTGTATCAATATTCCTGAGCAGAAGCTCTTTTCAATATAGATTTGTTAATGAAATACAGAAGGAGAAATGAGAACTTCATACCATCAACTGAGACTATGGTAAGAAATTACTGCAATAGGCCTAATAACTAAAATTGTTGTACACTTTTATACTGACTTCACCTCTTGACTTCTTAAGCAAATATGACTATTTCAATTTCCATATGGATTTTGTAATCCTGCAAGGATCCACATGATGAAAATAAATGAAATTGTATGATATTATATGTGATATGTAAATAAGATCCAAGATATGAGACTAATGAAATATATATATTAACTTGTGTGAGTGATAGAGTCTCACCTCAGTTGCTATTGTTTCCATTTTCCATGGTTACCTCCCCCCACTTGACATGAATAATTTGGTGGCCTGTCACATGTAAGGGATGAGGCTAGTATGTACATAATCTCCAGGAAAAGGTATGTACAATAAACCATAAATAAATGGAAAGATCAGTTTTAAAATTTTGAGCATTGCAACAGACTTTTAACACCCAGAAATTGAGTTGGACAAATAATTAATGATAATTAAAAGTAAAGTGTGTGATGATGTCAAGTGCGTTCAGCTGGCCCTGGGTGTCATCAAGATGGGCTGACGTGAACACATTCTAGCTGTGTGTTTCATAAGTGGGTGTGGTATAACCTGATGAGGGAGAAGCTTGCTGGTTGCTTGTCTGTATTCTAATCAAATCAGTCCATGTCTTTGATATAGTTCTTCAACCCTGAAGCTGGAGGTAGCATGCTATTTTGAAATGTCAGGTGTATATTTTAAAGCTAAAATCGTGGATGTCTTTCAAGAAAATTTGATCGATGTGAAGACAGGCCATTTTCAAGAAAAAGTCGCTTTGGTACTTCTAATGTAAAGTCGGTAAGGACTATCCTTCCCCTGGATGACATGTAGTGATGGCTGTGCTACCATTTGGCCCAACACTGTGTGGCAGAACTTTTTCTACCATTGTATTAATCAAGACCAGATTGCCTGTGGTTGAAATTGGACTTGATACTCACTGTTAGTACTCTTTCACCAAGAATCGAGAAGCTGATTAATTGAAACAAGCTTGCATCTCTAACATGGAACAGGCATGAAAAGATTTTAGGTCTATTTTAGGTTTTATTTTTTTTAGTAGTAGATTAAAGTTCCGCGTATTTGCGCACTGAAAGGGGATGGGAATGGAAATTTAAAACAAGAATTTTTGTTAGTGATATCAGAAGTTTTTCGTGAGTTACTCTTTGACCCAAACCATCCAGGGAAATTGGCTGATGACTAGTACACTGAAATATAATGAAAACCTATATAATGAATATAATATAATGAAAACCTAGGAATACGTAGATTCCTTCTTAAGGGTTAATTTTCCCTGTAACCCAACTAGATAACAATAAAGATATACAAATACCATCAAAACACAACAGATTCATTATACTCTACCACTTTTGGGCTATATGTTTCCTCTCCTTAGAGTCATCATCAGGCCCTCTAATGAACTGACCCAAGACTATCTAATACCTGTCCCAGTAGGGGTTGGATGACCTACGGGTGATAATCCCCCCCCATCACACAGTTCCTTTCCGTTTGGGCACAAGTGGAGACATTGTAAGACCCCTACTGGGACAACAGCATGCGACCACTGAAATGCAACCAAGAGGACAGTTACCACTGAATACAATTCCTGGGGAAACCTTGAATGCTGCTGGTTTCCCAAGGTGACAAAAAGCAGCTCGCCTGCCCCATACACAGGAATTTTTCAATCAGTAGATATTTTATAGGTTTATAGACTTGCTACATTGTAATATAATAACATAGGTAACCATATATTCTATAACAACATACATGTACTCACAGTACTATTGCACCAACTATTGTAAGCACTACGGGATCCCAGAGTGCGCTAGGTATTAGATAGTCTTGGGTCAGTTCATTAGAGGGCCTGATGATGACACTAAGGAGTCGAAACATTTAGCCTAGAAGTGGTAGAGTATAATAAATCTGTTGTGTTTTGACGGTATTTGTATTTCTTTATTGTCATTAGTAACATATCGGGATGTCTTGCATTAAGTTCACAACTAGATAACGGTTCGGAAGTTTTAACATTTTTATAACACAGTTTTTAAAATGAAACGAAAACTACATACAGTTTCTGGCTGAGCCCCCCCCCCAACCCAAAGAAAAGTTCATTGTGCACCCATGGTTCTGTGCAGTGAATGGCAACTGTTCGAAAAAAAAATGAAAACTATAAATCACGAAATTTGAAGTTTCCACACTCTTGTTTCATTGGTTAGAAGCTCCCTCTAACAAGCAAAACGTCCCGGAAGCTTGGATTCTCAAAGTACACATTGTTATTGATAGTTTGTGAGAAAAGAAGGTCTGATAAGCACTCTTGCTTATACGGTTCTTCGATTACTGGTGTCATGGATTATTGGTGCTACATCCATGAACATAAATCTGTGAAGTACCGACACCTGACCATTTCCATGGAACAGCCACAAGTGACACCTAGAGAAGTTATCGTCATGTATGTATATATCTGGTTCAGAACGTTTTTCTACGTTGTCTGACACCTAGACTCTATTGCTTCCTATCTTCCCACTCGCCTTCATTTAGGTTTCTTTCATTCATGGCCTTCTTTATTCCTTCCATCCAGTTTTTCTTCAGTCTTCCTCATGCTCTGTTTTGTTTTGGCATCCACTTCAATGCTATTTTGGGCAGTCTTTCTTCTGCCGTTCTTTGAACATGGCCATACCATGTGAGCTGGTGCTGTTCAGTCTGTTTTATAATTGTTTCCTCTAGTCAGATTTGTTGTCTTATATTTACATTTCTGATTCTATCTTTTCTTGATATTCTAGAGGATCTTCTCAGGGCATCCATCTCTGTAGCTTCAACCCATCTTTTATTATTTTCTGTGAGTCTCCATGTTTTGGAACCATATAATAAATTGCTTGTAATCAATGCATTATAGATGTTCAGTTTTCTCTCTTTTCTTATGTCTCTACTCCACAGTATTCTGTTTAAACACGCTATACATTTTCTTGCTTGTATCACTCTTGATCTTATTTCTTTGTCATCTGTTCCGCTAGTATCAAAAATAACTCCTAAATACTTACATTCTTGACAAAATTCAATTTCATTGTCTTTGTCTAATTTCAAATTGTTGTGTGTTCCCCCAATACACAAGTATTTTGTTTTATTCAAATTTGTGTCAAGGCCCCATTTCTTGTAAGTTTCTTTTAATTTACATGTCATATACTCCAAATCTTTGTCACCCACTAAAACTACTTGATCATCTGCAAACTGGAGTGTATACAGTGTTGTATTTTCTAAAGGGACTCCCATTCCATGGCATTTATGTTTCCATTCTTCTAAAGCTTTTCTTGTGTAAATCTTAAAAAGTGTAGGGGAAATGCAACATCCTTGGCATAGTCCCTTAGTAATATTAAAAGGTTGGGATAGTTTGTTTCCAATATTCACTTGTGCTGTATTACCATAAAGATTTTGCAGTGTTTTAATTAAAGTATTATTAATATTTGATTCTCCCAAAACTTCCCAAAGTTTTAATATTGGTATACTGTCATACACTCTTGTCAAATCTACAAACAATAAATGAGTTTCTTGGTTTGTTGCATTCCTTTTTTTCAGTAACTTGTTTTATGTAAAAGATGTTGTCTGTACATGATTGTCCTGTCAGAAATCCACTTTGTTCTTCTTCATCTTTATTCTCTTCTTCTATGAGGTCTCTAAGCATTTTGCCATATAATCTGCTCATCACACACGTCACTGAAATGCCCCTATAGTTAGAACAATCTTCTTTGCTTCCTTTTTTGTATATTGATGAAATGTAAACAACTTTCCATTGCTGCTGAACTTCTTCTCCATTTAAGCACCTGTTTATTACCCATGTGTTATCAGTTTATCTGTTCCATGTTTTAGAATTTCAGCATGAACTCCTGATCCACATGATTTCCCATTTTTCATTCCACTCACTGCCTTTGTTCCTCTTTCTTCACTTCTTCTCTTTCTCTGTCCATCTGTATAGATGTAACGTTTTTGGTTCTTTTGTACTGTGGTTGATTTTCTGTAAGTAGATTCTGGTAATATTAGGGGGGCCTGGAGTGGCGTAGTGGTTAAGGCACTGCACTACTGGTCGGGAGGTCCCGGGATCGATTCCCGGTGGTGTCACTGGGGATTTTTTCCGTGGTACCCCCGACAGAACCATGTGCCCTGAGGACCACTCAGCCTCTGAAAGTGAGTACCAGGGATTTCTCCTGGGGTAAAGGCGGCCAGTGCGTTTGGTTGACAACCTACCACCCTTGTGCAGAAATGTCAAGAAATCCAGGGCCTTAACCTACCTGGAACCCCTTGGGCCACCTCGGCCTGTTGCGGGACACCTTTACTTTTAGATTCTGGTAATATTGCACCAATTTATCAATTGGTATCATTTGTAAGTGTACACTTTCTTTTTTTGATGTTCTAACTTTTTTAATAAATTTCCACGCTTCAGTACACTTTCTACCCCCTATATACGTGTTTATTTCTTGGAAGTTTCTGTCCCATATTTCATTTTTTTCAGCTATAATTATTCATCTTGTTTGTCTCTTAATTTCAAGGTATGCTTGTTTATCTTCATATCTTTGTGTATTAGCCATTTCTGATATAGTTCTTTCTTTTTTTCTGTAAGACCTTCAATTTCTTCTGTCCACCACATTTTACGGCTTTGTCTTTTGTACTTTTCCTGTAGTACGCCTACGGCTGTTTCATGAAGACTTTGTATTATGTTTCCATAAATTTCAGGAAGATCAAATTCCTCTTTTGCTGTCAGTTTTTCGTCTAGTCATTTTTTATATAAATATTGTGTACTCTCATGTTGAAAGCTGTCCAAATTGTATTTTAGATACATCAGCTTTTTATGGTTTTCTTCATGCTTATCCGTATTGCTTGTTCTTCCTCGTATTGGTAGGTACACCTTAGCTCTTACCACATAGTGATCTGACCCACAGTTTATGCTCCTTTGTACTCTCACAATAATGTAATCTATAATTGATTTCAAATTTCGTGTATGTTGTTTCCACATATATTTATGTATCATTTTATGTTTAAAGTAGCCATTTGTAATTCTCAAATTATGGCTTTTGCATAAATCAATAAGGTGTTCTCCATTGTCATTTATTCTTGTTTCCCCATATGGTCCTACTACTTGATTATTTACTTTTGTACCTGGATGGCCATTAAAATCCCCAAAAATATTATTTCTCTTGTTGTACCAATGTTTACTAATGTTTCATTCAGTTTTTCATAAAACTGATCTTTCTCTAAATTTACCTTGTCCCGCATATACACAAAGTACTGTAATTTTAGTTCCCAGGTGGTTTATGTTAACTTATTATATTCTCGTTCACTGCTTCCCAATTCGTTATTCCTGTTTTAAATTTTTTTTTTTCATTAAAATGTAGACTCCTCTTTCTGCCCTTAGATACTCCTCTATAGAGATGAACATAGTCCCTTACTATTTCCGTACCTATGCCCTTTCGTTTTGTTTCTGTTAGTCCTATTACATCCATTTTTAGTTTTCCTAATTCTGACGTT
>JGI20166J26741_11712028_pt1 | contig 10765 bp, 9 predicted proteins | sample TergutCu122P5_FD_26741 | JGI IMG/M metagenome (IMG submission 26741) | reverse complement strand
TTTACCCAGAGGAAAAAGCGGCTGCGTTTGTAGGAATTAAAGATATTCATTTTTGTATCGTTTATATTGTTTGTATTGTTTTCTATTAAAAATAGATACCACAATCGTGCCAAAGTTGTAATTTGTTAATAATCAAATTATTATAGATTTCATATCTTGAGGATTTGTAATATTTCTTTACAATGGGTTGTAAAGTTTTGTTACAATCCCCCTGTATTATCGTCTTTTGACAAAATAAACGCATGTAAACCAATATTTAGAAAAAATACTTTGTTCTGGATTGCTTCGTCGCTGACGCTCCTCGCAATGACGTTACATACATCAAATACTATTCAGCGCCGTAGTCGGATTCTGCGTCGCCGCCCGGTACGATTGTACCGCAACCGTCGCTACCGTAACAAGCAGTACTATTGCGCCCCCCACCAAGAAAACCCAAGCATACAACGGAGTTTTGTAAGCAAATCCGGCAAGCCATTTACCGACAAAGAAATATGCCAGCGGACAAGCGATGATGAAACAAAGCGCCCAGATAAAAACGTAGGTTTTACTAAACAAACGGATGACTTCTTCTACCGACGAGCCATGTACTTTACGAATGGCAATTTCTCTTCTGCGAAAGCGAGTCTCAAACAAAATCAATCCGAAAACGCCTATCAATGAAATAAATATCGAGATAATACCAAACACGGTAATCTGCGAAGTCATTCGTTGGTCTTTTTGATAGGCATTTTGCAAAACTTCGTCATAGAAACGGATATTGAACGGATATTCAGGATCTAATTTGGCAAAAGTCTTTTTCACATGTTTCATCGCTTCATACATATTGCTGCCTGCCTTTACTTTTATATAGGCAACATTCATCCACCAGTTTCCCCATTGCGGTGGCGATACAAAGAAAGCCATTGGTACGGTCGCCGTGTGAAAAGTGCTAAAATGTACGTCGGGAATAAAACCGATAATTTCCGCAGTGTCAATATCGGTATTTAACTTTAACTCATATTGTTTACGAGCCGCTTCGTTAAAAATATATTTTCCGTATTTGGAACCCTTATCTTCTTCTCTGAAATCACTTCCTTCGGCGATGGGAATATTCATTACTTTCAAAAAATTGGGATCTACCGGAAAACATTGAAATTGGATGTCCTTATCCACATATTTCCTTCCCCAACCCATGTACTGGTCACTGCTGCCGATAAGAGATTGAGCAATAGATACATCTTCTATGCCGGGGTAGGATTTCAATTCGTTGATAAGGACATCACGTTGTTTTCTGGTATTATCATTCATGTCGCTGACAATGACTTCATCGCGGTCATAGCCCAGCGGCATCTGAAACAAAAACCGGTTCTGTAAATACATGAACGAGGCGGCAATAATCAATACCAAAGAGGCAACAAACTGTAAGCCGATTAATATATTGCGCAAAGTCCGCCCTTGTTGGGTCAGTCCAAAAGAACCTTTCAGCACCAATGCCGGTTGGAACGAGGTACTGTAAAAAGCGGGATAAATTCCCGATAAAATTCCCAGAACTAAGGCAATAATGAGTGTAAAACCAATCAAATACGGAAACTTCAACAGATTCATATCGGCATCTATCAATTTAGAAAACGACGAGACAGTCGATACCCCATAAACTAAAAATAGAGAGAGCAGAAAAGAAATCAAGCACATCAACGTCGCTTCCGAAATCATATTCCAGCGGAGATTTACCTGCGAAGCGCCGAGAATCTTTTGCGTATTAATGCCTCGAATTCTTCCGGGCACAAGCGCCATGCTGAAATTGATAAAATTGATGCCTGCAATCACTAAAATAGCAACCGCAATGGCATAAAGTACCGCTAATTTTTGGCGACTGGCTTTGGGTGTAGGATCATATTTTATATCATTGGTAAAATGCAAATCGGTCAGTTTAGTTAATTGTATTTCAGGATGACTGCCGCCTTTTCCCCATTCGTCCGCAATTTCTTTCGGAAGATGCTGCATCACATTCGCTTCAATGTCCTTCGCTGAAACAGGATTGTCTAAATGAAGGAAAACAGCGTAACTCCAATTGCCCCAATTATCTTTATTCACATCTCCTACCGGATAATAAATCGCATTTTCTATGGATGCATTTTCCGGAAAATCGCGATAAACGCCGCCAACTGTCCAAGCATTATCTTTTCCAATTTGTTTCCCGATGGCAGATTGATTCCCGAAAAATTTATGCGCCATACTTTCCGGAATCAATGCGGACTTAGGTTCTTCCAGCGCTTTTCCGTTTCCTTCCAGCATTTCAGGTTGAAACACTTTGGCAAAACCGGGACTTGCAGGAATCAAACGTTCTTTATATCCCGTCCATTTTCCTGCATTTTCAACCTCGATAAATCTACTTCCTCCAAAGCTCATCATGAATGTTCCGCCAACAATGTGCGGCGAAGACTCGAAAATAATCTCAGCCAAAGGACGGTTGACAATGGCTTGTTTTGATTCCATACCATTCAAAATCTCTACCCGATAAATCTTGTCACTGTCTTTGACCGACTTATCGAAACTTGAATCGTAATTTGCCTGCATCATAATGACGATGAATACGGCAAAGGCTACTGATAATCCCAAAATATTCAGGATACTCGACGTTTTGAAACGTTTCAAAACAAATAAAAAATTCTTAATCATAGTATATAAATATTTAAATTTTATCTTATATTCATAATCTTTAAATTATTCAATACTAAAATTATGCCATATTTTTAATTAATTGATAACAGGATTGTTATGGATTTTTCTATTTCTCGGATTGTAAAGTTTTTTTACATTGAATGTAAAATTTACTTACACTAATTAATTAATTTTATAAAATACCGATGCACCCGTGTGTCGGAAGTCAATTCGGGATGAAAAGACGTTACTAAAATATTCTTTTGTCGAGCTGAAACAATATGCCCCTCTACCACAGAGAGGATTTCGACTTCTTTGCTTGCCGATTCAATGTAAGGCGCACGGATAAAAACCATCGGAATTTTGCCAATCCCCTTCATATCCGCTTCAACCGAAAAGCTGCCTAATTGCCTGCCGTAAGCATTGCGCTTTACGACAACATCAATGGCGTGAAAACGGTTTGCCAACAATATCATACCGGCGCAGGTACCGAAAACAGGTAGACCGGCATCAATTTTTTCTTTCAGAGGAATAAATAAATCCAAATCGTCAAGCAGTTTGCTTATCACTGTACTTTCACCGCCCGGAATAACCAAGCCGTCGATGGTTTGGTTTAAATCTTGCTTTTTGCGGATTTCAAAAGTGTCTGCGCCAACAGATTGCAGAGACTCGATGTGTTCGGCGAATCCGCCTTGTAAAGCCAAAACACCGATTTTCAATTGTTTATCCAATTTTTAGATGCCCCTTTCCGCCATTAATAATTGAATTTCCTGCTCGTTGATACCGACCATGGCTTCACCCAAGTCGGCGGAGATCTCGGCTAAGATTGCAGGATCATTGTAATTCGTAACGGCTTTGACGATGGCTTGGGCACGCTTTGCGGGGTTCCCTGATTTGAAAATGCCTGAGCCTACAAATACGCCTTCGGCGCCTAACTGCATCATCAATGCAGCATCGGCCGGCGTGGCAACGCCTCCGGCAGCAAAATTCACTACCGGCAGATGACCATTGTCATGCACAAATTTCAGCAAGTCGTAAGGGACTTCCAATTCTTTGGCTTCGTGATACAGTTCATCTTCTTTCATGCTCTGAACGCGCCGCATTTCCGACATAATCAAACGGATGTGACGGACTGCCTGGATCACGTCGCCCGTGCCGGGTTCGCCTTTCGTGCGAATCATCGAAGCGCCTTCTGCAATTCGACGGAGCGCCTCGCCAAGATTTTTTGCTCCACAGACAAATGGTACTTTGAATTTGGTTTTATCCACATGAAATTTATCATCGGCAGGTGAAAGCACTTCACTTTCGTCAATGTAATCGATTTCAAGCGCTTCCAAGATTTGCGCTTCTACAAAATGACCGATTCTCACTTTTGCCATCACGGGAATACTTACGGCTTCTTGTATTCCACGAATCATTTTCGGGTCGCTCATCCGCGAGACCCCGCCTGCTGCGCGAATGTCGGCGGGAATTCTTTCCAAAGCCATTACAGCAGCGGCGCCTGCTGCTTCGGCAATACGCGCTTGGTCCGGGTTTGAAACATCCATGATTACTCCGCCTTTCAGCATTTGCGCCAAATTCTTATTCAATTCGTATCTTTCGTTGTTCATATTTTTTATTTTTTCGGGGTACAAAGGTATAAAAATAATGGGAGAAATGGAATATCGAGTCAGTAATATTTTGATAGTCTCGGAAAAAGACCTAACTTTGCCACCGATTATTTGAAGCAAATGAATTATTACAGCACTAACAAAAAATCTCCGGCAGTTAGCTTGCAAGACGCTGTCGTCAAAGGATTAGCAAGCGACAAAGGACTCTATATGCCGGAACGTATTCCCATCTTGCCTTCTTCGTTTTTCAAAAAGATTTCCGAGATGAGTTTTCAGGAAATGTCTTGCGAAGTTGCTTCGGCGTTCTTCGGAGAGGACATTGAAGCCGATGTTTTGAAAGAAATTGTTTATGATACGCTCAGTTTTGATACGCCGCTTGTAACAGTGGAGGATTCCATATACAGTCTCGAACTTTTTCACGGGCCAACAATGGCGTTCAAAGATGTAGGCGCGCGGTTTATGGCGCGGCTTCTCGGTTATTTTGTCAAAAAACAGGGATTGGAACAGGTAAATGTGTTGGTTGCTACTTCGGGTGATACGGGCAGCGCCGTTGCCAACGGATTCCTCGGCGTGAAAGGAATTCATGTTTATGTTTTGTATCCCAAGGGAAAAGTCAGTACGATTCAGGAAAGCCAGTTTACTACTTTGGGACAAAATATTACCGCGCTTGAGATTGACGGTACTTTCGACGATTGCCAGGCTTTGGTCAAAACCGCTTTCTTAGATAAGGAATTGAATGAACGAATGCAACTGACTTCGGCTAATTCCATTAACGTGGCTCGTTTTCTGCCGCAAGCGTTTTATTATTTCAATGCTTATGCGCAACTCGGTCGCCTCGGAATCAAAGAAAATATCGTCGTTTGCGTTCCCAGCGGTAATTTTGGAAACTTAACGGCCGGATTGATTGCTAAAGAAATGGGTTTACCTGTCAAACGTTTCATTGCTGCCAATAATAAAAACGATGTTTTCTTCCAATATTTATTAACAGGCTTGTACAGTCCGAAATCAGCTGTGCAAACTTTAGCCAATGCAATGGATGTGGGCGATCCGAGTAATTTTGCCCGTATTTTGGATTTGTACGGATATTCTCATCAGGCCATCACGGAAGTCATTTCCGGATATAGTTGTACGGACGAAATGATTTGTGAAACGGTGAAAACCTGTTATCAAGAAACCGGTTATTTACTTGATTCCCATGGAGCTTGCGGATACCGGGCATTGAAAAGTTCACTTCAACCGGGTGAAACCGGCGTCTTTTTGGAAACTGCGCATCCTGCCAAATTCAAGGATACGATTGATAAAATAATCGGGGAAGCCGTTGAAATTCCTCAAAAATTAAAAGAATTTATGAAAGGGAAAAAACAAAGTATTGAACTTAGTAAAGACTTTTCAGCATTTAAACGTTTTCTCATTTCATGTTAGAAAAAAACAATACTGAATCCAGCCTATCCAAGTTTTCTTGGATCGGTATGATAGTAACTATCGGAATTGTATTCGGGGATTTGGGAACGTCGCCTTTGTATGTAATGCGAGCTATCGTAGGCGCGGCGCAAGGTCTTCCGGATGAGAATTATGTTCTGGGCGCATTGTCGTGTATTTTCTGGACGCTGACGATGCAAACGACGGTCAAGTACGTTTTTGTTGCATTAAGGGCTGATAATAAAGGAGAAGGTGGAATTTTGGCTCTCTATTCCTTAGTGCAAAGGATGAATAAAAAATGGCTGTACGTGATTGCCATTCTGGGAGCGGCAGCTTTGGTTTCCGACGGAGTGATAACTCCTGCGATGACCATTACTTCTGCAGTGGAAGGTCTTCAAATATATACGCCTAATGTGAATGTGGTTCGTATAACCTTAACTATTTTGGTTATACTTTTTTCCATTCAACAATTTGGAACTTACTCCATCGGCAAAACTTACGGGCCGGTTATGGTATTGTGGTTTTTGATGTTGGCAGGTTTTGGGATTGCAAATGTGATTCCTCATTTATATGTTTTTAAAGCGGTCAATCCGTATTACGCCATTCGTTTTTTGATTCATGAGCCTAATACTTTACTTGTATTGGGAGCTGTATTCTTATGTGTTACCGGTGCGGAGGCTTTGTATTCGGATTTGGGACATTGCGGAATCCAGAACATCCGCATATCGTGGTTTTTCATTAAAGTATGTTTGGTTTTGAATTATTTCGGAGTGGGAGCGTGGGTTCTTTCCCATTCTGTAGAAGCGAGCCAGGGCGGTAATCCGTTCTTTTTATTGATGCCTCCGGCATTATTAATTCCGGGAGTAATCATGGCTACTTTGGCGGCCATCATTGCAAGCCAATCGTTGATTACGGGTTCTTATACGATTTTCAGCGAAGCCATGTCGTTGAATTTTTGGCCAAGACAACGAATAGAATATCCTGCCAAAGAAAAGGGGCAAATGTATATTGGGGCTGTTAATTGGACATTGTTTATTTGTTGCTTCATCGTTGTTCTTCATTTCCAGACTTCAGCGAGGATGGAAGCAGCTTACGGTTTGGCGATTACTATAACGATGTTGATGACTTCCTTTTTGTTGGTTTATTATTTGATATTGAAAAAAATCAATGTATTTGTGATTATCTTGTTCGGAATGGTTTATTTCATTATAGAGGGAGGATTTTTTTACGCCAACATTTTGAAATTTGCGGAAGGGGGCTGGATTGTTATCCTGTTGACAGGTATTATTTCTTTCTGCATGTATGTATGGTATAACGGCCGGAAACTGAAAAACAAATATGTGCAATATATTAAGATAAAGCCCTATCTGCCGGTTATAGAAGCAATGAGTAAGGATGAAACTATTCCAAAATATGCAACGAATCTGGTTTATATCAGCCGGGCAAAGCGAAACATGGATATTGAGTCGAAAATCATTTATTCCATTATCAATAAGAATCCAAAAAGGGCTGACTATTACTGGTTTCTAAAAGTAGTGAACGACCCGAATCCTTATACATTCGAGTATGAATTTACGGAAATGGTTCCGGGAGTTTTGTTTAAAATACGATTTAAGTTAGGTTATAAAATAAATCCGTTGATAAGCGTTTATTTTGGTCAGGTTTTGGAAGATTTGAAGACGTCGGAAAAATTTGATTTGCTCAGTAATTATCCTTCATTGAGGAAATACGATATACAGGCGGATTTCAAGTTTATCATTATCGACCGGATTTTTACGCAGGATTACTTGCTGTCGTCCTTTAAGGAAAGGTATATGTTGCGGTTTTACAATTTTGTCAAATCGTTCGGCATTTCGGACAGATCTGCATTCGGACTGGAACCATACAATGTGGACGTAGAGGAAGTGCCAATGCTAACCGGAATGGAATATAAAAATCGAATTAAGAAAGCGGATGTGTAATAAAATGTTATCAAAATATTTGTTTATTTAGGAATTTATGCTTAACTTTCGGGGCATTTAAAATTCTAATCATGAGACTATTACTATTGAGCAATTCTACAAATGCCGGAGAACCTTTTTTATTTTGGGCGAAAAGAGAAATACAAGCATTTCTGGGGAAAGACTCCGTAACTGCTTTGTTAATTCCTTATGCTTCAGTCACTTTTGATTACGATGAATACGAAACAAAAGTAGAAAACCTATTTTCAACATTGGGGCATCATATTATGAGTATTCATCGGACAAAAGAGCCGGTTCAGGCTGTGGAAGAAGCGGAGGCTATTGTTGTCAGTGGCGGAAATACATGGCATTTGGTGCGACAACTGCATGATCTGAAATTGATTGAACCTATTCGCAAGAAAGCGCTGGAAGGAACGCCTTATATCGGATGGAGCGCCGGAGCGAACGTTGCATGTCCTACTTTGCGGACTACTAATGATATGCCAGTTATCGATCCGCATGGATTTGATACTTTACATTTAATTCCTTTTCAGATTAATCCGCATTATGTGGATGTGCATCCTGTAGGATTCAGCGGAGAAACACGTGAAGTTCGCGTCAAAGAGTTTATCGAACTTAATCCTGATGTCCATGTTTTTGGGCTGCCGGAATCTACACTGCTAAAATTGGAAGATGATAAACTCCAATTCGTTGGTTCGAGGACGGCGCGTTTGTTCAAAAAAGGAGAAGATATCCGGGACGTACATGCTACGGATGATTTATCGTTTTTGTTGAAATCGTAATGTGTTTTATTTTCCATTAAAACATCCGAGACAATTAAATATAATTTACCTCCGGTTGAAGTTCAATAGAAAACTTTTCCTTGACGGCTCGACAAATTTCAGCAGCTAAATCGGCAATGTCTTGTCCTCTTGCATTCCCTTGATTAATAATGACCAAAGGCTGTTTTTCGTATATGGCGGCTCTGCCTACCGTTTTACCTTTCAATCCGCAACGTTCGATTAACCAGGCGGCGGGTATTTTCACCACTTCGTCATTAACCGGATAATGGGGTAAATCGGGATAATGTTTTTTTAAGCCTTCATAATGTTCAGTACAAATATAAGGATTTACGAAAAAACTGCCGGCATTGCCTATTGTTTTCGGGTCGGGAAGTTTGGATTCACGAATCGAAATGACTGCCTGCCTTACAGATTTTAATGTTACCGGTTTGTCTGCAAGATGTTCCAGAATATTTCCATAATCCAACCGGAATTTTGGATTTTTGGATAGTTTATAAATCACGTAGGTAATATAATATTTTCCCTTGTTTTCCGGCTTTTTAAAAAAACTGTGACGATAGGAATATTCACACTCGGCGTTGGAAAAAACCTTTTTTTCGCCTGTTTCAAGGAAATACGCATGCACTTCTTCGATGCAATCGGCAGCTTCTGCGCCATAAGCGCCAATGTTTTGCACGGCCGAAGCGCCTACTTCCCCCGGAATTAGCGACAAATTTTCGAGGCCGCCCCAATTGTTTTGCACACAATAAGCCACCAGCGAATCCCAATCTGTTCCTGATCCGACTTTTAACCGGACAAAATCTGCTGTTTCTTCTATTTTTTCCATACTTTGGATGGCAGAATGTACGATTATTCCGTCGAAGTCGCCGAGAAACAACAGGTTACTCCCTTGTCCGATGTGCCAAAACTGTTGAGAGAAAAAAAATTCATCACGGAGTAGCTTTTGCAAGTCAGCTTCATTTTCGTATTCTACAAAATATTTGGTCTTAACATCTAAGCCAAACGTATTGTGTTTCAATAAAGAATAGTTTTGTTCGATTCGCATATTAGATTTTTTGCAAAAGACTTAACGAATGATTGTATTCATCAATGATTTTTCTCATAATTGTTTCTACCGGTTCGATTTGGTCAATCAATGATGCGATTTGTCCGATTTCGAGTTCGCCTTCCGCCAAATCTCCTTCGAAGATGCCGAGTTTAGTTCGGCCGCGTCCAATCATTTGGAGTAATTCTTCGGCCGAAGCGCCCCTATCTTCCGCTTCTTTTATCTGGTCGAAAAACGGATTTTTAACTAAACGGGTAGGCGACAATTTCTTCAAAGCCAAAAGTGTATCTCCCTCCTGCAATTCCGTACACAGTTTTTTAAATAGAGGGCTGGCAGAACTTTCTTCCGAAAGGGCAAACCGCGTACCGATTTGCACGCCGTCGGCTCCCAGACTCATAGCGGCCAGCAACCCGGCTCCGGTGGCAATGCCTCCTGCGGCAATTAAGGGAAGATGGGTTGCTTTTCTCACTTGCGGGATCAACGTCATGGTGGTTGTTTCCTCTCTTCCATTGTGTCCTCCGGCTTCAAAACCTTCAGCAACAATAGCGTCCACGCCTGCTTCTTCTGCTTTCCGCGCAAATTTGGAACTGGAAACGACATGTACGACCGTGATTCCATGATCTTTTAGTTGTTTAGTCCATGTTTTCGGATTACCGGCCGAACTGAAAACGATTTTCACGCCTTCCTCCAGAATAACTTTCATGATTCCTTCAATTTCCTGATAAATCAGCGGTACGTTCACGCCGAAAGGTTTTTCGGTTGCGGCTTTACATTTGATGATGTGTTCGCGTAATAAATCGGGAGTCATGGAGCCTGCGCCCAAAAGGCCTAATCCGCCGTTGTTACTCACAGCCGATGCGAGCCGCCAACCGCAACACCAGACCATTCCGCCTTGAATGATTGGATATTTTATTTTTAATAGATCGGTTATTTTGTTTTCCATACTTATAGTAAATTATCTTAATATTGTATTTATATTTTTTACAAAACTACTATAAAATTGTATGAAATGCAAATTACTGAATAATATTACATAATATTTGGTTTATTAATTTTTTTCAGAAACGTTTCCCTTATAAATATGGTATGTCCATTCTGCATGTTGACCGGATGAAATATTTACATCAGGAGCAGCTTTGCTTACAGTATAATAGATAACGGGGTTTTTCCATGATGCAATTCTTCCGTATTCATCTCGTTCGATGCCTGCATTGTGGTTACGCGGAAATTTTGTTTCGGAAGGCGTAATACGAAGCATCGGCGTCCATTGTCCTGAGGAGGCGAGAAAATCGCTGAACTTCATATAGT
>JGI20166J26741_11711806_pt1 | contig 10766 bp, 3 predicted proteins | sample TergutCu122P5_FD_26741 | JGI IMG/M metagenome (IMG submission 26741) | reverse complement strand
CTACATTGAAGGACAGTAAAACTTCGAAACATGTATCTATTTTGTATCAGTTGTAAATAAATAGTTGCCACTATTAAAGTTCCAACCCTCGTATGAAATTGCTATAATCTTCACACAAGTTTCATACAAAAATATTAAACGCTTACTTTTAAATTGCATATTTTAAATGCAACATAATTAAAATTCACAAAATTCTCACTGACAAATCACCGGCAGTAATTTTTACACGACTACATGGAAACCTAACAAAAATACATAAATAACCTAATCTTGGAAACAAAATGTTTAACATTCGATTATCCAGGAAAGATAGACCTTGTCCACTGAAAAACCGTTACGAAAGTTTCCAACAATTACTTTGATTTTGAAACGTCAGTACTTATTTAGCAATCAACAAGCCTTAACATTAAATATGACTTGAATCTTCAGCTACTTTGCTGTAAGGGTCTTGAATCTCGTAATACTTGAAGATTGTTCTGACTGCAGTCTTCTGGGGCATGCTGCTTTATATCATGGCAGAGATGTTCTGTACGGGCAGAAGTTTACTGCGAAATATCGGTACCACTCTATCGAAATATGAGTAGTCATGTCTCAGTACCACTCTAACAAACAATAAGGCTTCATGTCTCAGTACCACTAACAAACCCATAAGGCGTCATGTCTTATTACCACTCTAACAAACTGTTAGACGTCGTGTCTCAAAAGACCCATTACCATCAGAACGTCAAGTATCACATCCTTATAGTGTTCGAACATCAAATTTGCAAATTAATATCTTTAGAAATGAATTTACATTTGTAATAATCTCAACACACTCCACAAACAATGAAAAATTATAGATCTGGTAAATCTGGACCAACACAGTTAAACAAATAAATTACACTTTTTTTTTAAAACAACTTGCAAATATTCAGGCAATGTAGAATGTGATTCAGTTAATATCACGTGCACTTACTGGGGTCAAAGGTTACTGCAACCTTCTAAAGCCTAATGTTTACTTTATTAATCAACAGCTTTAACATTCACAAATTCAATTTTTTACCTACAGACTGTATTTATGTGTTTTGTGGATTTCAGAACAAACAGCTGTTATTTCCCTATACAACATTAGCTAATTTGTTTTTGGCGCTTTGGGAAAACTGGGAAAAGCGGCTATTAGCTTTATCAAGTCTGTCTGCCCGGCTGTCCGTCCGTATATCCACATGGTACAACTGGGCTCTTATTGGACGGATTTTCCCGAAATTTGATATTTGAGTATTTTTATAAAATCTGTGGGGAAAATTCAAGTTTCATTAAAATCTGACAAGAATAAGGGGTACGTTGCTTGAAGACCAATATATATTTTTGATTACATCTTGCTCACTTCTTGTTAGAATGAAAAATATTTCAGACAAACGTTGTAGAGAAACTCAAAACACACAGTTTATACTCAATAACGTTTTTTCAGAAAATCGCCCATTTTATGAGAAAATGTGCAAAAATATAGTACACCCGAACAGGACGCAGATGACGATATGAGAATAGCACATGTGTTTGGCATGTTAGGTAACTAAGGCTACAAACACACACACAGAATATGTCATATTTAATGCTTTTTCACAGCAACAATGGTTACACGAAAGAGCCTCCATATTACGTTATGTGTACTTTGCTTGTCTTGTATAAATGAGACTAGGTGTGTTTACCGCGCGGTGCGAACTGAATCTGTAACTATAGTTCAGGTTAATTGCGTCCTCAAAACGTTAAATTTTATATATATATTTAAAGGTTAATTTCCGGACATATTGCCAAGGCATCTTTTTTTTTCATATTCCTTCAGGAATTTCTATCTTTAGGGGCATCTAGAAGAATCATTGTAACTAATGAAAGTTCTGCATGCACTAGCCCAAACTAGGATTGTACATGTGGACGATTTACATTTACAGCATGAAGACTCGCATTGAGATTAAGTAATTAATCCCGGCGGCCGCGCCATCTAAGGCGTGGGTCTGCGGCCGCTTGCTTGGTGAGACTGTGGGTTCAAATCCCGCCGGGAACATTGACGTTTGTTTCTTTTGAACGTTGCGTGTTGTCAGGTAGAGGTCTCTGAGTCGGGCTGATCACTCGTCCAGAGGAATCTTACCGAGTGTGGTGTGTCTGAGCGTGATAATGAATCCCCGATAATGAGGAGGCCTTGGCCCACTAGGGCTGTTGAGCCATGGTAAAATATAGCAGGAACTGAAGCCTTTCAATTCAGATTTAATCAACACGTATTGATTTACACGTCACGGTCAATAATTCCTCATCACGAAACCGAGGAAACGAACCGAAATTTGATCACACATCCAGAGGCCCGGAAATACTAATAACCATGGCAAGTTAATGCAACGGAATCTAGTTACGAGATTACGTAGATGGGCCGTACACTGAGCAAAGGTATTGAACAAGTTTAAAGCAACTCAGTGTGGTAATTTGAAGCGCAGTATGTCACAGAAGTGATAAAATCAATTTGTTTCAAATAGTGTGACATATTCAGGTGAATTATTTTAATGTGATACGAGGCGTGTCCGGAAAGTAAAAATACAAAGTTCTTTAACATGTAAAACATTTTTAGTTTACAAAAGGGGCACTCTGAAAGAATTGCCTGTAAATAACTTTATTTTTCAACATAGTCGCCGGCATTGCCCAAACATTTATAACTCTTGGAACCAGCTCCTTTATCCCCGAGTCATAGAAGTCTGCCGCCAGACGGAGGCCGTCAGAGATCAAAGATGGCCTTTCGCTCCTTTGTTCGTCGTGAACATCAGTCGTTCCTTCGGAGAATTCATGGCACCACTTCGTCACATTTTGTCGATTCATAACGTTTCCATAAACAGCAACAATTTTTTTGTGAATTTCCGCTGGACTTCAGCTTTTGCGTCGAGAAATAATATATGACGGAACGCACCTCGCATTTGGCGGGACTTTGGATCGGCGCTGCCATTGTAAACACGTCTCACTCAAACAAAGCCGGTTCTACCACTGTCAAACGAGCATGGCTCACAGGTAAAGAATCAAGGTCGACGGCAGTGTTACCATAATAAGCACAAAAATTTTCCTTATCGGCCTACACGTGTTGTATCTTTACTTTCCGGACACGCCTCGTAGATTATAAAAACAGCCCTAACTACACACATAACTGTACCGAGAACCGGGAGAAGCACGTCTCTAAACTTAAGACCACAATGCCAGCTCCAAAGAAGCAGTCAGTTGCTTCCCTTTGTCATAATAGGGATATAAAACACACATGTACCACGTGGAGTGACACCAAATTAAATTAAATTTTGGGGACTGTGGGAAATTATTTGACACAAAACATATGGATTCGTAAACTGATACCATCCTGGATTACGGGATAATGTACAAATACCTGGAAACAGCTGTCTGAACTGGAAACCACATTTACATTTCAAACAGAGAATTGATGGGAAAACTGGTGTTAATATACTGTATTTTGACTAAAAAGTCCATATAGTACTTATTATGAAAGTAAGCATCACATGTTAAATGTCGAAGCTTTGACACATGGAACGGTGTATATCGGCAGCTACATTTATTGTCAAATCTGCTTTGCTATAACGCCTGTGTGAAATAAACTTTTATACAATGATCTGATATTCCCAGAACGCATTTTTTATCACTTAATGTGCGAGTTTTATCCACGCTAAGGATCCAGGTTAAACATTTTTTTCAATTAGTATCGATCGCAACCACTTGTCCAACACAATTATTTTCTCACTTCATAACAGTCTACTTAAATCACATATTTACTTTATTACTCCCATATCAATCATCGCCACAAAAAAATCTGGTGGTCTCAGCAATAAGCTATTTCAATCGAGTTTATATATTCAAAACAATTTATTTCAGACCCTTCGAACTTCTCGACTGCTACAACAAAACTTCTCTTGTATCATTTGCCAGTAACTGTTCTATCGGTATTTCTTGTTTTCCCAAATCCAGCTAAATGTCATATCCATGTCGGATACAAAGTAATCATTACGCTGTCACGTCAATAGTCGCGGAGAGGCTCTCTCTGCTCATGTCACTATTTCCTATACCTAGTTAATTCATTATATTATCGATTTCATATCTAAACCTCCATAAAATTACAATTATACTTCCATGTAAATGCGGATTTCTGAGTAGCTGAATTATTCCTGGATATCTTTCGATTGTCTCTAATAAATACGTAAACAGAAATACTAAAATATACCCCTGTAACTGTAACGGTATGCTTCCAGTCTCCATTTGCCATGTTTTAAATTCATACCACTGTTCGCAAGTCCGCAAGCATGAACATAAGCAGAAACTCATCTTTATGCAGGTATAAGCCTCAATTTCTAATTAATCAGTTAAATTTTCTTCTACATTCAGAAGACGATATCTGCAGGAAGTCTGTTACTGGGCTAGACCGTTTTTAATTTAAACAAGACCTCTGCTTCATCTCATTAATATAAATTGTCCTGTATCTTTCAGTGTGGTTGTAGTAGTGGCTATAAACTTGTGCTGTCCCGTACAGGCACGTTTTATATAATGGGTTACGTAAGTGTATTCCTGCGTTTCCATCCACAATTGCTAAATCCTGCAAATCGAGTATTTCCAGTGGCATTTAGGCGTTTATATTACACATCTGCAAGCCCTCGTCGTTAATTACCATTGTGCCGTCACGTCTTCATCTGAGGGGTTCTACGCTGAACAAGAGCACTCTGCAGATAAACGTTTGAAGACCAACTCAACTGTACGAATCTCTATGCAATCTGAGACTCTGGAGAAAACGGAAAGGAGCTGGAAAGACGCGCGAGGAGAGCACAAAGAGAATTTACTCAATTAAGTGAAACTGAATCCTGTATGATTGCTCATGCACATTGTTCCACTTCATTTCACGGCTAATTTCGCAAGACTCTGCCTACTTTACAAGGTATTTCATAGTTTCACGGGAGAGGAGATTGATACTTGGACAGTGATTTTAAATATTTTAAATTATGAAATGACTAATAAATTATAACTCTTAAATCAACTGGCACTTTAAACCCACGAATAAATAAAATTAAATCTTGAGCATCTGTAATTTCTCAGATGCTTTATCTGCAGTCAAGATATTTCTTAAAAATGCAGAACGCAGATATAGCTTACAATTAAACAAGACAAAGTAACACGCACATCTTACGGGAAATGCTTTTATGCTAAGCAAGATGAACCACATGGAAGCCCAATTCAGTTGATTTAATATCGATTTTTAAAATAACCCTCCATGTAAGCCTGCGTCCATAAAGCGATATCTCTCTTTTTCTCCTACACATTCCACACTATCAGACCAGTTCATCCTCTTTAATTTCGTCACCCAAATAATATTTGCCGAAGAGTACAAATTACGAAACTTCTCATTATGAATTTATTTTCGGCATCCATCGTAGTTTCAAATGTGCGACGACAAAATTATAAAAATACATCGCAATTTAAATTGTGAAGTAGTTCATTTTGTTTAAAGTGGTTGTGAAAACGGACTTCTCACACTGAGGAATAACCACAGACAGAGGGTGGGATGATAAGGAGAACGTTTGTGACCAAGAAGTGGGGAAGAGAGAGGAGGATTGACAGCACAGTGTAACGATGAATTTGTAACGTGCCCCATTCAGCTTCTTCTAGGGTAAATAAAGGAAGATGATGAAACAGGATGAATATGCAATAAGCAGGAAACAGATAAGAACTGCATTAAAACTTTGGGCGTTGCGCCACATGGAAAACCTAGACACGGATAGAAGGACGGCGCAAAATATTAGCCTATGTTAAGAAAATAAGACATTAGGATATGGTCTTAATTAATATATCTCAGAATATGGTCTGGGGTTTACTCTTTCGAATGGATAGTGAAACTTAGGTCTCCACTAAATGATGGATTTTTTTACTAGAGGGACAAATATCAGCTTTTCAATGAGACCTCTTATCCATGCTTCAAGTCAATTGGTTCAAACGCCGTAACATTTCCACTAAGTATTCAAATTGAGTTTAGTTGTTGGAATTTTGTATTAACTCCCCCCCCCCAAGTTTAATCATTTTAGCAGTGAGTGAGCACAGGAAACAGAATTTCGAGGCAAATGAACGGATCGGAAGCTGGTTAGTGTAGTGGAATGAATGGTTTTAGCGAAGCGCCGGAACTGAATCAAGATGCAAGAAACGGATGAATGCATTTGGAAAGCAGCATTAGCCAAGGCCAATTGAACACAATAAGATGCACAGTACAAGTAGTATTGTTATGTTTGCACCTTATCCGGGAGCACCTCAGCCGTACATCATTAAAAGTTTGGTGAAAATTCGGAAAATAAGTTTCTTAAAATTTCACTTTCAAAATGCAAAGCGTGACTTCAGGTAACTGCTACAAGAGATCTGCGCTCTTCTGCGTTACTGCAGAGCGAGTGATGGTAATTTCTTAGTGACGTTTCGGTCTCATCTTCAGGGTTCAAGGATTCAAGAACCTGAACCCTGAAGATGGTACTGATAGGTTGTCCCGAAAAGTCTATAAGAAATTACCACCACTCGCTGTGTAGTAACCTATAAAAGCGATGTTCTTTTCAAAATGAAACGTTTAAAAGGAAAGTTTTGAGGATCCTTCTTTCTTCTCTACGTTTATCCGTACTTTTTAAACGGAAAATGGGGTGAAAATGGTTTAACCATGGTTAGGGCGGTACCATACACGACTAAATTCTTAACAGTACCGATGTAAATAGAAAACCAGGAACTAATTTTTTTCCCTGAGAGATTTGAGACTCTCGCAGTGTTGATGATGAAGACTTCAGTCTTCCAGCGATGCCATGAGTACTACGTTTTTTAGAAACTTCCTGCCTTCATTGATAGATTCCACCACAACCAGGCATCACATCACAGGAGAACCGATTCTTATTTTTTCACTATGTATTTAAGTTACGTAAAACGTTGAAAAATTAGTGGAGGCACGGTGGCAACCATCCCATCACGACCGCTTACCGATCTTTCGTCCAACCCCATTTGTTTACCATCTGGTGTCAGAAATGTCCCATATGCCGCAAAGCCAGGTAGCGAGTCGCTCTTGTGGTTCCCAGGCGGTCGCCCATCCAAATACTAACCACGGTAAAGATTGCTTAACTGCGGAACTGAAGTGATTGAACGGACTTCGGCGTTGTCAAACTTGCATGCCCATTGGCACTTACGAGTATTTTAGTAAATAACAGTAAATAAAAACTTTTCAAGTGAAAGATTCCAAGAAGAGTATGTTTCTCGTAATGTAAGCTACATTTATTTTCTAGAAAGGTATGTTCTGAAAAAATTTCATGACATTTGAGACCAAATGTGTAGACGTGACGTAACGATAGAGTAAATATGGAAATAATCTGCAGGGGAGCAGAGAAAAACACGAAATGCTCAATATGAAATTGTTTAAAAAATCTGCACCACCAAACCTGCTCTGGAAATTAAAAGATATAAGACATTAACCAATAGCGTATATCTAGAGATTTTTAGTCGCATTTTAGAATCCTCGTTACGTGAGGGTATATTAAAAGAAAATAAACGATAGTGAATATATGTATAACAGTTTGGTTCATGAATACATTTATAAACGATTCATCTAGAAGTTTAACGTAACTTTCGATTAAAACTGTATACTCTTATCTACAATTCTTCGTCCCAGATTAACGTTCAGCTACATTTGTTGGCGAAAATATCACAGACTGCTTTAAGTTAAAATGTGTGGTGTTTGCAACAGCGATAAAAATCTCTATTAAAAATTAAAATCATCATATAATCCAAGTAAGCAAAGTCCTGTTTAAGTTTAATGTCTTCATGCGGAAAAATGTGCCTCATTTTCCGGTGCAAGCAGTCTGATCTTGGATTGTCTAATTCCACCGATAAAGGTAGTAGGATTCTTCAAAACTTCGGTCTATATTTATTAGGTTACAAAGCGCAAAATTCTAGAAGATTTGAATGTTTAAAAGCACAGTCGACACAACCTAAAATGTCACACGGCAATGTTTGTTTGTCTGTTTGTTTCTTCGTTCCGTTGCTGGAAATCTTTTCAGTAGTTTGTCGGACCTTCGTGAGCATTAGAGAAAGAATAAAATAAGAATTTAGAAACGTGGTATAAGTAAAGGAAAGCAACGCATATCACCGGTTACAATGTTAATATGCACACAGCAAGCAGCAAATTCTGAAGCGCTTTCAAGCAGGAAAATTGCCATCAGTCGGAAATCACTTTTAGCTTAAATAACAGGCCATCGCTATGTCCTGGTTATCGATTAAAGAATTCGGGCTGTAATACCATAAACATATATGGCGCTGTCAATCTACCATCGTCATATTAGAGTAATGTGATTTTAGTGCACTTATTTTACCTGTGCCGCATGAGCTCCTGTTGTGATATGACGTCACACGCCGGGTCTGTTGCACCATCGAGATATTTTATTTCCAGAAATAAATGAAGCAATTCCAGGGCTGAAGGTACTGCCATTCCATCTGCACGTCACACCTGGCAACACAAAAAGTACAGACATTTTTACTCTCCACTGAAATCACAAGGCAATCCCTAGTAACAGCGTGGTTAGCATTTGAAATGTGACCATCTTAAAGACATTCTTCTGTACCTTGCTAAGGTGCGGGATTATCGGCCACTTGCGAGGAACCACACACAACTGGTGTCTCCAGCTTTCTTAGCGCTTTTATACTGAAAACTGCATGCAGGATTATTTTCAGGCATATGGCGACCTGTATTTCTGCAATAAGTCCACAGAAGAAGAAGAAGAAGAAGAAGAAGTAGTAGTAGTAGTAGTAATAGTAGTAGCTTTAGTAGCGTACTATAGTAGTAGTAGTAGTAGTAGTAGTAGTAGTAGACACTGTAGTAGTAGTAGTAGTGGTGTTGGTAGTGGTATTAGTAGTAGTGGTAGTAGTAGATACTGTAGTAGTAGTAGATACTGTAGTAGTAATAGTAGTAGTAGTAGTAGATACTGTAGTAGTAGTAGTAGTAGTAGTAGTAGTAGATACTGTAGTAGTAGTAGTAGTAGATACTGTAGTAGTAGTAGTAGTAGTAGATACTGTAGTAGTAGTAGTAGATACTGTAGTAGTAGTAGTAGCTTCAGTAGCATACTGTAGTAGTAGCGGTAGTAGTAGAAGTAGTAGTAGAAATGGTGGTGATAGTATTAGTAGTATTAATAGTGGTGGTAGTGTTGGTATTAGTAGTAGTAATAGTAGTGTTAGTAATAGTAGTAGTACAAGAGGCGACTAGTTCCCTCATGGTCCCTAACGACACGTAGATCTTATTCTTCCCATTGTATCTCCTCGTTATTTTGATGGCGCTAAGGCACTATGCCAAATTTCGTATTAGCTACTAGACTTACAAGGCCATTCACCCACATTTTTTCTAAAAGCTTGGACTCCAAGAGCATGCGACTCAGATATCCGTATCTTTCGCATTCCAGTACCAGACACTGGCACACAATATGTACACTATTTTCTTTTTTGACCCCGCACAGCGGGCAATCCTGCTGTTGTGTTAGTCCAAGTTAAAACATATGGGTTGTAGACTGCGTTTGAAATGTAATGGCACACGCGCAGAAACCAGATTTCTTCTTTCAGAGAAACAGACGAGTCCATTTCAATTGGCGGGGGCGTCAGTTCATTCTACTACTGGCAGCCGAGGTGTACGCATAAGCGGTAGTAATGCTGGATACGCCATGTTCCGAGGTCGTGTGAAGTGTACTGGCTACCCACTCCATTCTCCAGTTTCCCCTTCACTTCCCCGCCCCCCCCCCACGTGCGTCACCGTGTCCGATCATATTTCAACTCGAATCTAAATGCTGTGTGGTCTGCTAACAACCGCACAGCCGCTATAAGCTTCGGTATATTTATTGCGTGAACGTAACAACTTAGATTATCAACAAAATTAATTTATCATCCGTCTAATTACTAAACAACAAAAGCAATATAAGCCCTTCACCTTATATGTACAGGTACCTGCACAATCTAAACGTCAGGTTACAGTGTCGGGTATATTAAAAAAGAAAGGTTCGGTAACGAAATAAAGACACACTCTTTGAAAATCCAACAACAAATGTTCACTCAGGCAGTCAGTACTTTATAAAACTGTGACTTGAACTCAAAGATGGTCTGCAGGTTTATAGGCACAACAACTACCGCCTTTTTGTTAATATGCAATAAAATTATGAACAATTATAAAAAAAAGCACATCCGATTTTCTGGCAATGAAGGTTTGTTTGTCCCCAGATAATCAGATTCACTTGTCTACTAATGGCCAGTTTCGCTTTTCCGCTAAGAGACAGTTTCGCTTTTCCGCGAATGGTCATTTTCACTTCCTCGCGAACGATCAGGTTCCCTTCCCCGCTAATGTTCTGGTTTATCTGATAAACCAACTAATTAAACATAAATAAATTTAATACCTACAGTTCGTGTTTTCTGAAATATTAAACGAATCTACACGTTCTAACATTCCAGAAGACTAGACGTTTTCAGCAACAACGTTTGAAAGAACCTAACGACCTGCGATATTAAGCCCGTCAACTGTATCTAATTAGAAAAAGGATTTTTTCGATTTCTCTTTTGTATTATCATGTATTTAAGGTGCGGTTTAAAGCTAAATATTTTATAATATACATAAACCCACATACAGAGTGTCACAGGAGGAAAGGACCAAACTTCGGGAGAGTGTTCCTTATGTTAAACTATACCGATATAACCCAAAACACCTATATCCAAAGTTGAAC
>JGI20166J26741_11711584_pt1 | contig 10767 bp, 5 predicted proteins | sample TergutCu122P5_FD_26741 | JGI IMG/M metagenome (IMG submission 26741) | reverse complement strand
CCCCCCCCCCTGTCTAACAGTAAATTAAAGCTCCGTTTCTCAAACTTTAGCATCCGGCGTCCCACCGCAAGTTTTATTTAAAAAAACAGCAGTTTGATCCATTAAAAGAAGACTCACTTCTTCAGCAAGAACAGTTATATGATATCAATTCAGTATCCTGCTAGACATTAACGCACAGCCTCATTCTCGATACCTCGCCCCCGGGCCAGCCTACAGGTACGACCCACCAGTGGAACATGACCCACCGGTTGAGAAACGCTGCACTAAAGTATAAAGCTAAAGGTAAAGGTAAAGTTCACCCCAGAACAGGCCACGAAGGCCTATAGGGGAGTGGAGGTATAGCTCTACTCTTTCTTTAACCTCGGCGCTAGATGGGGTGAGTGGTCAACGCCACGAACCGGCCACTTTACCCCCGGGAAAGACCCGGTACCCATTGTACAGGAGGCTGGGTGGGCCCCAGGGCCGGTGTGGATGGGTGTGGAAAATCTCGCCTCCCACCGGCATTCGATCCCCGGACCGCCCAGCCCGTAGCGAGTCGCTATACCGACTGAGCTATCGCTGCCCTTAGCACTAAAGTATTCTTGCGTGAATTTTTTGAACGCCGGCGTTCTCAGTTTTCACCATCAGTGACACGAATATTCATTTTCAGAAAATCAAAAAGTCCAGGAAAAATAAGTGAATAGAAAACATCATTTCCACAAACTGTTTCCCTTTAATTCTCGTTTCGTTCCAATTTTCTTTCGAATTTTGGAAATTATTACTTTTATTAAGTGTGTGTTACGTTTTATTCTCCACACAAAGCGCAAGAGACATTTCCCGATAAACCAGGCTACCAAGGCACTGACGTGGTGGGCACTCTACTGTGCGTGGTGTGTGCCAGAACTGTCAGGATAGACTGCAAACACGCTGCACAGCTGTTGTGACTCATGCCAGCAGCATCGTCCCAGGTGATGTTTGTGACGAGTGGGCGCAGCCAATACCGGTCCAAGCATGAAAGACTCGACCCTCTCGTTTTCTCCTCCAAATTCACAAACAACTTGCAATTCCATGAGAAAGCCCACCTGCATACCTGCAATACGCCATCCATTTCCCTCCAGCTGTACCGCATTGTTCCCAAACAACTGTTCCTACATTCCAAATTGCCGAATGAAATCTATAAACTTTCTCCAGTAACTACGTGCAGCTGATATTAGGAAGACAAAAAAAAACGTAGTTACAGTTTCAAGCTGTCACAATAACAATAATGTCAGGACATGTTTGGTACTCATTACAGCATCTTGTGCGTCTGTGACGAGTCGTTTTGCATTGAGATAGCAACAATGTGGAGCTGCAAAATGCGACGGAGTATCCACAGGTCCCCAAATTGAGTCTATATACGCTGACCCATGTTACTGGTCGTTGTCACCTTCAAAGTAGTCCCCTTCCGAGTTTATACTATGGGTCCAGCGTTTTTGCCACTACTGGAAGCAGAGATGAAGCTGAATTTTTGGAACTGAGAGTAGGACGGTCAGCGATTATGCCCGAATTTCGGGGTAAAGGTAAAAGTCGCCCTAGAACAGGCCATGAAGGCCACAGCTCTACTCTTTCTTTAGTCTCGGCGCCAGACGAGGGTGTTCAACGTCACACCCCGGCCGCCTTAGCGGTACTCACTGTACAAAAGGCTGGGTGGGCCCAGGGTCAGTGTCGGCGGCTGCGGAAATTCTTACCCCAACCAGGACTGGACCCCCGGACCGTCCAGGCCGTAGCGAGTCGCTATACCGACTGCGCTATCCCAGTACGCCCTGAATTTCAGGGAAATCCTGGAAGGGCCTTTGTAGCTGACATTGCATTCCCGGAAACAAGAAGTAATTTCAACGGGCCAAATCAGGCGAGTAAGGAGGGTGGGGGCCCACAGCCATGTTGCTAGTTGTCAAAAATGGCTGCTGCTTCTGCTCATCGGAGTGCAACCGAGGCACAAACCTCTCGGAGATCCGCCCCATGTTCAGCCATCTCCGAAACGGTATTTCATCGGTCTTCGGTGAACATTTTGGAAACTTCCACCACGTTTTGCTCTGTATGACCCGTGGAGGGACGTCCTAACGACCACAATCTTTAATTGAAGTTCCCCCCAAGTCTGAACCCAGGAAATCACACAAACGTCCGTGTACTAACATGGGCTTTGTCAACGGCAGCTTTCTCAGCATTTCAGGCGTTCCCGATGCAGTCTTTCCCAGTCTGAAACAAAACCTAAACCCAATGCATTGCTCCTCAATTAGAAACCCGCGCATATCACTTAACAAGCGCAAAAATAAACACCCACTGAGAAGCAAAGCACAGGGTAGGGTTATGGCTGCAAAACTCACTAGACCGACCCCGAAAAGAGCGATTCAGCATCACCAAGTGGCAGAAAGCAATACTACCAGCCGTTCGCGCTCCCAGCGGTCAGTTCAGTAACTTCTGGAAGTGCCTTCGTACAAGGCATGTTTGTTGCATCTACAAAATACCGCGGGAAGTATGTAGCCAAGATTAAACATTCGGCTCCAGTACGTGGGAATTATGGCTGGCTGGGCCCACATTAATAAATATTTTTCGAAATAAATTACACTGGTCGGCAAAAAGAAAAAAAATCGCCCCTTGTTGAAATTCAGGGTGATTCTTATAGTTTTGACTTTGCCCCACCACCCACCACCGTTAAGAGAGAGGGGATTATATTAAAAAGTACGTTTGTAACAAAAAGTAATATATTGGTTTCTAATTACAATATACAGTATCAAATAATGAACAATGTCTCTATGTATAGCATCCTAACTACAGACAAATTAATTAAACATTCAGTTCGTCTTCTTTTGTCTCATTTTCGCCAGTTGGTGTCTCCCTTGACTCCAGCAGTAGTCAGCCTACATATTTGGACTCCATTTTCCACTGCACCTCTTTTCAATTTGGGAAACATCCTGGTGGAACCTTTCGCCATGTACATCGGACACAATTCCCATGTTTTCTGGGAAAAAAATCCAGACGGGAATGCAGAAAATGAAGTTTCAATGACAAGTCACACTCCATAGCACTGCTTGTTAGAATACGCCCCAGCACAATTTCACTGTAATTTTCCGCTTTTTCACTGCCTAGGAAGTTTCTGCAGATGTTTTCAATGCCTTCCAGGTTCTTATTTATCTATAATTTCATCCTGTACTGAAGTCTGGGTCTACGAATAGTTGTGTAATTGGTGAACCAATGAAAATTCTTTCTTCTTGGTCTCACATATTTTGGAAAATTTTTGCCTTAAACAGGCCAACCCTTCGCCTTCTTTATCCAACGATTTTACAGATATTTTTATCAAACCGAGTTTGATATGCAATGAAACAGATTTTTTACTTATCCATTAAAGCAGTATGTGTCACATTCATCTGCCTTGGTGTTGTTTCTGATCGGAGTGGCCATTTTTTGCCAGTCCCTCGCTCGGCTGTCCCATTCACATTATCATTAACACTGGGGAACGGGCTTGGAAAGCTATACGCGACAGGCTGCAAATGCCTTACGATTTGAGTGGGGTTGATCATGGTCGGAAAATTTGGGACAGGAAGCAAAGAACCGATATCGGGAAGTTTCCTTTGTAAATAGGAACATTAAAAACTGGAACCAACTACCTGCAAAGGCGCTAGAAACTTCCCCTTGTAAACTTAAAATTTTTAGAAACAGTTAAGAAAGCAATTATAAACTGGGTGAAATGAAAGGGATAGAAGTGTGGCGAAAATCGTCTAAAAGTGCAGTGAAGTGAGCGAGGTGAAGTGTAGTGATGTGAGGTGAAATGGAGCGGTAGGAAATTTAAATGGGTTTAAGCCAAATGAGAGGGTAGTGAAGTTTAGTTGGGTGAAGTTTAAATGGGAAGAAGTGAAGTGTTGACAAGCGTAGTGAAGGTCTTAGTAACAGGGTGTCTACCATTATTAGGAGATATACAGATCATATGAAGTTGCTGCTTATATGGCTGTTTCGTTTATCACATTCTTTCATGTTCTTTTGGTTCTTTTTTTTTATCATTGTGTATGTGGTTGTGTGTTTTGTGTGCTTCTGTTTAATTTTGTAACTTGTGTATTTTTATTGTTATGTTTATGTATTCTTATTGTTATGTATGCTCTGTTCTGTGTATTCTGTTTCATTGTGTTGTTCTATGTATTGTTTGTGTGCAAATATATACTGTACTACTGCCACCGGGCGTCAACCCAATTGCAATCAACAATATATATATTTAAAAAGCAGAATTTTGTGACTCTGTCTTGCAGCACAATCACCATTGCTGTTACTTTTAGATCAGCACATACATTCCATCGGTGATATTCATAGCGTATTTTTTGCAGCAAACCCTGAAGGTTCTCCCACATTTCTTGCATGTGAACTGCATGAGCCAGTGGGACAGAAGGGAACTTATTTCCATTGTTCAGTAACACTGCCTTCTAACTGACCTTAGATGAAAAAATGAAAAGCCTCCATTGCCCAGAGTTGTGTTCAGGTTGCAATTCTTCCATGAATTCTTGGATGATATTTCAGAACACCATATCACCATCCACTGAGTCATACGCTGGTATGTGTGTCTGCCTCTTCCTATACAATGACACTATTAAACCTTCCTCAAAAAGATTCCACTGCTTCAGCTGTGATCCAAATAGCTGAGCCTTTGTTTTGTCGCTGTGGTAAAATGGCGGTGTGTTTAGAGTCATTATCACGCTGCAAATTGAATGGAAGCTAAACAGCCTTTTTCAGTCTCAGAAATAATTTGAGACAATATTATTCTAGGGACTTTCCGGGAGGAAATTGATGCCGTCCAGTGTAATTGTAACTCACCACGAATAACAGTCAAACTGCACCATTGTCCTTGGTCAGCAGAAAACTGTGCTGACTGGCGTTAAGTAAGTAGGCTGCATCCAAGACACTGTACATCAAAATTCATCGCATTTATGCAACTAATGAACAAAGAAATGCCTACATTTTAACCATTTGACTCTTTTACAGCGTGTCAGCTTTATGCAAAAGTGGCTAGTTTCGTTTTATGGTGCAATGTTTTGGTTTGGTTCCCCGATGAAGGTCCCTTGCGGATCGAAACATGTAGGAATGTAAAGTGTGATGGTGTAATGTAAATATCTAAGGGACAGTTTTGTGTATTATGTTTGTTTAGTGTCGCGGCTCTTAGACACAATATTTCACACATTCCCATTGCAGAACAAAATTTCGGAACCAGAAGATAACGTTCGTTATATCCAAATTCCGTGTACGAGATGTCCGTTCATAACAGGGTCCGAACGCCCTGCAGTTAACAAGGTGATAAAGAAAATACGAATACACAACGTTCCGAAAAATTATGCGGAACTTTCAGCAACAACTTCGCAGAGTGCCAGCTTACAGCTTCGATCCCAGACCACTCGAAGTGAAGCCGAAACAGTGTAGCGGTGATCGGCTAAATGCTGGAGCAGGGGCTATTTCCATCCGACTATGGCGCTGCAGCCCCTTTTGGGCCCTGGCCTCTCACACAAGACGCCTCCATCCCTCTCTGCCTTCTGCTCGTCTCGCATTCCTAGCACCCAACGGCTATTTACCTCCTCCAAAACGCCCAGATCAGCTTCAGAATCATCCCACCTTCTTATTTAACCCTTCAAGGACGAAACGTATGTTTTATACAAGAACTCAGTGCGTACCGCGCAGTAAACACTCTCCGCTTCGGTTATAAAAACCAATCTGTTAATGACGCATACAGCAAAAGATACTGTCTCCTCTGAGAGCCACATAAATGCAATGTAATCAGCATGAATTTTAGAATGTTAAATCTGGTGGTACGTATAGTAACCGGTTGGCTTCAAAAGGTTAACGGGTATGCGGTTGGGGTGGGTTCTTTCCTTGGCGATAAAGCGGCCGCGGCGTGAATCTGACTACTCACCTCCTTCTATGGCCGAAATTAAGATCGAGTGGCGTTACACCTCCATTACACCATACGTCCTTTTGGCGTGCAAAGAGAAGACTCTTACTTTAGCTTGACCACCTTCGTCCACAAAAGAATGACCGGTGTAGCAAGATTTGCGGTTTCGTCTTTTCATGTAGAGAGCCATTTTTCTTGAGTTCTTCAAATAATCCAAACTGTAGGCATGCTGTTATTCTACATTCTTTCGCGGGAAGTCCATTAAGTTTACATCTCATTTTTATGGACGGTCACTCTGGCAAAACCAATGTCCATTCTCAGGCAAGGCCATTAAATACACTGCACAATACAACCTACACAAAAGAAAAGAAAATTTTTCTTTCACCCTTTTGGACCAGACGCCATGTTCACAACAATAAATTATTCCCGGGGACACCATCATGGCTATAAGAGTGGTGGATGTACAGCCCCATTCATTCTTAACCTCTGTACTTAATGGAGGGTAGTGGTCAATGTCACGTTCCGCTCGCTTTACCTAGGGTACACTGCGTTTGAAATGTGATGGCACACGCGCAGAAACCGGAAGGGCTCGAACCCAAATACCATTCAATTCAATTCAATACCTCAATCTTCTTGGACTGCTCAGACCCTCAATATAATGTCCGCAAACTTCTCAGAAATGTCAGAAAATTTTACAAACTGACACTGGGTCATATAACAGAAGACCTGAACGTTAAACTCTTAATTAACTGTGCACGTTTTCCTATAAGATTACACCTCGATATTGCTTGGCAAGTGCCGCACAGTTCTGTTATACTACAGTGTTTCACCATATCAACCTCTCGCGTTCCTGTAATAAACGGAATAATCTTTGAGACGGTTGTGACCTTAAAAACCGGCCGCTGTCAGCAAACAACACATTACACAGAACAGCTGGAAAGTAATTGCTGGTCCATAATGTTAAATGGCTATACCTCTTAAAGGAATGTTATATTGCTACCATTCAGTGCAACCAGTAGCGAGCGGGTTCGACATTTTTCTTTATGTATCACGAATTTTTGGTTCCGGCTAATCAATTGTGCTTGTTTTTGATAGACAGATTTCCTCTCTTGCCCAACCCATTAAAAAGAAACCACAGAGAGGCCGTTTTCTTAGTCCTCCACACCCAATCCACCGACGATGAAAAAAAAAAAACATAGTGACGCCACGCACAAACATAAAGCGCTAACGTGGTGGTGCTTCAGTCTTCATAAACAGCATTTCTTCATAACCGTCACACTGAGCAGTAAGAGATCACAAGATATCGTGAAGCATTCCCTTTAAGAGATACAGCCATTTGACATATGAACTCAGTTTACGATCACCCAGTATACAGTGTCGAGTAACTGAATGCTTACTAACTAAGGAACTTGAAAGGACGTGGGTCAAAGCGTTGGTCGCCTAATGCGAAATACTGTCCCGACATTTGCCCACCTGCAAAGAAGATACCTGTAGCGAGATCTGAACCCGCGACTTTCCACGTATAAGACCCGACGTTCGGTCTGCTGTCTGCTGGATCGCCACTGACGATGTCTTGTTGACAATCGCAGCTGGTCACTTACGAAAATTACGTGTCATCAGTACCAGGATCTCGTGGCATGACATGAATACCAAACTCTTCTTTATCCACTTGTTAAAGGAATTACTGGAGCACTGGGAACTGGGCGTCCCACGAACATGATATGGCTCTGGACACTCTGCTGCCTCGAAACAGACGTTCGGTCTTCACTGCATATATTTTGGTCTAGGGCGATATTGGACAGAACACGTACTGCCATCTCTGGACATATAAGTGAACCACTTGTAGCAGTCACCATCAACACATAAAACAAAATAATAACCACTAAGTGTTTTCTCAAAAATTAATCGAAATTTCCGTCATATTGACGTCCGGTAGGAGTTCTGTTTGTTCGCTTCTTCGAATGAAAGTAGTACATGGCGCGTAATGAAGTGAGAGATTTGAGTATACAATAGAAGAAAATATATACCATCAATACACATCTTTAGTGTAGCAACTGTAAATGGCAGCTACACGTTTCGGCCTTCGCTCTTTTAAGGTGTCACGTGGCGTATGTTGGTAGTTGTTTACCGACGATGGCTGATAACACAGGACACGGGCTGCTATCAACGGGGAAGGAAAAGAGCTGGTCCCCACGATGTGACAAATGCCTCCATTATGGCGGGGCTACGTGAAAATGCAGTGGGGTAGCAGTACAATTAAGTGTGAACTGTTTTTTGTAGAGTGGAAAATAAAGAGCCCATAGTATATGGTTTTTAGACTTATCTACTTATCGACGCTCGTACATACATAAGAGTTTGTATAAACCAGGCTTGCCAACACGCTGGCAGCAGAACTTTATGAGGTGACCCCTTTATGTTTTGATATTTATATAGTTGTACTGTGTTTCTGATTATTTTTATTGCCTAATTCACTAAAAAAAATCCTGTGAAATTAAATGCAAGGAGTATTTTATATCCCTGCATTTCTGTACATTGCAAAATTTACAAATAAAAAAACTAGGAAATGGTAAATTACGTATTTTGGCCCAAGATGTGAAGTTGGATCTTAGATATGATCCGTCATGTTTTGAGTGTGACACATCTGGCATAAGCCATAATACGTATTTCTATGAAACATTCTCCAGTTACAGATGTTGTACTCCTGCAAGGAAGCCACACTCGTCTAGAGCTGGACAAGCACATTCAGTATTTTAATACCTTTACCGTGCATCTTTTATTATTTTGTACAATGACCAACAAATGCGCAATTAATTGACAAATTATCACACTCCTCCTACATGTTTCGACACTACTGTATCATCCTCAGGGAGCTAGTAGTTAGTACCTTGCCAGGTCACACGAGTATGTCAAATGCAGTTCTTGGTAATACAATTTAAAATTAAGATATTTCACATATGTTTTATAATGTTGAAATCTTTAAAATATTAAAATTGTCCCATTTATAATAAAATGGGCTAAAATCATTATGTTGCTACAATTCTCATGAAGTCCGTCTGTGTGGTGGCCGTATATACAATCTGTACGTTGATGCTGCCGTCGTGTTGGCCCGGTACGTACTGAGTCTGAGTGTGTGTCCAGATTTTAAACACAAGATTTCAACACAATAAAACTTATGTGAAATTTTAGATTGAATTACCAAAACTGCATTTGAAAAACTTGTGTAACTTGGCAAGGTATTAACTACGAGCTCCGTGAGGATGATACAATAGTGTCGAAACATGTAGGAGGAGTGTGATAATTGGTTAATTAATTGTCCATTTGTTGGTCACTGTACAAAACAAAAAACACATTTAGTCTTCGCGCGTATCTTCACCTTTAAGTACAGCAATATCTCGGCCAACGCGGTTTTGACTATACGTGGTTAAAAATAATTAAATACACGACAAAGAGAATCTGACAAACGCTAACAAATTAAATTCACTGGAATAAACGAGAGGGGTTGTATTTTAAGCGATGGGAGCGGCCACAATCGTGTTCACGTAACCGTACTTTTTCCATAAGAAGCCTACGCAACGCGGTTTTGTTTAACGCGCCGTGATCACGGTCCTTAACCCCAGCGCTGCGTGAAGGAACACTGTAGCTTACAAAATGTATGACAATCACTACTTTAGGAGTGTTCCCAAAATTTCGAAAAGCGAGTATTAGCTTCGTCATGTCTGTCCGTCCGTCCGCCCGCATGGTACAAATCGGCTCCCACTGGACTGATTTTCATGAAATTTGATATGAGTATTTTTCGAAAATCTGTCGAGAAAATTCAAGTGCAATTAAAATCTGACAAGAATAACAGGTACTTTACATGAAGATCAATGCACATTTATGATATTTTGCTTTAATTCTTCTTACAATGAGAAATTTTTCAGACAAAAGTTATAGAAGAAAGCAAAACACACAGTTTATACTCAAAACGTTTTTCCCGAAAATCGTGCCGTTTATGAGATAATATGGGAAAATATGGTACAGCCAGACAGGCCACAAATGGCAATATAACACGGCGCATGCGCTTTGCGTGCTGGGTAAATAAGGCTACAGAAATATATTCGGTATATGCAATACTTATTGCTTTTCCTCGGCAACAATGGTTACGTGAATTCCCCTCAATATTACGTTATATGTACATTGCCTGTCTGGTCACGCTTTGCTTTTGTTGCATGTGGTAAAGAATAATGGCTTCAGGTGGCTTGGATGGGTCTGAAATGGCGATGGATGAAGATGACAAAACTTCCTTTCCTTCTTCCTCAGTCTGACGTCTTCTACCTACTCCTTGTAGGAGTAGAAAATTGGTGTTGCACCTGATCCCACTCAACGACACATCACACTCGGTAGGACTCCTCTGAACGAGGGATCGGCTCGTTGCAGTGACATCTACATGTACAACACACAACACCTACTAGAGACAACATCCATGTCCCCGGAGGGATTCGAACCCGCAATCCCATCAAGCGAGAGGCCGCAGACCGTTAAATCTCTAATTTTTATGTAACACCGCGCCGGCGTTAGCACAAATTACGGGAGGAATTTGTGCTACCCAGTGTTTCAAATGTCGGTCCCAGTAGCCGCGCGGTCTAAGGCGTAGGTCTGCGGCCGCTCACCTGCTGAGATTGTGGGTTCGAATCCCACCGGAGGCATTGATGTCTGTCTGTCGTGAGTGTTGTGTGTTGTCAGGTACATGTCTCTGCGACGGGCTGATCACTCGTCCAGAGGAGTCCAACCGACTGTGGTGCGTCGTTGTGTGATTTACGAGGGTTGGAACTTTAATAGTGGCAACTATTTATTTACAACTGATACAAAATAGATACATGTTTCGAAGTTTTACTGTCCTTCAATGT
>JGI20166J26741_11711473_pt1 | contig 10767 bp, 9 predicted proteins | sample TergutCu122P5_FD_26741 | JGI IMG/M metagenome (IMG submission 26741) | reverse complement strand
CAAGAAGCTTACAGAAGGTAAGGAAACAAGAAGGAAGAATATCTGAAAAACCACTTGGCATCCCTGGCAGCAGACAGAGTTCTAAGAACAGCATTTAAGTGGAAGAAGTTCCATTTATAACATAAGATTTTGTTTGAGAGGGCTGGCCTTGATCAAAATGTCATATGCAGATGTGTGTGTGTGTGTTGGGGGGGGGATAGTGACAGAAGGATTGAGCCAACAACAATCTAATGTTCTGGAAGGGCTGGCACAGTGACGATGCCATGGTGATATATGTGAATGTGAACATGGGGAAACAGACTTACATTGCTCATGTAGGGGACATCTGTTTTTGTTCCTAATGCACAACTTGTGTACAAGGGTGGTTGTGCAACAAAAGATCATAGTTGCCAGATTAAGAATGCAAATTTTGAGAAAAGTGTGATTGAAAAATTGATTCCAACCCCCCACTCATACAGCAAGTTTTAGATAAAGCATCCTATCATGGCATCCAGGTTATCGAACCACCACCACGTTACTTACTTATTTACTTACTTATTTACTTAATTAATTACTCACTCACTCACTCACTCACTCACTCACTCACTCACTTCGTGGAGCAGATTCCTTCTTGAGAAGCTAACCGGTTTTGTGCTAGTCAAGGAACTCTCTGCATTGTACACAACCTGAAGGTTCATTATCATATTTACAGGAGCCTTCCACTTGAGCCAGATCATTCCAGTTAATGTTCCCCAATCCCACTTCTTGAAAATCCATCTTAATATTATCCTCCCATCTATGCCTGGGTCTTCTAAGTGTTATGTATCTCTCAGGTTTTCCCATCAAAACCCTGTATGCACCTCTCATCTCCCCCATACGTGCTAATACCCTACTTGTCTCACTCTTCTCAATTGATCACCTAAATAGTATTTGGTGAGGAGTATATATCATTAAGCTCCTCATTATGTAGTTTTCTTCAGTCCCCTGTAACCATTTTCTTCTTAGACCCAAATATTCTCCTCAACACCCTATTCTCCGACACCCTCAGCGTACATTCTTCCCTCAATGTGAGAAACCAAATTTCACACCCATACAAAACAACAAGCAAAATTACAGTTCTGTATATTTTAATCTTTATATTGTTGGATAGCAAACTGGAAGACAAAAGATTCTGCACCGAATGATAGCAAACATTCCCTGACTTCATTCTTCTTTTAATTTCTTCTTGAATGGAATTTTGATTCATTAAGATTGTTCCCAAATATTTTAACTCTTCCACACTTTCAAATGAACTATTACGTCTTCATATTTTGACTTTGTCTTGCATTCTGATCTCAAGGCACAACCATGTACTGAGTTATATCAGCATTTACTTGTTGTTCACTGCCCTTCCTAGCAACTACTAAAGCTGCCGTGTTTTTTTTTTTAATAGAATGTACACTTCCACCCAATGTTTGAACATTTTCAGCATAAACTAGAAGCTGAAGTGTACCATTTAATTTCAGGCCATCCTGGTTTACCAGAACCCTCCTAATGGCATGTTCTAAAGCAAGGTTGAAAAGCAATGGTAATAAAGCATCTCATTGATTCAAAGCATTCTTAATAGGAAGAATGTCAGACAAATGTTTGCCTGCCTGGACTCTGCTATAGGTTTCATTCAGACACTTTTTTATTTGCCTTACCAGTTTCATGGGGATACCAAACTCAATTAAAATATTATACAAGACCTCATTCCTAACTGAATCATAAGCTTTCTTGAAGTCTGCATAATAGCTGAGGCACTGCTTTATTGTATTTCCATCCTTTCTCAAGAATATGACAAATGCAGAATATGTGGTCAGTAGTTGACCTGTTGCATTGAAATCCACACTGATGATGCCTAATAATTTCCTCTGCCTATGGAATTAACCATGACAGCACGATGTTGGATAAAATTTTATGCATAGTTGACAAAAGTGATATTGATTTGAGGCTTTCAAGAGTTTGTTGCAAACAAACGTAGTGCAGTGTGACCATGTGCATGATTATTATTCAGAAACTCATTCTGTTAAGACCAAATAGTAGGCATTGAATATTAACAGCATTTTGTCAGACTGTGGGCAGTAAGAATGTTTTGACTGCCTCCTTATGTACCCTAAACTCAATGCAACTTGCATGGGCCAAAATAAAGAATAGTATGGGAACACAGTGTGACAGCAGCTTATTTGCCATGACACAGTGTGCTCCAGATAGCTGGTGATGCAATTGGACAGGTAACTCATGTAGACAGGATGGGTTTCTTCCAGCACGTGGAGTTTCTGAGCATGCCAGAAAAAGGATGGTATTCCCCCAGATATGGTAGACACCGTTCTCATGTACCTTAGTTTTGGCAGGAGCAGTGAGAGCAACACTACTTCCAGTGAATCCTGGTAACATCGTCCCATCATGTTTTCTTCTTCTCCTCCTCTTCCTCCTCCTTTTTCTTCTCCTCCTCCTCCTCCTCCTCCTCCTTCTCCTTCTCTGTCTCCTCCTCCTCCACCTCCTCCATCATCATCATATTTTATTACATGAATGTAACAGTGGTGCAGCAGTTTAGAAGGGAAGGTGTTAGTCTGTTGTGGGTTTCTGTTGTATGGCATTGTAGTCTGATAGGTTGGTGCCTGTGTGTTGTTGGAACATGCTTCCTCTATTCTCAAGGATAAATTTGGCTATTTATGTTTTTAATATATCTGTATTATTTTGAGTCTGATGTATGTGAATAATTTTCAGAATTGGAGAATTTCTTGGCTACAACCCTGAAGAACTTCTGGGGAAGTCAGTATATGAATATTACCATGCTTTGGACAGTGAGACTGTTGAGAAGGGCTTCAAAAGCTGTGAGTAGATTGTACTTCTTTTACCCAAAACAAAGCTGACCTGGAATTTAAGGCAACCCCTTGTCAAAGAGTGTAGGGAATGCAGGAATTTTTTACTAATATTTTATGTACTTTAAATTTATTAAGTCCCAGTCAGTCAACAGTGTCTACTCAGAAAGTTCTTTGACTCTGCATGCAACCTGTCTTAAAAATCATATGATGACCACTTAATGATTGGCTGTGGTTTAGCGGGCTGTCTGAATTTTGTTGCTGTTTTCAGTTTGGTTTTAGAGTGTTTTGTTGTTAAGGAAAGACTGTAATTTGATATAAGGAAACATTGGCAGAAAGATGGCACCTAATCCAGATTTTTTTAATATAATGTATACAAGATGCTGGGGAAAATGCACATGTTGCAGGAATAATTGTATTAATGCAACAATGGGGAAATTTTGAAGGGATAATGTTTAATAAAATAAGACATTGTGTTTTATTTAAACAGTCCGAGAACTTTTTGAACAAACCTCATGTTGTGCAACGAAATTGGCAATTTGAATATGGCCCCTACATTTTAACTAGTAGATTTCAGAAGGACAAAGGCTTGTCTTAAATTCAGTAAGGTACTCGTTATGTATACCATGGGTGTACAGACCCCACATGCAGGGTCACTGTAGTGACTGAATTTTGTACAGGGATGCAAAGTATTTGTGCATCCTCAGTATGGAATTTGCTTTATGTCATGCTTCTGGCACCCAGAATTTTGAGGAGGCACCTAGATTTTTGGAAACTTTGTGTAGCCCTGGTGTATATTGTATTGATTCCTGACCAGCCACATATTTGGGACTTTGGTTATCAAAATGTGTACTGTTCTGCCAGTCGCAGTATATAGTCTTGAGTGCTGGTGGTGGTCCTTTGTGCAACCTGCTGTCTTCATATGCCCATAGCCATAAGCAGGAAAGTATCTCTCAGTGTTACTGTTTGTCACATTGCATGCCTCACACTCTGCATATACTCAGAGGCTCATTCCTGCTACTGCTCTTGCATTCAGTGAGATGCTGGCCTAAGTTTGGCGGCACTAGAATTAGGATACTGACCACTACTGCGTAATCAAATTGGAGTTTCCACGCATGCATGCATGTCATAGTAGAAACCACTCTGCCCACCTCATGCTGCAGTAGCTGCCAAACCAATGGGCATTTTACATGTATGTACTAACTTCAGTGAACACTTCAAAAATAACATTTCGGATCTCAGTTTGTGAAGCATCCTGAAAATATAGGTTTTTGTAAACTTCTTCCCTGGAAGTTGAAGTTGGAGGTAAAAATTACCCATGTTCAGACTATGGTAAAGGGGTAGACATAGTACTCAACTGTCCATTGATTCATCAAAAATAGTCTGTAGCAACTGCACTGAACTTTCTCCAGTGTGTTCTAGTACAGTATCATGCTGAAAATTTAGATATCGCTTTCTGTCTTTAATTGTTCAAAGAAGGGCTCCAAAATGCATTGATGTACCGTTCTGAGTTAACTGTATTGTAAGACAAGATGCAGTCTTTGAGTTTATGTAGCCACTGAGGTAAATCACTATAAAACCTGAGGATTTGCTGTATCACGGTGAATACGTCTGGAAAGTCAATTACAATCTGAAGTCTCAATTGTGGACTGCAGTTTGAAAATGCTAAAAACAATTTAGGGTCCTTATGGCTGTGAGAACAGATTGAGAAATTGGTTTCTCAGAATAATTGCTGAAGTGACTTCTGTGAACCACTAGTAGGGCTAAATATCAACAAAGACAAAACCAAATATATGCAATGAAAGATAACAGGAACAAAAGACATAACGCACCTAAAAATTGATAATTTTGCCTTTGAAAATGTTGAAAATTTTAGTTATCTGGGTTCCTTTTTGAATGCATATAATAAAATGAATATAGAAATTACTGGAAGAATAGTAAATGCTAATGCAAAATTAAAAAAACAAAATTCCTAAAGAGAAACACCAAAATGAAAATATATAAAATGATAATAAGACCAGTCGTTACGTTCTCATCAGAGACTTGGACCTTAACAGCAAAAGATGAAAACAATCTACACATTTTTGAAAGGCAAATACTAAGGAAAATATTTGATCCTGTCAACATTGATAATATATGGAGAATATGAAATAACGTGGAGATAAGATAAATTAATAGAAGGTGCAGATATATTGAGATTCATTAAGGCACAAAGAATCAAATGGCTGTGCCATATACAAAGGATGGACTAAGCAAGACCAACTAGGAAGCTATTAGATTGGAAACGTATGGGAACTAGACCAGTAGGAAGACCAAGACAACAATGGCAAGAGGATGTCATGGAAGATTTAAAAAAGCTGAAAGTAAAATCTGGAAGGAAACAGCTAAGGTCAGAAGAACTTGGAGAGACCTGGCTGAGAAGGCAAAAACTCACAAAGGGTTGTAGTGCCAAATGATGATGATGATGATGATGGTGGTGGTGGTGATGATGATGATGACGATGACGACGGCGGCGGCGGCAGCGACGACTTCTGTCAACAAAATTTTAATATTGTTTGGACATCTTTGAGAGTTCTTGGTGTCAGCAACTACTGGTGTTAATGTCTGTTCCTTTTGGCAGTGGATGTGGTTTCATGCTACTTTTTGTACAACTTCAGTATATATGGATTGGTGGGTAGAGAAGAATCAGAATTCTGTGGGATATTTACGAAAACATTAACCATCAAATGTTTTTGTTCTGATGTAATTCTGCATTGTTCAGTACTGTGTCACTGCCCAGTTCATCACAAAGATATCACAACTGATTTTTTACATGGAGAGATGCAGTGATTTACTGACAAGAGCGGCATACTTGTTATCAGGTTGGCTTTGTGATGAGATACTCTGTACATCCAAACACAGGTCATTGTATACTGGCTGCTGACCAGCTCAACAGCAAAGTTCCAGAACCATCAACTTAACCTCATATCTCATTAACATGTTTTGGAACAAATTTATAGTAACCTGAACTTATTTTGAGTGTAAGTCATGTGGTGTGATATTTACTTTGACAGAGTGAAGGCTTATCATGCCATTAGAAGAGAAAGTGCAAATGCTCGGGTTATGTCCACTGTATCATCTCTCCCCTAACACCCAGTCTGTCATGGATTCTCACCCTTTCCAGTTTATGTATTATCAGCCATGCGTTAAATCGTGTACATCACTCCTGTGACTCAGGTTTCAGACATTGATCTATTATGCTTAAAATTACTGTTTCTTGACTTGTCCATCATCTGATATTCAGAAAAGAACACAGCAGTTAACCAGGCATGTTCCTCTCCTCATGTGAAAGAGTAGAGAGGCACGTACTCACTTGGGTCCAACAGAATGAGCCATTTCAATTAATAGGTATTGTAATTTGAGGTATAACTGTTATTGTTTGCAATGATTATGGCATCATAGTTGTATGTATGAGGATGTTTCCACTATGATGATGCTGTTACAATATGATTCAATGGCATTTTCCATAGTAGTACAGTCCCTGTTATTGATTGACAGATGATGTTCATGTTCAGCGAGCTTGTTTGTATGTGTGATAACACATTGCATGCACATATTGACACATGATGAGGTTGAATAAGAAAAGTTCACTAGATAGATCGATAAGAAGGAAATGTTTGTATTTTTACATCATCTCTTATGGTGTAATGGGTGTGTTAAGTAATCTTCTGCCAGAACGTACGATCTGTACATAACTTCGGTACAGAAGAAGTTGGAAGCCACTGGTTTCTTGATAACTTGGACATGCATGAGATTTCTTCGTTGTTTGTTGTGGTACACAGAAGTATCAGCACAGATTCAACTCTGGTGGCATATGATAATGGCAGCTTTTCTGTTTTCTTTGGTAAAAAGTTCTCACGTACCAAACCCAAAGCTTTTTTCACGGGTATGCAAATGTTGCAAAAACTTACTGACTCTTTATAAACATGTTTTACACACCTCCAGATGTGTTTGTATAAATCTTCCCCTGCCACTTAAGTTGGCTGTTAAGCAGTGAATGTGCCTCATCACAACTTTTGCAGATGGCCTTTGGCTAGTGCTGGATACTTGTGTGAGACTGAGTCCATCCCCACCTTTTTTAAGCAAAAACAATGCAGGTGTAGAATTCCCACAATTTCCTTTTTTGAAGTATCTGCTATCATCAACTTTGATGTAAGGACAGAACCTCTTGGAGTAGGCCTGCTGTTGGAAAGTAACTTCCCTGTCAGAGGTGAAGCAGGCTGCAATGAACCATCTGGACAGGACATGCGTTTGTGTATTATATGCGTCTGAGTCAGAGTTACAGATTGGGATTTCCCACCATATCTTTAATTCGGGTACCTTGCTTTTAAACACATGTTCTCTAGGTGCTTGTGTATGATTTATTTAAAAGCTGGAAATTTGTCCAAGGAAGATACACCAAGTTACTGTTCATTTGAACCACCTCCACCTCCACCTCCACCACCACTACCACTACCACTACCACCACTAGTATTATTTTTCTTGCTGCTTCTGCTCCTCCAAATGATGAACTTCTCCCAAGGAATGTTTTTGCATGTTAACCCTTTGGCACCAAAAGTTGACTTTAGTGAACATGGAGTGTGATGCTGAGATGACCAGTCATTGACTAAGGTCGCCAAAAACATGTAAAATAATGGTGGCCAATTAAGTTGTGGATCTTGTGCAGAGTACGTTGGGCATGTAATTCTGGCAATAAAGAGTTAATATTAGTTGCTGGACTGATTTATCAGTTAAAAATGTGAAAACAAAATATGGCTTTTGTCTAGTTCTGCCATGATGTGACATTTTGGAAAGGAGAAGTTGTACAGACCAGAGGTAGTACGTGAGAACAGGCAGGCCTGAGTGGGTATCGATTCTCCACTGTATACATCAACAAGCACTGTATTGTTGCATGGGGTTCATGTTGGTATCCATGCTTTAATGTTTCATCCTCACAGTCTACATATCCTGCGAAGTGCGATGCATCATATAAAGCCTTCCTCCTGCAGTGCAAACTTAGGTCACCTCCATTTCTCCAGTGGCATATGAAGTGTGTTACTATAACTATCAGTTTTAGGGTGCTGGGACAGCATAGTCAGTATAGTGACTCGCTGGACGGTTTGGTTTAATTCCCAGTGGGCGCAAGGGATTTTCTCATCACAAAAATCCCTCCAGACTGGCTGTAGGGCCCACCCTGCCTCCTGCAGTGGGTACTGGGGTTCTTCCTGGATGTAAAGTGGCCTGGTCATGGCTTTGGCCACCCATCATCATCATCATCTAACACTGAGGTTAGGACAGAGTAAAGTTATACCTCTACTCCCCCTCCGGCCTTTATGACATTTTATTAGGAGAACTTGTTACCTTTTAATATTAAATTGACTTGGGAGGAACTGCTATTACCAATGTTTAAATTAAGTCATTTCTTTTAACCTGTATAGATGCAAATTCTTGTGCTGCTTTAGCATTCAAAATGTTTCCTTTCTTAATAATGTCAGGTCATATGTTTAATGAGACTGGCCTGCATTGATGTGTCATTTATATGGCAGGCAAGCTTGCCCTTTAGCAGCATTACAAATGCATTTGATTGCTTATCTCTCCTCAGGTCAGAGATGCACAAATAGGGACAAGAATTTTTGACCATTTATCTTAAAAAGGTTAAGTGGAGTTCGGTTGTAGTTTAATTTGTTTGCTGTGTTGACAGTTGCAAATAACCAGTGCTATTGTATAGAATTTAAATCCATTAACCAGCACATGATACGCAGGTTCACATTAAGGCTGAGTTGTGTTTTTGGGGGGGTACATCATTTTAATTTCTGCAGGGAATTGGCAGATGTGACTAATGCTGTCCTCTTTGATTTGCCTCAATCTTTTCACCAAATGTGTCAGGTCACAGAAAAGCTGTGATTTGCCTTCTACCCTGTTTTATCTTATTCTGTCATTCCCCATCATTGTTTCTTCTTATTTGGTGCCGAATAATATGGGAAGTTAACACATTGTTATTACATATTATCAGGAAATGTTTCTATACTGATGTCTCTTTGAAAATAGGTTTGTTCTACATGTTGTGAGGACATTTTTGAACGCCACATGTATCATAAAGACAGTTTGACTTGTGTACATAAACCCTGCAGTATTACAACTTTGTTTATGGATCTGAACTTATTTTTATCCTTCGGTTATATTATTTGAAATGGACAGCACTGCTGCTTTTTTGTTTCTGAAATGTTTTTAATGCCAGGAAGACTTCTGCAAGCTTCATTGTATAGGATGTTTCTTTTAATATAAATCTTATTTTATATTCATATTGTATCCATTCCAGCTTGAGAGGCAGTAAAAATAAAACGGAACAAATTTGTTAATATTGTCTGTCAAATAATTTTTTTTGTATTGGCAATGTCTGTTTTTCCATCATCTGGTTTTTTTAAGTTTGGAGCTGAAGATAAAACATAATAAGCTGGTTAAAATCTAACAGTTCCCATTATTTCAGTGGAACGTAGTGCCTCTATCTTCAAGGATTGGGACTTATCATCCCTTGTAGATGAAGGCTGTACCTTCCTTTGAAAGACAGGCAGGACCTGCTAATCTCACTACATGGTGTAACATTTCAGAAGACAAGAACCCTTATTAATTCTCTTTGGTATAGGAAAGAATTGCATTAACAGTGGAAGCAGATGAAACAGATTTGCACTTTCAGAGAACTTTGATAATGGGGACTCAGTACACCTTGGGAAGGTATTAGAGACAGTATCAAAATTTGAATGAAAATGTGTCTGGGTTATTACAAACTGCAGCAGCATAAAACGTAATTCAGTTACGGATATTTAGAATGTTGTACTTTGTACTTACGTCACTTCTGCCAGAATGTGGGGGGATGGCTGCAAATGTATTGAATAAACAGTGGCAGACAGCTGACAATGCGTAGTCTTCCATCTTGGGGGTTGGACGAGAGGTAACAACCACTTACAGTAAATGAAGCCGGCACATTATGAAATGTCCAAATTGGGCCACTACTGTTGTATCTGTTTGTGAAAAGGGCAATGAAAGTGATCATATTGCATCCAGGCATTCCATTGTTATCAGCAACAGACACAGTTTCAGCCAGTGTTCCTCTGTCAGGGTTAACACCGCGTGTAGATGAAATTACTGGGGTCAATAGTGTGGATTTCGATGTAATAAGTTAGTTACAGGTAAAGATATTTTTGTGTGCTTTGATTATGTTAATTTATAGGATGAAAACAAATGGAATACTATAAGAAACATGCAAGCTTCATTAGTTGCTAGTAAGGAGGGTGGTCAAGACGTAAATGCTGAGAAATTTACAAACTTCTGTCCAATGAAGAGAATGTGGGCATTATCACAACGTAAGGATATGTAATACAGCTTTTAAAAATGGGGCATGGTAGTGTTTGGTAATGACACTAAGAAATTATATGCAGGAGTATTTCATAGCAGATTAAATTTGGTGAAAGCTTGCTGCCTTTTGGTTCAGACTTTTTTATTTGCTCGTTGGCTGTCTCAAAGCATGAAGATTAAGTTATACAGAACCATAATTTTTCCTGTTGTTTTGTGTGGGTGTGAAACTTGCTGTCTTACATTAGAAGAACATAAGCTGAGGGTCCAACACTTTAATTTCCAACTGATGCACACAACGTTAAAACCTCACACAGTGCATGGTACACACACCTCACAGGTCACAATATGCAGCCACAACACTGACGTCTTGTACGAGCTCTACTTATCCACTTTTAACCAAGTGTGTAATTTAGCTAAATACTGACTGTGGCTCCCTGATGATGGTTTCCTTGTAAACCAAAACATGTTGGAGCAGATTTTCACTGTTTCACCGTGCATTTTTCAATTCAATAATGTACAAAACACCAACACATGCACTTTATGTTCAACACTATATTATTCTAACGTGTTGATT
>JGI20166J26741_11711362_pt1 | contig 10768 bp, 6 predicted proteins | sample TergutCu122P5_FD_26741 | JGI IMG/M metagenome (IMG submission 26741) | reverse complement strand
ACAGATATACTTTAAGGAACGTGTAACGCACTTGAATTACACTTGACTACACTTTGCTACTGCAGCAGCGTAAATACCCAGAATCACATGTGATGCAATGCATATATTAGGGTAAATCCCCGGATAAGAAAGTAAGTCGTTCACAAGCAGTGATGCCAGATCTCATGATTTGGAAGCAAATTTCACTATCTCATGATAAAGGTGTTGTATAACAGATGTACGGGTATTTATAAGTTTGGAAATAATACTTACACTCGGCGCATAAGACGCATGTTGAATTTAGGTCACATTTTTCGGGAAAAAAAGTGCATCTTATGGGCCGGGAAATACGGTACCTGTGACTTCAAACCCAGAGTCATGGAGTTGACACTTTCACATTAACAATATTAAGAGACAATCTATGTGTTTGGATGCTGGGGACAAAGTAAGAACAATGAAAGCAGTCCACCTGAAAAACAACCATCACCCTGCCATGAAGACACCTAACTGGGAAAAGGACACCATAATTTTCTGATCCATGTCAGCACAGGGCCCTCCACCATGACCAATATCAGGAACAGGATTTTTACACACTGAAATAAACTGACATCCCAGCATGAGGATGGTGTACATTTGACGAATTACATTACAGAGACAACTTTAATCACCTCTGCGGTGCTGAAGTAACTCTCGAAGTAATGTCACCATTACCAAGTTCAAAGTCTCACTAAATGTCTTGTAGGGGAAGATTTTCACACACCCTGATGCATATACTTCCCTCGCTTGATCATCCAGAAAGGTAAGCATTTCTTTCGTTAATATCTTTTTGGCTAAAGCCAGTACATTCTGTAACAAATAACACTAATTACAAAACAAAATCCTGTCAACCCTTTACCACACAGCAGTAAAGTATACATAAAACATGATCTAACATTTAACTATTCTGCAATTTGTCCACATAGGGTATTTAAGGGTCTCATATAATTCTAAGAGTAAACAATGATTATTCCCAAAACAGACTATCTTCTTTAAGGTACAAACTGAATTTTACGGTCTTTATATAGGAACTCAATGCTTCACAAGCCTTTATACTGTATAAACTCAACACTTCAGTCACAAACGGCCACAATGCATACATCTGAAGCCTTTAAATCATTCACCAGAGTAAAGGCAAAGTAATCCTGTACAGGCCATTAGTGCTACAGGAGGTTGAGGCTCCCAGATTTCATGACAATCGGCACATTAAGGTGGTAAGGTTGTCAGCTCTATGCACCAGCTGCCTTCACCCCCCATGAAATGTCCCTGGTACTCATTTCTTTTAGATGCTGAGTCAACACAGAGCCATAATGTGGCCAGAAGGGTTATATCAATGAAACATTCCAATGACACCAACAGGCACCAAACCTGCAACCTTCTGACTTGTAGCGCAGTGCCTTAACCAACTATGCCACTGTCCGCACCATACACATAAGTAAGGAACATTAAATATTCAACAATAAGTTTTGGACCTTCCTTCAACTCTGTTCTTCCTTTCCACTACATTCCTTCTCATCCCCTTTCATTGGTACAACATGTACTAATCTTCTCACCCACCCTCCTTGAAGTTACAACAGTTGTTCCTTTCCTCTACCCATTTGCATCTTTATATCCTTCACTCTTATCCAGTTCCTTTCCTGTAACTTTTATTTGTCCACTGAGCCACAATTCCTCTCCCCATTCTTTCCTACATCCCCTTTATCTTAAAGCAGTTCATGTGCATATCACTGGCCATGTGAAGAATAATATGTCACATCCTAACAATGCTTGCATATCTCAGTTTCAACTTTCCCCCAATCACAGCAACAGCACAACAGCACCCTTCCATAGGACTAGCCTGTTGTATATGTTTTGAGAGCAACAAAAAAACTCCATGTTTAAGGACATAGAAGTTAGTTCAGTTACTTAATTATAAGATTTTATCTTCATTCACACATTATTTTATGGGAGTTAGCAACACCAATTTCAAAATACTAACATGATACACACTCATGGAACACAGCTGACAGAATAGAAAAGATTAAGTGTGAATACTGTCTCTGAACTATTTGAGAAACTCTGTTTCTCCCAGTGCCCATCCCAGTGTGCAGTACCTGTAGATGAACTGTTGACACCTGAACAATGGTCCTCTTGTCAGGAGATTCAGGGAACCTCATCTGCGGAAACTGGTTGAAACTGGAACCATACTTGCTGAAGAAGTATGTGGCATCATATGATACAGACTGGTAGGTTTGCAAAGATGGCCGCTTGGAGAGACCAACACTGTAAAATCATTAATACGTGCATTGTAACATTTCACAAGTGCAGGGATTACATTTCTCTGCAAGTAAACTCACACTCCACACACATTACAACCTCTACGTATAAAATTGGCTATTGCTTTTGTTCTCTCCATGTAGGTTGACAATGAAACCATCAACTTATTTAAAACTGAGGATATAATAATGTGCTGCACAGTCACAGCCAGAAAACATTTCAGGAGGTGGCAACAGATGAATATGAAGCAATGATGGACAGTGACAATGAAATGGGGCGGAAGCCGGTAAAAATATTGGGGACCGGCAGTCCGAAAGGAGGCCCAGGCCCCGAATATGTTGCATATGTTTTCGTCGTTCTCAGTAGCATAATTTGTTGATAGCACAATTTAACCCTTTCAGACTTAGTGAACATACTTTTAGCTGGTCCACCCTTGCTGGGGGGGGGGATTTTTCCATTGGAACCAAACTCACTCTTGATGGCCCTGATGGTGGAATTACAGTGGCAGGGAAATACAAAGAGACTACGCAGAAAATCTGCTGCAGTGCCTCTATGTCTGGCATAAACCTCACATGAAGTCACCCAGGATTGAACCCAAAGTTCCATGGTGAGAATCCTACATATTATCTGCTGCAGCTATGCCAGAGGCATCAAACTATCCTACTGGCTCAAAAGAAGAGAATTAAATTACAAAGCAGAGCAACTGTTTCAATTTCATTTTTTCACTTCCCTTATTCATCATCACAAACAAGTCAAGCAAAGCAGATGAGTACATACATTACACTGAGTGTTGCACATACGATGTGTCGAATTTCATTATCAGTCATCCTGAGCAAAAAATGCTTTATCATCATATGCCCAATTATCAACCATTATATCACTATGAGCTTGCTAATGTTTCAAGATTTTGTACACTACTGTACAACTGCAGTGAACCATGCAGTCTACTGATCACTTAAAGTGAAATGACAAATTGTCAGAACTGTAACAAATTCTTTTCTGTGACACAGAATGGTTCATCCAGAAGAGTGCAGATCATTTTGAATAGTATTCAGTGTAACATAACAGACAACTGATATTATTTAACATCACCTAAACAAAACTGATTCATGTTGTAACATAACCACATAAACTAACATACTAACTGGTAAAACAATTACAAACTGATGCCCTTTAGAGGTATTATCTAACGCATGATTTTCTTTTGATGTTTTACATACAGCAGGGTAAGACAAAATTGCTGCCTTTGTTTTGTGGTGTCAACAGACAGATGTCTACAGCAGATTCAGCCATAATGAATATCTTTCTTTTATTGTTACCTTACCCATAAATCACTTTTTATTTGTTGAGTACAATACAGTGTGTGTATTGTGAAATTTTTGGTTACAACCATGTACATACCTAAAATGCTCATAGCAAGGTAACAGTTGATAACCAGGCCCATCCTGATAAGAGTATTTTTTACTGAAAATGACTCCTATAACAACATCCACACCTTATTGGAACTTCACGTGTTTGTAGCAATGACCATGTCTAAAAGCCAATACTAAGGAAAACACAACCAAAGTGACCCACAGAGAACACATGTGCAAGAAAAAGAGACAAAATTGATGAATATTATTCACCTTTATTGTCCCTCAACAGCAGGTTTAAATATCCCATTAACTGTGGGGTAAAATTAGCAGTACTGAAAAAAACATAATGTCCAGGCAGCCAGCAAGAGAAATTAAGATAGTGCAATGTATTGACAATAAAGGTTAAGTTCAGTAAACTATACAGTGTGTTAAATAATGTACTGCTAGACTCAACTATCATACACAGCTTTCAAGCAATATAAATAGACTGTAAGCTTCATTTTCCACTACATGTTCTAACAAAAGAAACTACAAGAACACTGTGCTCATTAAATGGCAGAAATTTAAAGATAACAATGCATGTATCTGCTACTCACTGTTTAGTATCCTGCTAGAAATGCAAAAGGAAAAGCTTGGAAAGACATTCAACATCATAAGATGTTGAATTTATGCTAACTTCATATACAATGCATCTATGTCAATACTCAGACTCCTAGAATTCACAAAGCACTTCCTGAAGCATAAAACTAATTTTCTTTTACAGCTAATAAAAATTCATATCTGCTGAACTGTCTATCACCCTTGGAACATGTAGTGCATACTGTACACTTCATCCTTATTATATGAAAAGCAACTTACACATAATACCATATGCAGTGAACTCTTATGAACAATGTGTGATAATGTGTGCATGCTACAACACAGAAACATGAGGTCCCCGCTTAGCAAGGATTACTTTAGACAGTGTCAAAGCCTTTACAAGCAATTCAATACTTCAGCAACACTACTACTACTACTATTGTACGTCCAACAAAATGTACTTATAGTCAATTCCCATTATTATTATTATTATTATTATTATTATTATTATTATTATTACTACTACTACTACTACTACTACCACCATCATCACTACCACCACCACCCTTGTTATCACCTTTATGCAGGGTATTTACAATATATACCTCAAACAAACCATGTTTCTAGGGTATATAGTGTTTCAGCTGTTCTGGATTTATAGTCTGTGCTACGTGTAATGCTATTTCACCCACAAAATATGTATTATTATTATTATTATTATTACATTGTTTACTCCTAAATATTTCAACCCTTCTGGACTAAAAGTACATTTTGATGGACTTCTATTGGTATCAGTTTCATGCACAAAAAACATGGAAAATATTAACTTCAGAAACACTTCATACAGCCAATAACAGCACAATGCTCTGGAGATGTGAAACATACAAGAACATTCAACACCTTTCATGATCACCACAAAGTGCAACATTTAATTAACAATTCAAGAAAATCCACTACCTATAACAAACAAGAGCTCCCAAAACCATAAACAAATAAGCATAATAAAAGCATCCAATAAATCTGACATCCCAAGTAAGTTCCAGACAACAATGGTCCTTGGAACACAAAACCTATACTCACGGCACATCAGTAGAGTCCACACTGCTGAGGGACACAATGTCAAGAGAAGGAAAGTTGCCAGACAGAGACCGAGGTATGATAGACCTATAACACACGTACCAGTTGCCATCATTTGCTGACAGCACATTCAGGTGCAGCCAATGGTCTGTGGCAATATCTAGTATTTGGAGAACAAGATCTAAAACAAATCTGCTCACAATCTTTAAATTTGCTTTGAATGTGCCACAGAATATGTCCACTGTCAATATCAGCAAAAAATCTCTGTCCTTTCATGCATTAACACATAAAATGCAACACTATGCATCCAAGCAAGATGCATTCATTTATTTATTTATTTTAATTAAAAACAGAGATATTACATTTCTTCTCACAGGTACAAACAGTAGTTCCTGTCCTTCACATGGGATATGGTTGACTTGTGTGTCCATATCATGATACATACTGCCTAAAACTCTAGAGGAGGAATAACACCCTGATAATGAAATTACAGTTGATTCAATTCTATTAAAATAACCAAAAATAAGAATTCACATCCCACCCAAAACATTTACTGAAATACTTCCAAATCACTTTAACAGTTGTGGGAACTGTACATATTTGCAACAGTACACACCAAATGTCCATGGTGTTTCCAATCACTTCTGTGGTAGAAGCACAAAATAGGCAGAAAGGTTGCATACACACATGTCAGCTAAATTTCTTAATAATTAGTATTACAAAGTTCACCAATAATGAAAAAAAATATGTGATACATGGCACATGACACACTCCTCCGCACATCCAGGATTATCAAAACATGTTAACTTCACAATTACATTACATTTCTATACCCATATTGCACATCATCAAAACTTCAAAAAAAAATTATATAGCAAACCTCAGCGTCATCTTTAAATGTGACATACCTTCAGGGCAGGAACATAGTAACAATAACTGTACATTACCTGTTCATCATGTTCAATGAAAGAAATAATGTTGTGCGGTTCTCACCATCCTGAAAACACTGAAATGTCTGTACAGTGAAGGCCAATTCTCACATTATTTTCTGCTACTCCACATGCTTGATTTTTTTATCTGACATGTGCAGCTCTCTTTCTTCACACTCTATACACATTTATACTTCCGTATTTCAAAGTGTTCTGCACTGTTCCCCCCCCACTGAGAAGATACCTTTGCAACTTTTATACCAAACACCACAGTCAAGTGGCAGAATTTCTTCACGTGCAGGATCACAGTCTTGATGATCAACTAACCCAATTGCAGTTTTTTTCAGCCTTAATTCTGAGGCAGTAAATCAAAGTATGCCACAAAAGCTTCCATGTCCTCTCAATTCACTGTACACTCATCATTTTTATGACTGAAGATCAGATTTTACATACCTGTACTGCAGAAATTAATAAATTTTCACCTGCAGCTCATAGAAACAATGAAAGATTCCTCCCCATAATGAGAAGGCAAGAGTTTAGGTAGGAATTCCAGACAATCCAAATACATACGAGGGTGAGTCAAATGAAAACCCTAAATATTTGTTATCTCGTAATTTACTGAACACATAAGGTATACAATGACATCATTTTTCTATGTAGTCTAAATTGGGTTCCATACAAGTGTTCCAGCACTTCGGAAGTGCATGGATACCTCAAGAAAAAAAGTCTTTTGGCTGGGAGTGCTGCCACTCATGCATCACCTGTTGCACCTCTTCGTCAGACCTGAAAGACTTGCTTCCCATCACCTCTTTGAGTGGTACAAAGACGTGAAAATCACTTTGGGCAAGGTCTGGCGAGTACGGCGGATGTGGAAGACACTTGAAGGACAGATCTTGCATTGTTGCAACAGTTGCACGGGCGGTATGGGGCCGAGCATTGTCATGTTGCAACAAAACACCTGTACTCAGAAGCCCATGTCGTTCAGACTTGATTGCAGGAAGCAGGTGATTCTTTGAGGCGATCTGCATACGTTGCACTGGTCACAGCGTTCCCCCCGGCCATGTAGTGCTCCAAAATTACCACTCATTCATCCCAAAAGAGAGTCAGCATAACCTTTCCCACAGATGGTTGTGTGCGGAATTTTTTCGGTTTTGGTGAGGAGGTACGGCGCCATTCCTCGCTAGCTTTCTTGGTTTCCGGCTGGTGGTAGTGGACCCAGGTTTCATCTTTTGCTTCAAAGTGTTTCAAAAGTTCCTGGCAGGCATCAACACGCCGTTCTTTCAATTCGGCAGTCAGCTGGCGTGGCACCCACCTTGCCGACACTTTATGGAACTGCAGAACATCATGGACGATATGGTGTGCTGATCCACGACTCATATCCAGATGTGCGGCTATTTCATGCACTGTTACGCGGCGATTTTCCTTCACGATGGCTTCAACTGCTGCAATGGCCTCTGGTGTCACTACTAGGTGTGTCTGACCTGGTCAAGCAGAGTCTGTTACAGAACTAACACCGTTTAGGAACTTCCAACTCCATTCGTACACTTGCTGTAGTGACAAACATGCATCACCGTACTGAACTTCCATTCGTCGATGAATTTCAATGGGGTTCACCGCTTCACTTCGTAAAAAACGAATGACAGAACACTGTTCCTCTTTGGTGCATGTTGCAAGTGGGGCCACCATGTTTATACAATTGCTGCACCATCGTGTTGAGCTCTTCCATGGTACTGCCACCTGTCAGCCACTCTTCAAACCGTATCACTGTTACTTACAGGACAAATTTTTATCACACTTTTAAGGTTTTCATTTGACTCACCTTCGTAAATTCATACATTCAACACCAGTATGTCATACGTACATGTACAAAACATACATATAATGGTAATCTCATAACAAGAATAAAATGGGTCAAGGAGGCAATATGTCAAACACTGCACAAGAAATAAACTATTTATGACATCCATACACAGCAAATGCACTTTCAGACATTTCAAACCAGAAACAGAAAGTTGCACACATGCCATGCGTACAGCTTAGAATTATTCGATTTGTATGGTTGCATCACACACTGCCACAACTATTTAATAAATATATCTCTACAAAAACCAATTGCAGAAGGCAAGGTGGATTAATAAACCTACAAGCATAAAATAGTTCTTACTAATATAAAATCATTATATTAATATTCTCCCTCTGAAATAAGCAAACACGTTAAACAGGAGTAAAGTATTAATTATGCAGGATAAAAAATAGCAGAATGGGGCACAGACCAAACATGATACACAATACTTTCCAAATTAACTACACTTATAGCTTCAATTTAATTATATAAATATAGAAACCACATCAGGAAACCATAAAATCTTTTAAAGGAAAACTAGTTTCACAATATTTCTTACTGACATATATCACACGTCTTAGAACAAACTGAGACAATGGATATTCCATGTTTTACAACTAAAATTTTTCATTTCTACAACAGGGATAGTGATGGCAGTATAATACACTTAAATAAACAAATACAAAACATAGAAATATAGACAAGGTATTACTACTCATAACAGCCAAATTTCAAGGCAGTATACAATGAAGTTGGACTCAGTGTTTGTCATGTATAAAGTTTGGTGCAATACAACAAAAAAATGTATTGTGGTCCTTCTACAATCTGTTCCCATGGCAAAGACAGTAAGTCTGCCGCAGCACAGAGAGCAGAACTGACTTCTGTGTTCTCTACCAGCTTATATTAATTACTTCTATGGTGAATAGTACAGGAAGTGTCAGGTCATTTATATTCAGACATGAAGTAAATTCTTACATACACAAAGGAAAGCAAGGGTATAATCACAGCAGCACTCCTAATGTTCCTTACTCAAACAGTAACTTATATTTTTACTCACCATGTTATGGTCAATAATAATTTGGATTGTTTAAACAAAGAAGAAAATGTAGTAACATTCAGTATTTGATATACTCATATCACATGTATTTTGTTAGACATGAAAATGCAACAACTGGACCCAACCATAAAATATATTAACAGAGGAGGTTCGGCAAAGACCAGTGACTGACCTAATTCATTTCCAAAAAAAAACTGTTTTTATGACAATTATGTACAGTATTCTCGATTTCAAACTTTTGTCGTGTTCTGAATGTTGTATGCTTTTTCTGGGTAATTCCCCGGAGTCTGGATTTAATATGCTAACGTTGTGGAACACTACGTCTGTTCCATCTTCAAAGGCGCCTATGATGATGAAACAGACAGAGTGTTCCAAAACGTCGGCATATTAAATTCAGATGCCGGGGAATTACCCAGAAGAAAGCATACAACAATTATGTACAGCATTCAAATGCATTAATAAACATGGTAAGGTGCAAATATTAAACACATACAACACAAACATTACCCTCTTTATTCACGCAAATGTCAAAGACTTATTTGGAAATGGTGGGGGTGGCAGTGATGGTGGGGGTGATGAAACATGTGAACCATGTAACTGGTGAAGGATTAATACAATGCATACAGTGATTTCATAAAATGGGAACGTTTATAAGACACAGCTCATATTACTTCATGTACTAACAACTACAGGGGATGGGCAAAATAATGGAAACCGTCATGAAAGATAAACACTTCTTTTTTAATACAGAGTTGGACCACCATTTGTCTGTAAAACAGCTTGTATCATCCTTGGAATAGATCCATATCAGTTCTGAATAATCTCAAGTGGAATACTATATCACTCTTAATGAAGGACATCTTCCAGTTGCTTGTGGGATGATGGAGTTGGGAATCCACTTCTCACCCTACTATCTAAAATTGACCAGTGTGTTTCGATGATATTTAAGTCCGGTGATTTTCCTGGCCAAGGAAGATGTTGAACTGCATCTTCATGCTCCTCAAACCAAGAATGAACAATTCTGGATGTGTGTATCAGCATATTCTCATCTTGAAAAAATTGCGTAATTGTTGGGAAACAACATCCGGACCATAGGATGCACCTGGTTATCTAAAATGTCCACAAAGTCTCTGGCAGTAATTTGACTATTCACAGTAATACTAGGACCAGCAGAATGCCAAGATATTGCTGCCCAAATCATCATAGATCCACCTCAGTGTTTCACAGTTGGAAAGAGGCATTCAGGAATATAGGCTTTCTTGGGTGTTCTCCAAACATAAACCTGGCCAGATGTTGGGTACAATGTAAAGTATAACTCATCTGACCATATTACATATTTCCAACCATCAGACGTCCAGGTTTTATGATCATTACACCATCTTTTTCATCTTCTAGCGTTGTTTTCAGTAATGGATGTTGGATATGTGAAGTGAAGCTCTTGTCAGACTGTTTTTGTGGAAACATGGTTTTCAAGATGAATACTGAGTTCTGCTGTCACCTTCGCTGCAGCAGTTCTATGATATTCGAACACAATCCTCTTCAGTGTACAGCGAGCAACCCTTTCATTTAGTTCTGGTTTTCGGCAGCTATTCCTTTTAGCTGATGATGTCTTCCCATGATTTGTGTATGCCAGTGGCATACCCAGGAATTTTGTTCG
>JGI20166J26741_11711251_pt1 | contig 10769 bp, 8 predicted proteins | sample TergutCu122P5_FD_26741 | JGI IMG/M metagenome (IMG submission 26741) | reverse complement strand
TGATACTGTTCGCGGGCAGCGCCACGGCCATAATGAGCTTTCACGCCGACGCGCAGATGCCGGATATTTTCAAAAAATTTTATGAGATTATCTTCGGGCAGAAGACCGAGAGGCCGCTGATCATTGACATACCGTACTCCATCGGGCTGGCGGCCGGCATTATCGTGTTCTTCAACCATTTCTTCGGCAAAAAAATTACGGATGACCCCACGCCCATCGAGGTGGAGATGTCGCTGTACGAGACAGACGTCGCGGACACGCTGATCGATACCCTGGATGTGCGGAAGCAGGGGCAAAAAGGCGGCGGCTCATGATGACGCTGGCGAAGCAGGCTATAGCGGCCGGCGTGGGCTTCAGCTCCGGCATGGTGATCGCCGGCGCGGTGTTCGCGTTCATCTCCGTCATAGGCATTGTCACGCGGATGGCCCAGAAAACGGGGACACAGAAATATATCAAGCTGTATGAAGAGGCGATAATGGCCGGCGGCATCTGCGGCACGGCGGCGGGCTTATTCGACCTGCGCGTGCCCGCGGGTTACGCCGGGGCGATTATCTTCAGCCTGCTGGTCGGCGTTTTTTACGGGTGCCTGGCCATATCGCTCGCGGAAGTGCTGAAGGTGATACCCATACTGACGCGCCGCACGCACATCCAGCAGGGCATGTTCTTTTTCATCTGCGCCATCGCGTTCGGCAAGCTCGGCGGGTCGGTGATATATTACGTCATCCCTGGGTTTATTAAGTAGGAGGCTTAACATGAATAAAACCAAAGCGGAATACCGGGAAATCGTCAAACAGGCCTCGCCGAACAGCAGCCTGCTGGTTTCCTGCGTCAAGGCGTTCGTCGTCGGCGGGCTGATATGCGACGCCGGGCAGTTTGTCAATAATCTGTATATCGGCGCCGGAACGCCCAAGGATACGGCCTCCGTGTACACGTCGGTGATACTGATATTCTTCGGCGTGCTGCTGACGGGGCTGGGGCTTTACCAAAAACTGGGCAAATTCGCGGGGGCGGGCTCCATAGTGCCAATCACCGGGTTCGCCAATTCCGTGGCCTCGCCCGCCCTGGAATTCAAGTCCGAAGGCTATATCTTCGGCGTGGGCGCGAAGATGTTCGTGGTCGCCGGGCCGGTGATTGTGTACGGCGTGGCCGCGTCTGTTGTGATAGGGATAATTTACTACTTTTTCAGATAAAAAAGGTGAATAATGTATAAAAAGTGCGGCAAACAGAGCGTAAAATTCGCGGAGCCGGTGACGGTGAAGGCGGCCGCGTCCGTTGTCGGGCCGAAAGAGGGCGAGGGGCCGCTGGCCGCGCATTTCGACCGGATAGCCGAGGATCAGTTCTTCGGGGAAGAGACCTGGGAGAAGGCGGAGAGCAAGTTTCTTAAGAACACGATGGAGCTGGCCATGAGCAAGGCCGGGGTGAAGAAGGACGACATAGACTGCGTCCTTTCCGGCGACCTGCTGAGCCAGAGCATCGGCTCGACGTTCGGCGTACGCGATTTCGGCCTGCCCTTCTTCGGCATATTCGGCGCGTGCTCCACATTCGGCGAGGGCATGACGCTCGGCGCGATGATGATAGACGGCGGTTTCGCGCAGAACGTGCTGTTCGGCGCGTCCAGCCATTTCTGCGCGGCCGAGCGGCTGTTCCGCTTCCCGCTGGAACTGGGCGCGCAGACCACGCCGACGTCCAGCCGCACGGTGACGGGCGCGGGCGCGGGCGTGTTGGTAAAAGCCGGGGGCGGGCCGTACGTGACATACGCCACCACCGGCAGAATCGTCGATTTGGGCGTCAAAGACGCGAACAACATGGGCGCGGCTATGGCCCCGGCGGCGGCGGACACGTTATCCGCGCATTTCGCGGATACCGGCCGGAAGCCGGAATTTTATGACGTCATCGCGACGGGCGACCTGGGCTATGTCGGGCGCGACATACTGCTGGGCCTGATGCGGGAGGAGGGCTGTGACCTGGCCGGCCTGACCGGTTACACGGACTGCGGCATTGAAATATATGATAAAGAGAGCCAGGACACGAAGAACGGCGGGAGCGGCTGCGGCTGTTCCGCCGCCGCGTTTTCCGGCTATTTCTTCAATAAACTCAAAAATAAGGAGATACGCAATATCCTGCTGGTGCCAACGGGCGCGCTGCTAAGCACCGTCAGCGCTCAGCAGGGCGAGAGCATACCGTGCGTCGCGCACGCTGTCGCCATAGAAAACGAATGGGGGCGATAGAGATGAAGGAACACATTGAGATATCGGTCAGCGGGCTCGGGCACGGCATGAATCTGCATTTTATCAAATCCGATAAATTCAAGCGGAACACTATGTCCATACTCATGCGCCGCCCGCTGGCGCGCGAAACCGTCACCCCCAACGCCCTGATACCCTTCCTGCTCGGCCGCGGCTGCGAAAAATACCCCGAAACGCCCGGGCTCATCCGCGAAAAGGAACGGCTGTACGGCGGCATGATCAGCGTTAATTCCCATAAAAAGGGCGAAGAACAGCTTATCGAATGCTACATGGATATTGTTAACAACAGGACGGCGCAGGACAGAACGCTGCTGGCGCAGGGGTTGGAACTCGCCGCGTCGATGCTGCTGAACCCGCTCGTCCGGGACGGCGGGTTCGACGCGGAGTATGTGAACAGCGAGAAATCCTCGCTCAAAACGCTGATAGAGAGCAGGATAAACAACAAATCCGAATACGCCAAAACCCGCCTTATCGAGATTATGTGCGAAGGCGAGCCATTCGCGCTGTACCCGCTGGGCTACGCCGAGGATCTGGAAAGCCGGGGCCTGGAAGGCAAACCGCTTTGGGAATACTATAAGGACATGCTCAGAACGTCGCACATGGATTTCATGTTCATGGGCGCGGCGGACGAGGAGGGCTTAAAAAGCGACATATCCGAGCTGTTCAGGCGCGAAACCGCGGACTTTATTGATATAAAGCCCGCTTCGCTTGCCCGCCGAAAACATAAGGCAAGGCGCGTGCACGAACACGCGGATATCGCCCAGGGCAAGCTGTGCGTCGGCTTGGGAGCGGACGGCGAACCGCCGGATTATTACAGCCTGCTGATGGCCAGCCAGGTATTGGGCGGGGACGCGGGCTCCCGCCTGTTCGCCAGCGTGCGCGAGAAAAACAGCCTGTGCTACTATATCAATTCCTTTGTTGTGCGCTCCAAGGACGTCATCGTTATCCAATCCGGCGTGGACGCGAAGAATTTTGATAAGACAATAGAGCTGATAAGCGCCGAGGTGGAGACGCTGAAGGCCAAAGGCGTCCGGGACGAGGAGCTTTCCAGGGCGAAGAGCGGCATGGTCAAGCGCTTTACCAAAATCAAGGACGAACCGGCGCAAATGCTGGATTTTTACGTATCCCAGCTTGTAATGGGCGCGGATTACGGGCTGGACGAGGCAATCCGCCGCATCGGGGGCGTCACGGCGGAGGACGTTTGCGCCGCCGCGAGCCGGCTGTATATCGACACAATATATACTTACGGGAGGGAAAACCCGTGATTTTCAAGTCGCTCAAGCATAATAGCCTGCTGGACGAACAGATTTACATTAAAACATTGCCAAACGGCTTAAAATGTTATATAATTCCCAAGAAGGGCTTTGTGCAAAAACAGGCCGTCGTCTGCGTCGATTACGGTTCGGCCGACACGCGCTTTGTGTCCGGCGGCGAAGAGCGGGAAACCCCGGCAGGCGTCGCCCATTTTATCGAACACAAGATGTTCGATAAAGAGGACGGGGACGCCTTCGGCGGCTTCGCGAAGCTCGGCGGCAGCGCCAACGCCTTCACGAATTTTACAAATACGGCCTATTATTTTAACTGCGCGGATCATTTTGAGGATAATCTGAAGCTACTGCTGGACCTGGTCCAGACGCCGTACTTCACGGATAAAAACGTGGAAAAGGAAAAGGGCATCATCACGCAGGAAATCAGGATGTACAGGGATAACCCGTTCTGGACGCTGTATATGAACACGCTGAAAGGGCTGTATTCCAGTTCGTCGGTGCTGGCCGACATAGCCGGCACGGAGGAGGACGTTGGGGCCATCACGAAGGAGACGCTCTACGACTGCTACGAAGCCTTTTACCACCCGCGCGGCATGGCGCTGATCTGCGTGGGGGATATCGACGCCGGCGGCGCGTTTGAAGCCGCGGCGGCGCTTAAACCGCGGAAGGCGAATAAGACGGAGCGCGTGTACGCCAAGGAGCCCGAAAAGATAACGCGGCGCGAAACGCGGGCGGATATGCCGCTCTCTCGCCCGATGTTCTCCATCGGATTCAAGGATAACGATTTCGGAGGGCGCGTCGCGGACAGGATAACCTCCGCGAAGGTGCTGATAGACCTGATTTGCGGCGAGAGCTCCGACTTTTTCAATGAATTATACGGCGGCGGGGCGATAGACGGCCCGTTTGCCATAGAATACGCCTGCTCCAGCTTTTACGGCATGGCCATGCTCAATTCCTCCGCGCGCGACCCGCGGGCCGTGTTCGACGCGGTCATTTCGGAACTCGAACGCGTCGGGCGGCGCGGCCTGGACCCGGAGCGCCTTGAGCTGATCCGCCGGAAGCATATCGGCCGTTTCGTCCGCGCGTTTGACAGCGTGGAGGGCCTGGCGACGGGCATGGTGGATATGTTCTCGAAGAATATTGACTTTTTTGATATAATCAGGAGCTACAAAACCTTAAGCGCGGATTACCTGGAAAAGCGCCTCGCGCGGCTCTATACGCCGGATAACTGCACGCTTTCGGCGGTTTATCCACTAGAGGCCGGAGGCCAGAGGCCAGAGGCCGGATAAAACAGGTCCACGGACTGTAGGGAACGGTCTTGACCGTTCCGCCTTCGCGGCGCGGCGCGGGCGGATAATATCCGCCCCTACGGGTGCCGCAGTAGTATGAGGCCTGCGGGAGATTGCGGGTCAAGCCCGCAATGACGGCGCGATGTCTTGCACTTCGCTTCGCGAAGCGGCCTGCGGCCGGTTTTGCCGAAGGCAAAACTGCAAAAGCATCGCGCCCTACGTGCTAGAGGCCAGAGGCCAGATAAAACAGACTACTACCGCGTAACATCTAAAACTTTACACTTTGCCTGCACAAAGAACGGCACCTTTACAGCATGAACTGGATTGCAGGCGTCATATACGAGCGTGGGCCGCCAAGCCATTTGCCCTCGCAATGACGTGGCTGCAAGCAGTTGAATGCATTCCCTACCGTCATTGCGAGCCCAATTGCGCTTCGTATACTGATACGTATACGGGCGAAGCAATCCAGTTGGATTTGTAAAGATTTAGATAATACATTGTACTACGGACTGTAGGGAACGGCCCTGACCGTTCCGCCTGTATCACAAATTATTGTCACGGAGTGATGGTATGCCCCCGGAAGCGGTGTTCCCCCATCTCGGCATAACGATTCAGAACCTGCCGCGGGAAGCTTTTTCGATATTCGGCTTTCCCGTGTATTTCTACGGTATATTCATCGCGGCGGGCATGATTGCCGGGCTGCTTTACGGATTGCACGAAGCCAAACGGACCGGCCAGAACCCGGAAAAATACACCGACCTGCTGCTGATAGGCATCATCGCCGCGCTGGTCGGCGCGCGGCTGTATTACGTAATATTTTCCTGGCAGGACTACGCCGCGAACCCGCTGGAGATATTCGACGTCCGCAAGGGCGGGCTGGCCATATACGGCGGGCTCATCGCCTCGGTCATCACCGTGCTGGTGTTTTGCCGCGTCAACAAGCTGAAAGTGCTGACCGTGTTTGATACCTGCGCGCCCGCTTTCGTGCTGGGCCAGGCCATTGGGCGCTGGGGCAACTTCTTCAATAAAGAGGCCTTCGGCGGGTACACCGACAACCTGTTCGCCATGCGCTATTTAAGCTCGCAGGCGGCGCTGATACCCAAGGGAATGCCGGATATCGCCGCGAACGGCGCGCGGTACATACAGGTTCACCCGACGTTCCTCTATGAATCCATGTGGTGCATAGGCGTGTTCATTCTGCTGAACATCTGGAAGCGCCGCGTAAAAATCGGCGGCGGGGAAGTGATGGGCGCTTACTTCGTGCTGTACGGCCTGGGCCGCGCGTGGATAGAGGGCCTGCGGCAGGACCAGCTGCTGTTCTGGGGCACGGGCGTCGCCGTATCCCAGGTGTTTTCCGGCCTGCTGGTTGTACTGGGCCTGGCGATTATTATATTCAGAAGAAAATATATAAAAAAATACGCGGCAATTGATCACGAACAACGGAGCGAATTACCTGATGAAAACCCCGACCCGGTTCAGCCTGATACGCCGGAAGAGCCTCCCGGAGATTGATTCCGAAGGGCTTGTATACGCGCACCCATGCGGCGCGCAGCTGATACATATCAAAAACGGCGACGCGCACAGGGCGTTTTCCGTCGCGTTTTCCACGCCCGCGCGGGACGATACCGGCGCGGCGCATGTTTTGGAGCACTGCATGTTCTGCGGCTCGGAAAAATACCCGCTGAAAGACCCGTTCCACGAGCTGGTCAAGGGCTCCATGTACACGTTCCTTAACGCCATAACCTACAGGGACCGGACGGCATACCCCATCGCCAGCATGGTGGAGAAGGATTTCCGCAACTTAACGGACGTTTACCTGGACACGGTTTTCGCGCCCAGGCTGCCGGCCAGGCCGGAAGCCTTCCTGCGCGAGGGCTGGCATTACGAGGTCAAAGACGGCGCGGTGACGGGCATTGGCGGCATTGTGTACAACGAGATGCGCGGCGCTTACGCCAGCCCGCGCAGGGTTATCAACGAGCGCCTGCATAAGCTGCTGTTCCCGGATACCCAGTACGGCTTCGATTCCGGCGGCGACCCGGAGCGCATACCACTTCTCACGTTCGATAAACTCATCGAATTCCGTAGAACGCGTTACGCGCCCGGAAACGCGCGCATCTTCGTTTACGGCGGCGCGGATATTGAGGATATAGCCGCGCGGGCGGAGGCCTACCTCGCGGGCGCGCCGAAGGCGGAGGATTACAGCGCCGCCATGCAGCCGCGCGCGGAAAGCCCCGTTTACGATCAAATATATATACCGGCCGGCGGGCAGCCTTACGCCGCCGCGTCCTTTGTCATAGGCGACCTGCTGGACGACCGGCTTACCTGCGCCGCCGAGATACTGGAGCGCTTCCTGCTGGGTACGGAGGGCTCGCCGCTGCGCCTGGCCATCCGGGCGGCCGACCCCGGCGCGGATATACTGCACCATTACGACACCTCGATACGCCAGACCGTATTCAATATAACCCTGAAAAACAGCGCCCTCTCCGGCCGCCGCCTGCATGGGATCATCGCGGAATGCCTTTCCGGGGCCGCGGCGGATTTGGAAGGCGGCGGGCAGCTATGCGGTTTGTTGGACGCGTGCGTCAGCCGCTACGAATTTGACGTGCGGGAAGAGGTATTCGCGCGGGCGGCCAAAGGGATATACTACAACCTGAGCATGCTGCCGCACTGGCTCTACGACGGTGACCCGTTCGCCGCGTTCGGCAGGCGGGAGCGCGTTCAGAACCTGCGGGGCGCCGGCGCGTTCTTCGCGGACACGATACGGGGCTGTTTCGTCGATAATACGCATTGCGCCTTCATCGAAGCGGCTGATGAAACGGCAGACCGGCCGCCGTTCAGCAGTTTCGCCGCCACGCCGCGTATTATGGAAGAGCTCGAACGCCTCCGGCTGTACACCGACGCGCCAGAGGCGGAGGAGGACCTGAAAAAGCTGCCCTCCCTGCGCCTGGGCGATGTGAACATCCGGCCGCAAGCCCCCCGCGCCGCCGAATACCCGCTTAAAAACGGCGTTTTCCTGTTCGACGCGGCCGACGCCAACGGCATCGCGTATGTCAGCGTTTACATAGATTCCGGGAACGTGCGGCGGGAACACTGGGCCGCGCTGGGCTTTCTCAGGCGCCTGCTGGGCCGGCTGGGCACGGCGCGCCGTTCGCGCGGGCAGCTGGCCGCCGCGCTGCAAGCCGATCTGGGCGGAATTAATACCGAATTTTGCGCATATACAAACACTGAGGGCGCGAAAACGCGTCCGATGTTCATACTCCGCGCGAAGGCGCTGGAGCGCAACGCCGGCATGATATTCGGCTATATCCGTGAAATCCTGGAAGAGACCGATTTCGGCGCGCAAAACGAGATCGGGCAGGCCGCGCGCGAATTGCTGGCGGAGGAATGCTCGCGCCTGGAGCGTCATTTCACGGACGCCGGGCACAACGCCGCGTTAAGCCGCCTGCTGATGAGCGTGAGCGCGCGCGGCGTGTGGGAAGAGCACGTGAACGGGCTGTCGTTTTACCTGAGCCTGAAAGAAACGCTGCGCGGCTGGGACTGGGAGCGCCTGCGCTGGCGGATAAAGGCGGCGCTGGCCGAACTGCTTGGCGGCGGGCTGATTATAGGCGCGACCTGCCAAAAACCGGCTTTTGAAACGGTTTTCGCGGCGGCGGAAGATTTTTGCGATAAATTGGCCAATAAGATGAATATATATATATCGGACAAAGCCGATGCGCCGGTTCCGGATTATGAAAACGAGGGCGTGGTCATACCGTCGGAAGTCAGCCATGTGGCCTGCGCCGTGGATTTTGACCGCGCGGGCATTCCGTACGGCGGCAAAATGCCGGCCCTGGCCGGGGCCCTGACGAATTGCTGGCTTGTGCCGCAAGTCCGGCTTAAAGGCGGGGCATATGGCTGTTCCTGCGCGGCGGAGCGCTCCGGCCGGCTGTTCCTGGCCTCCTTCCGCGACCCTCACGTGGCCGAAACGCTGGATATATACAACGCGGCGTTTGAATTTATCGCGCGCTTTCAGCCGGGCAGGGCCGAGTTTGAGCGCATAATCATCGGCGCGGCCGGCCGGCTGCTCGCGCCAAAAACCCCCGCGGACGCCGGGCGGCGCGCGTTTGAGATGTATATCCGCGGGCTTTGGGAGGAAGATTATCAGCGGGAGTTTGATGAACTGCTTTCCACGACGCCGCGCCAGCTCCGCGAGCTGGCGGAACTGATCGGCAGCGCCGCGCCCCGGCATTTCTGCGCGTTCGGGAACGCGGCGAAGCTGCAAAACGGCGTTTTTAAAAAGATAATACGCATATCGTAGGGCGCGATGCCCACATCGCGCCGTTAAACAGTCATCAAAGGAGTGTATTTTATGCCTTCAAAGACCACCAACGAGTACGGCAGCATCACCATCGACAACGAAGTCATCGCGCGGATAGCGGGGCTGGCGGCGATGGACTGCTACGGCATCAAGGGCATGGCCTCAAAGAGCGTCAAGGACGGCTTCGCGACGCTCTTAAAGCGCGAGAACCTTACAAAGGGTATCCGCCTGGATATCGGCGAGAACTCTGTCTCTATCGACCTCCACATCATCGTGCAGTACGGCACAAACATCTCGGCCATAGCGGACACATTGGTCACCAGCGTCAAGTATAAGGTCGAGGAATGCGTGGGGATCAATGTGGAGGATATCAACATCTTCGTCGAGGGGATCAACGTAGACGAATAGGGGAGGCTTACTGTGGTTACGCAGATAGACGGAAAAACCTTCAAAAACATGATCATCGGCGGCGTGAACGCGCTTATCAGGGACAAGGACATAATCGACGCCATGAACGTTTTCCCCGTGCCCGACGGGGATACCGGGACGAATATGAGCCTGACGGCCATCGCCACGGCCGCGGAGGTGCTGGCCTGCGACTCTTTAAGCGTCGGCGAGCTGGCCGGGGCGGCGTCCTCCGGTTCCCTGCGCGGCGCGCGGGGCAATTCCGGCGTCATACTGTCCCAGCTGTTCAGGGGCTTCGCCAAGGGCGTGGAGGGGCGCGAAGCCATTGCGGCCGCGGATATCGCGCGCGGTTTTGAGCGCGGTTCGGAGACCGCGTTTAAGGCGGTGCTCAAGCCCAAGGAGGGCACAATACTGACCGTCGCCTCCCAGCTGGCTAAAAAATCGGCGGAGCTTTCCGGTAAATCGGAAGATATATTCGAATTGGGCGTCAGGGTTTTGGACCACGGCGACCGCGTGCTGGAGCGCACGCGGGACATGCTGCCCGCGCTGAAAGAGGCCGGCGTCGTCGACGCGGGCGCGAAGGGGCTTATGACGTTCCTGCGCGGCGCGTTTGAGTCCATGAGCGCCGAAGGCGAGCTCACGCTTAACAGCTTTGACCTGCCCGCGGCGAAACCGGCGTTCGCCGCCGCCGGGGCCGCGGGCGCGGAAGCGGCGGAGGCCGACTTCGGCTACTGCACCGAATTTATCATAAATCTGGACGAAAAACACGCCGGCGGCGACAGCGCGGAGGGCAAACTCCGGTCGTTCCTATCGGCCGTCGGCGAATCCGTGGAGATAGCCGGGTACGAGGGCATAATCAAGATACACGTGCACACGCAGCACCCCGGCACCGTGCTGGAGCGGGCGATTAAATTCGGGCGGCTGACCGCCCTTAAAATCGAAAATATGACCGAACAGAACGCCCGGCTGCAAAGCGAGCAGGCCGCCAGACGGGAGGAACCGGCCGAGACGGGCTTTGTCGCCGTTTCCTCCGGGGAAGGGCTGGCGGAGATATTCACCAGGCTCGGCGTGAACAAGGTCGTCAGCGGCGGGCAGACCATGAACCCCAGCGCGCAGGACATCCTGGACGCCATAGAGGAAGTCAACGCGCGCAACGTGTTCGTTTTGCCGAACAACAAGAACATCGTGTTTGCGGCGCGGCAGGCGGCGGAGCTGTGCGCCGGCAAAAACGCCATTGTCCTGAACGCGGAATCCGTGCCCCAGG
>JGI20166J26741_11711028_pt1 | contig 10770 bp, 4 predicted proteins | sample TergutCu122P5_FD_26741 | JGI IMG/M metagenome (IMG submission 26741) | reverse complement strand
AAGTCCAGGTAGACAACACCGGCACCCACCCAGTCCACAGACGATTGTGACGATTCACCGGTCACCCTTGGCTCGGTTGTGCGTCGAGCAGAGCATCTCGCAGTTGGCCGCGTCGGTCGAGCCACCCTTGGACCAGGCTGTGACGTGGTCGGCGTCCATCTCATCCAGCCTGTAGGTCTTGGCCCGTCCAGTTGCGGCCGTACACGGTGGCAACTAGACTGGAAATCTATCGAACATACGTTCGATTAATGGAACCATGGGCGAACCGATTCAGGAAGCTGTCGCGGTCCGGGTGGGTGCCACGGGCACGCCCGCCCGGGTGGTTTGGCGTGGTCGCGACTACAAGGTGGTGGGCCGCCCCGTCCCCTGGATCGACCGCCTGCCCTGGTGGACGTGGACGGCCGAGCGCCTGCCCCAGGTGGTTGAGCAGCCCATGTGGACGGTCAGCCTGGCCGCGCCGGACGGCGACATCGTCGAGGCCGACCTGTCGGTCACCGGCGGCGACTGGTGGCAGATCGAGCAGGTGCGCTGACATGGCGTTCACACACCTGCACGTCGCGTCGTGCCTGTCGTCGCATCACGGCACAGCCTGGCCCGAGCAGCTGATCGCTGCCCAGGCCGCCGACGGCGCGACGGCTGCGGCGCTGACTGACCGGGACGGCCTGTACGGCGCCGTCCGTCACATCCGCACCTGCCTTGACTGCGGCATCGACCCCATCGTCGGCGTCGACCTGCTGTGCGAGGGGTTCCCGGTGACGGTGCTGGCCCACGGGCACGACCACGGGCTGGGCTGGGCGTCGCTGTGCCGCCTGATCTCGGCCGCCTGGCGGCCCCGTCCCGGCGCGCCGAAGATATCCGGATCGGCGAACAGGGACGCCGGCGTCACGCGGGTGGAATTGCGCGCCATGCTGTGCGGCGAGGCCGGCCCGGTCGCCACCGTGCTGCTCGGGCCGGCCTCCGACGTCGGGCTGGCCGTCCTGCAAAACGATCGCGCCTGGGCGACGGCCAAGCTGCGGGACTGGAACCGCCTGCTGCCGGGCGGGGTGGCCGTCGAGGTCGTCTGCCACTACACCCGTCCTGACAAGGCTTTCAGCCTGCCGCAGGCCGCCGCCATGCTCGCCCTCGCCCGCGCGGCGGGCACCCCGGCCGTGCTGACCAACGCGGTCCGCTACCTCGAGCCCGGCCAGGCCGTCGCCGGCGACGTCCTGGATTCCGCCGCCCAGTTGCTGCCCGTCGACCGCATCGCCCACACGAACGCCCAGGCCTGGCTGAAGCCTTCCCGTTCGATGCAGGCCATCGCCGCCGACGTCGCCGGGGCCGCGGGGCTTCCTACCAAGGCGGCGATCCGGCTGCTCGACGACACCAGTGCCCTCGCCGGGCGCTGCGTCCTCGACCCGGTGACGGACGTCGGCTGGCGCCAGCCGAAGGTGCCAAGCCTTACGGCCCTGCACCTGGAGGGCGACCCGCAGGCGATCCTCACGCAGATGTGCCGGGCCGGGCTCGTCCATCGCTACCCATCTCCCCCGCCGGGTGAACGCCGTACCCTGCTTGGCCGGCTGGACGACGAGCTGGGCGTGATCGCCCGGTTCGGGTTCGCCACCTACTTCCTGACCATCGCCGACATCGTCACGATGATCAGGGCCATGGACGTGCGCGTGCAGGCCCGCGGTTCCGGGGCCGGGTCGCTGGTCAACTACGTGCTCGGCATCTCCAGCGTCGACCCGCTGGAGCACGACCTGCTGTTCGAACGGTTCCTCGGCGTCCAGCGCTCGACGCTGCCCGACATCGACCTGGACGTCGAGTCGGCCAGGCGCCACGACATCTGCCGCGCCATCGTCGACCGCTACGGCTCGCCGTCCGTCACGCTGATGGCCACCCAGAACCAGTACCGCGCCCGGGGCGCCGTCCGCGACGCCGGTCTGGCGCTGGGCATGGACGACGCCGACATCGACCACATCGCCAAGGCCCTGTGGCGCCTGGACGCCGGATCGCTGATGGACGCCCTCGACACCCGTCCGGAGATGGCGGACGTCGCCCTGGCGGCGAAGACCGACCCCCGGATCGGGCAGCTGTTCAATCTCGCCGGGCTGATCGACCGGCTGCCCCGCCACGTGTCGATGCACCCGTGCGGCGTCATCGTCTCGGATATGAGCCTGTGGGACCGCACCCCCACCCAGCCCAGTGGCCTGGGCCTGGCCATGTCGCAGTACGACAAGGACGACATCGACGACATGGGGCTGCTGAAGCTCGACGTGCTGGGCGTGCGCATGCAGTCGGCCATCGCCCACGCCCTGGGCGAGATTCGCCGCACCACGGGCGAGGTCGTCGACATCGACGCCATACCACCCGACGACCCGGCCACGTTCCAGATGATCTGCACGACGAACACCCTTGGCGTCTTCCAGATCGAGTCGCCCGGCCAGCGCGAGCTGGTCGGCAAGATGCAGCCCCGGTCGATGACCGACATCATCGCCGACATCTCGCTGTTCCGGCCGGGCCCGATGAAGTCGGACATGATCACGCCCTACCTCGAATCGCGGCACGGCTTCGCGTCCACAATGCTGCACCCGCGCTTCCGCAGCTTCCTGGCCGACGCCCACGGCGTTGTCATCTACCACGAGCACGTGCTGCGCATCATCCACGACTGCACGGGCGTCAGCCTGGCCGAGGCCGACGAGATCCGGCGCCACCTGGGCGACGACGCCGAAGCCATCGAGGCCAGGTTCCGGGCCGCCGCCGGCAAGCGGCTCGACGATCAGGGGCGGCGCATCTTCACGCCACGGCAGATCGACGACATCTGGGCGACGCTGGCCAGCTTCGGCAGCTTCGGGTTCTGCAAGGCCCACGCGTGCGCGTTCGCCGTCACGACCTATCAGTCGGCCTGGCTGAAGACCCATCATCAGGCGGCGTTCCTAGCCGGCCTGCTGGAGCACGACCCCGGCATGTACCCCAGGCGCCTGCTGATCGCCGAGGCCCGCCGCCTCGGCGTGCCCATCCTCGGCGTCGACGTCAACTCGTCGACCGACCACTATCACCTGGATGACGGTGGGGTGCGGGTGCCGTTCACGCAGATCTCGGGCATCGCCAAGGCCGAGGTCAAACGCCTGATCGCCGGGCAGCCATACGACACCATCGCCGACGTCATCCAAAGGGCCCGGCCGAGCCGGCCCACCGTCATCAAGCTGGCCACCGTCGGGGCGTTCGATTCGCTGGCCAACGGACGCAGCCGAGGCGACATCATCGCCCATGCCCGGCGCCTGACCGCCGCCCATCGTCATCCTGCCGAAGGCAGGACCTCACCGCCCGGCCAGGATCCCCTTGTCATCTTGCCGGAGGCAGGATCTCACGTCGAGACGATCCCGCCGTCCGGCGCCGAGCTGAGCACCGCCGACGTGGTCACCGCCGAGCTCGGCATCCTCCACGCCGACATCACCGCCCATGTGCTCGACCCCTGGCGGCCGTTCTTGCAGGAGTTGGGCGTCACCCCCGCCGACCAGTTACTGGCGCAGCGCAACCAGGCGGAGGTGCTGGTCGCCGGGGTGCGCGTCGCCTCCGGCACCCCGCCGACCAAGACCGGCCAGCGCGTCGCCTTCGTCTCACTGGACGACGGCACCGGCGTGGCCGACGTCGCGTTCTTCGACGACGCCCAGCACGCCACCGGCCCGGGCCTGTTCCGGGCCCACCTGATGCTCGTCAAGGGCGTCACCCGGCGCACCGGGCCGCGTGGCATCAGCATCACGGCCACCCAGGCCTGGGACCTGGACGACATCGCGATGACCAACTGTGCTGAACGGGTTGGGCGACTGGGTCGTCCCAAAGCGAACATGGCGGGTCTGGCGGGAGCGGCGGTGTCCTTCACCGCCGCGGATGGTGTGAGCGTGGGACGACCCAGTTGCCCAAACCGCCAATGATCACCTGTCAGTCGATCAGCTCCCAGCGCAAGCCGCGGCGCCGTCCAAGTGCCAGCGCCACGGCGCCGGTTGCCATCAGGCCGAGGGCGATCAGCGCGAGGGGCCCGGCGTCGGGCGTCACACCGCCACCGGTGTGGGCGACCTGCTGGGCAGCGGGGGCCCTGTACAGGTTGACGAACGGCAGGATCAGCCACGCGTCGGCCGGGTCGACGTCAAAGGAGTCGTCAGAATGGTGCACCTGCGTCGTGATCGCCCCGCTTGAGCTGGTGGCGACCGTGGTCACCACCAAGTTGCCGACGTGATCGTCGACGACGTCCACGCAGACGTGATACTTGGTCGTGTCGTATGTGATGCCCGGGGCCTTCGGTGTCGGCACCACCTCGCTGATGGTGTAGCAGTACTCATTACCGGCGTCGTCCTGGGTCAGCGTGACCTCCGGCGACGGCGCCACCATCGTCTCGGGCATCCCGTCGGGCCGGCCAACCGCGTTCGACCACTCGTAACCGGTCATCGGTATGCCCACCACGCCGGCCGATTCCGCATCATCCGGCACCATGAGGAAGTCGAATTGATCCGCCGCCATGCTATGGCCGTGCAACGTGACGGATTCGAACAGATCCCAGCTCGCCCACACCCCGTAATGGTTGACGAAGGCCTGTTTGCCGCCGTAGTCGATGGCCGCCACAAGCTTGCCCTGCCCGTCGTCGGTGACGGTTACCGTCACGATCGAGGTCGCCAGGTCGTAGGTCAGGCCGCCCAAGGGGCTTGCCGGCTCCGGCTGGGCGACGGCGTACTGGTAGACGCCCGGCTTCGTGAACGTGATCTTCCCGAACGAGAAGTCCGGATCATCGCCCGACGTCAGCGTCACCGACGTGACAGCCGGCGTCGGCGCGCCCGCGGTCAGCGGCTCGATGGTGTAGGTGAAGGCGTCGGCCGCGATCCAGTCCCGGCCGGACAGCGCGTTCGTGAACGCCGGGGTGACCTCGACCGGTGCGGCGGCGTACGTGTTGCGGAAGGCGGCGCCGGGCGTGACCGTAGCCACGCGGGAGTCGAACTTCTCGACGGCGTCGATGGTGCTGACCGTCGTCTCGGTGTACATCAGGCCGGTGGCCTCGTCGTACTTCGGCACGATGGTGACGTCGTACACCGTGGTGTCATACGTCACGCCGTACTTGTCCGTCGGAACCGATTCAGTGATCGTGTAGGTCAGCGTGGTGCCCAGGTCGTCCTGCGTGAAGTCGATCTCCGACGGCAGACGGGCGGCTCCGGTCGCCGTCGACCCGTTTTCGCTCAATACCGTCATCGCGCAATCCGGGGTGGGCAGCAGCGCCTTGGCGCACGACTCGGCGTCGGCGGTCGTCAGTTTGAACGAGAACTCACCGGGGCCGAAATCGCGCCCCGTCAGCTGCTTGACGACGTCGACGCCGGTGAACACGACGCCCGACTGGTAGTGGTTGACGAACTTCGCCACCGGGTCGCCCGGCGGATTGCCGAGCACCGTGACGACGGCCTTCAACTGCGCCGTCGCGAGGTCGTCCGTCACGACGACCTGGAAGAAGGCTACGTGCCCGTCGTACGTCATGCCGGTGGCGACACCGTCGTGGCTCTCCTGCGTCAGTTCGAAGCTGTAGACGCCCTGCTTGGTGAACGTGGCGCCGAAGCAGAACGAGGCCGGGCTGGGCGTCGACGCGGTCTGCGTCGCCGTGCCGCCTGTCACCGTGATGCCCGTGCATGAGCCTGAGTTGCCCAGTGTGACACCGCCGCCCGGGGCCAGCGCCGCCACGGTCGTCGGATCGGCGCCGACCAGCGTGAACCCGAAGCTGTCGGCGAAGCTGCCGGACGGCACCCAATCACGTCCGTCTATGGAGTCGGTGGCTTGCAAACTGACAACGGCCGGCGCCGGGTCATATGTGTTGGTGAACAGGGGCTTGGCCGATGTGTACGTCGCCGAATCCGGGTCGCACGTTCCGAATGGCGGGTTGGCCGCCACAGCAGCAGCCGTCGACTTGCAGGTCGTGACTTTAGTGCTCAGTTCGCCGCTTATCGGGTCGGCTGTCACATCGACGCGGTAGAACCAGACATCCGTGGATACGGTGATGCCAGGAACATGGCCATCGATCTCGGAGGCTGTGAAATAGAAGCTACTGCCCGCGTGGCGGCCATCGTATTCCACCACCGGCGACGAAACGACAGACCCGGAGCTCCCGGCGGTCACCTCAACGTCCGGGGGGGAGACGGAGGTGAATACCGGAGCGGGCGCTCCGGGCGTCAATGGGTCTTTGGGGTTCGGCCCCAGAGACCGGAACTTGAAGCTGAACGACTGCATTCCGTCGGCCAGGTCACCCTCTGACGGGGCCGACAAATCGGAGATGACCTTGACCGCGGTCAACGGATCTTCGATCTGTCTAGGATTATAGACATTCACGAAGCGGGCAATCAAATCGGGCACGTCCGTCGGGGAAATCGTGTCGCCCTGATCGTCCTTCAGTTTCTTCAGGCTGGTCGTGGCTTTCAACGTGCCTGAGCCGTCGTCGACCACCACGACCTGCCACTCGTACACCGCCCCGGAGTTCGAGACGCCGGGCAGGGAATCCCCGCCGTCTTGAGCGATCACGTAGTCATACGTGCCGGGGGCCGTGAATGTCAGTTGGGTGAAGTCTGAGCCCGCCGTGCCCGGGTCCGTGGTGCCGGCGTTGGTCGCAAACGGATCGGTCTGGCAGCCGGTCTGGGGGCCGCTGGCCGGGCACAACCGGGCCTCGAAGTCATCGCCCGACTGCCAGGCGCGGTTTTCAAGCGTATTGACGGCTGTCGGCGGCGTCACCTTGGCCGGGGCGGGCGCGTACTTGTCGACGAACGGGGCCTGCGCCGTCTCGCCGGACGTGATCGAGCCGTCGTGGACGCCAGTGGCCGGCGTGACCGGTGAGACCACCGAGTACCCGGCCGGCAGCGTCCCCTGCGTGACGGTGTAGGTAGCGCCGTCCGGCAAGCCGTAGATCACGACAGTCTGGGACGCCTTCAGCGACAACTGCCCACCACTGGCGATGGTTCCCGGGGGGCCGATGGGCGTCGTCAGGTCGGCGGTGTCGAAGATCTCGTAGGCGAAAGTGCCGGTCAGCGCCGTGCTCGCTTGCTGCAAGTCGACCGTGAATGGGAACGTCACCGCCGGATTCGGCGTCAGCCCGGCCGCCGACTGAACCGTCAAATTGATCGCCAGGCTGCCCGGCACATCGTAGGCGAGGTAGCCGTTGTTGCCCAGCTCGGTGCTCACCAGGTCGCTGGACACCGACGTCAGCCGGTCCATGGGCGCGGTGGATGTCTTGTTGCCGTCGCCGGCCGGTGCGCCCGGGCAGGATTGCTGCCCGTTCGTCCAAGCGGACGCCAGGCACTTCACGGAATCGATGGCCACGGCCCGGGCCATGTCTTCCATGCCGGCCGGCGCCGTCATGGCGCCCCCGACCGCCTTGATTTGATGGGTTGCGTCCTGGGCTGCCAGCAGCTGTGCCTTCGTGATGGGCACGGCAACCGTCTTCTTGACCACTGTGGTCTCTGTCGAATCCGCGAACACGTACAGCGTGACGCCGTGCCAGACGACATCGGCCGGTGCCATGGCGTCCCACTGGGCCTGGGTGATGGCGGGGCTTGTCAGCGCCTGGTCGGCGTACAGCGCCGTATCCGTGGCGAAGCGGTAGAACGTGTTGTCCGAGGCCGGTGTCCAGGTGGCGGTCGTCAACGCTTGGGCCTGCCCCGCCGCGACGGCGTAGTCGTCCGAATAGAACCGCACTTGTTTGCCCACCGTGTGGTCTTCGACATAGGCCGCCAGCGCGTCCCGATCCTGCTGATCGGTCAGCGTCCCCGGATTCGACAGGGCGTCGACGACGCCGGCTTTCGGCGCCACTTTGTAAAGCGCATAGACGGGCTGCGACGCTTGCGTCGTCATGCTGACGGGATTGCCATCGGCGTTCAAAGTCACGGTCGTGACGACCTGTGGCAGCAGAGCGGCCGGAATCTTCACAGTGACGACGTCGCCCTGGCTCAGCGCGGCGTAACGCTGGACGGTGACGATGATGTTGGCCACGTTCTGCGGCCCGGCGTGCTGGACCGCCGAGTAGGTGCCGCTGAAGGTGTAGCGCGTCAACCCGCCACCCAGGTCCGTCGCAGTGGGGCTGCCGAACCACTTGGCGTCACAGGCCGTGGCGCCTTCCAGCATCGAGCAGAACGATAGCAGGCTCATATCGGTGACCTGCATGAACGGGCCGAGCGGGTCGGTGAACGTCACATATCCCGAGGTCGTGGCGTCCTGCCCGTCCTCGACCTGGATCGGGTAGACCGGTGCCAGGCTGACGATCTGCTGCGTTATCTCCTCGAAGGCGATCTTCAGATCCGCCAGTGTGTTCGGCTGGTAGAAGGCGTCGTTGTACTTCAGATCCGTGGGATCGTACACGGCGGCCGCGCCAGTCGGGTGCGTCACGGTGAAACTGGCGTTCGACGTGTTGACCGACACCGAGACGCTGGCGCCGCCGGAGTATGTTGCCCACGAGTTGGTGAAGTCGGTCTGCATCGAATTGGCGGTGCCGCCCAAGAGCGTCTTCGGGTCCAGCGTGGCATAGGCCAGATTCTTACCCTGCTCTTGCAGCGCCGGCAGCCCCAGCCCGACGGTGAACACCCGGGGCTGCACCCGGGGCAGGCCATTCGCGGCTTCGAAGGCGGGGTCGTTGTAGACGTCGTTGATCGCGTTCTTCAGATAGGCGGCCGTCAGCGCCGCCTTGAAGCCGTTGCCGAAGTACTGGATGGCCGTCGGCGACCCCGGTCCCTGTGTGCCGGCGCCGGTCGGCGCCCACCATGTGTTGGCGGTGTCCGAATACGTGGGCTCGCCGTCGGTGAACATCAGCACATTCGGCGTGCGCTGGAACGCCCCGGTCACACTTGCCCTTGGCTGGGACGCCAGGATGTTCATGCCCACATAGAGGCCCAATTGCATGTTCGTCGACTGCACTGTGCTGCCGCTCTTGCCGATCTGCAACCCCGGCGAGGCGTTCGATGCCGTGCGCAGATACATGGCGCCGCCGTCCGACGTTGGCGGCGTGAAAGCGACGTAGACGTTGGTGCCAGCGATTTTCTGCGGCTTCCCGAGCGGCTGGATGATGCTGGCTCCAGAGCCGAACTGCGCTATGGCGATGCGGTTGTCCGGGTTGGCGTCCGCGAACGTCTCGATGGCCGACTCGACGGCTTGGACCATCGCATATGCCCGCGTTCCCGTGTAGGACAACGCCCCGGTGGCCGCCGCATTGGTGCAGTACTGCGTGGAATCGACGCACTGCGTCATCGAGTACGAGTTGTCGAGGATCATCACCAGGTCGACGGGCACCTTCTCCTGGGTGTCGACGCGCTGGGCCGAACTGAGGGCACCCAGTGCGACGCCCATCTCGTTCTGTGCTAGCGGCAGGCTACCGGCGCCGCGCAGGATGGATTGATCGGTCACGTCCTGGCCGAAGACGGTCTTGTCGGTCCAGACGCTGCCCGACGCCGATGTGCCGGACTGGATTTCGAACTGGGAAAATGTGCCGTACGTGGCCGGATCGGTCACCGGGATGACAGGATCGGCGCCGAGCGCCCGCGACGGCGCGAACACCGCCACTCCCCACACCATGCTCGCGCTCAGGGCAGCCGCCATCGACAGCGCGACTATCCTTTTACGGGTATGCCAAAACGTGGACATAGTCCCCTCCTAAACACCAAAACCCACACCGCTATTCACACTAGACGCGTCTTGCCTAGTTTTACTAGTCAGTTTGAGGCGGGGCTGTGCGCTTATGGCGAACATGGACGCTTCGACGCCTCCGCCGACGCGAACGGGTGCCATCATCGTGTCCAGCCCGACCCGCGTTCTATACCAGATTGACGCTGGACTGTATTATGGCTTGGTTGCCGTTTCCGTCCGGAGCGGCCTGGCTTCAGGAGGGTTGTTTGGTAGCCGCTTGTTCGGTGACCACATCCATGAGGTGGCCACAATGGATCTTCTGATGGCCGCCGCCGCCTGGGCAACCGTGGCTCTGGCGATCGGCCTGCTGTACCGCCCCCTCGGCGACTACATGGCGTGGGTGTTCACAACCCCCCACCACTCGAAGTTCGAGAACCTCATCTACAAGGCGATCGGCGTCGACCCCGACCAGGAGCAGTCGTGGCAGGCCTACCTGCGCGCGCTGCTGGCGTTCTCGGGCGTCGGAATAGTGCTGCTGTTCCTGCTGCAGGTGCTGCAGCAATGGCTGCCCTGGTCGCTGGGCCTGCCGTCGGTGCGCTGGGACACCGCCTTGAACACGGCCATATCGTTCGTCGGAAACACCAACTGGCAGTCGTACGTACCTGAGCAGACGATGGGCTACACGGTGCAGATGGCCGGGCTGACGGTGCAGAGCTTCGTCTGCGCAGCGGCCGGCATCGCGGTGTCGATCGCGCTGGTCCGCGGCCTTTCCCGCCATCGTTGCAAGACGCTGGGCAACTTCTGGGCCGACGTCGTGCGCGCCAACCTGCGCATCCTGCTGCCGATGGCGATCATCGCGGCGATCATCCTGTTGTCCGCCGGTGTGATACAGAACCTGGCCGGCTTCACGAACATCACGACCATCGCGGGCGACCCAGGCACACTGCCGGGCGGGCCGGTGGCGTCCCAGGAATCCATCAAGATGCTGGGCACCAACGGCGGCGGCTTCTTCAACGCCAACTCAGCCCACCCGTTCGAGAACCCCACGCCCTGGTCCAACATGTTCCAGGTGTTCATGCTGCTGATCATCCCGTTCTCGCTGTGCCGCACGTTCGGCACCATGGTCAAGGACCAGCGCCTGGGCTACGCGATCCTCGCCAC
>JGI20166J26741_11710917_pt1 | contig 10772 bp, 7 predicted proteins | sample TergutCu122P5_FD_26741 | JGI IMG/M metagenome (IMG submission 26741) | reverse complement strand
CAACAATGATTTATTGATCTATAAGATCAGCTCAACATGTTTCGGGCAATATTTTGCCCATCATCAGGAGTGTGAGACTGAGATATTTACAGCATATGGTTTCCTGTTGTTGTGGTGGGCAGGAAGATGGTGAGCGGCAGTGTTGTACTATGTGTACTGTAAAACGGGAGAGACTCTCCCGTTTTACAGTACACATAGTGCCATGCTGTCGTTCACCGTCTACCTACCCACAACAACAACAGGATACCATATGCTGTAAATATCTCAGTCTCACTCTCCTGATGATGGGCAAAATATTGCCCGAAACATGTTGAGCTGGTCTTATAGATCAATAAAACATTGTTGCATCTAGTTGGTTCATCTGTATTACTTTACCTATATTAACGTAAATTACAGCTGCTTCCATACTGTGTCCAGCCCATTGGTAACTCAAATGAGAGAAATCCATTCAGTAAACCCAAACACACTTGATACCCACACGTAACAAATACACTGTGTTGTACGTTTTTGGCTATGTCCGATACTACCAACTGATGTATGTAACGAACTGTCCACCGTCCCATTTGGTTAACCATTCAGTGCCATCCTCTGTACACTGTACGAACCCTTAATTCTTCATTTTCTGCCAGACTTGCTACACAATACGCTCCACAACACATCTAAGGGCACTGTAAATTTAGAAACCCTTTCCTTTGCAGCTGTATTACTTTACCTAATTGATGATGCATGGTCAAACAAAAATCAATTTTGATCAGAGCTTTATATAAACAATAATATACTGTTTGATTGTAGGCTAAAATTAAATTTATCTTAAACCTTTTTATGTTGGTTCCCAATATGAAATGTAACTGAAACTTTGTGAGTGGTTTTGAGGGTTAATTATGTTGATGAACAGTGTCCCCATTACGCTCTGATTTTATGTGGCTTGTGCAAAGATCATATAAACATTTTTACAGGGTTTTTTGCAGTACATATTTGGAAGTTTGTGAAGGCTATGCATTGTGTGTAGGACACGGTCATTTAATAATCCTATGCAGCAGTTCCTGTGTAATTAACTCTCACTGTGACAGGGCGGCCAAGACCTGATTTCTTCTGGCGGTGTTTCCCCGATGGAGAAGTGAACCCAGAGCTGAAGTGTACAGGAGACGAGTCTGTTGTTAATGAGGGGCGCAAGAGTTTCCCCAGTGGCCACTCTTCTTGTAAGTAGATGCTGCTTTTATGTGTAATATATCTGGATGTAAGTGTGGTATTTAATGATGCTGTTAGTTGCTAAGTTCGTGTAGCATCAAATTTTCTTCTTGAGTAATCCAGATATTGTTGAAGTGCTGAAGGACACAGTGGGGACTGTTGAAAAACAACAAAGATGTATCATACTTATCTGCACTAAATGAGCTGATCTTTTTTTTTTTTTTAAAGTTTTTCATTTGACTCGCCTTTTTAGTTAACATACGTTGACATTTATAAATTGACATGGCGTACCCTGCCAGACTTGAATCTTCATTATCTTGGAAATTTGGTGAATGCCTAGTGCAGTAACTTGATGTTTTTCTGACCATGCATCATGAATTGACTATATATTAATTACCAACTTGATGCACTGATTATTATTTATTCATAAAATAAAAATAGAGGAGATTAGTATTTTATAAATAAGTAATAATCAGTGCATCAAATTGGTAATTACTATATAGCCTAGTGCAGTGTTTGGCCAACTTTTTTGCCCGCGGACCCCTTTTGTCTTCATAACCACAGATCCTCACATCCTTGCTCAAGTGAATATACAGTGTCCAGATGATAGGTATCCAAAATTAAAAATGTATATCTCACAATGTATTTTAGATTTCTGCATATACTGTACATACCAGTACCATGTGTAGCTATGCATTGCATGATTTGACCTTAATTAAACTGATTGTCACTTACTTTGTGGGGACTGGGATTTTATTAATTAGATATTCTGTTGTACAAAATAAACACATTGCCAATTGAAGATGTCCTATGATTGTTATTAAAAAAACATTATTTTGTTATTAAAAAAACATTATTTCTTTAATTTAAAAAAATAAGTAAACATCAAAGTAGCCATTACACCAACGTATACATGGATCCCCTGAGAACTGGTGGCGAATCCCTTTGGATCCACGGAGCATGCTTTGGGAACCATTTGTCTACTGCATTAATATTCTGTGATGTCACTGTCGTTAACTTTAAAAATATTACCGTATTATGAAATTACACAATCTTGTTGCAGATTTCTGCAAATTGGGAAAGACTGTATGAATTGTTTCTGTTGTTTTATATAAAACATAAAACTCTTAACTCACAGGAAACCCTTTGAAAACATGTGTGTACGTGTTGTGCATGAGCTCAGATTTTCCTGCAGCTTTTTGTAAAATGTGCCCTGTGTGCTGTTCAACCCACAGATTCTGAATTTGTGCTCGTGATCTCCGAAGCTTCTCAAGTGAGAATTAAATGTGACTTTGTTTTCACATTGGAGTGTACAATTTATGTTGTATGATACATGTATTCATCACGATTCATTTTGAGAGAATTATTGTAATTAATAATTGTTTGCATTCTCCTACAGTTTCTATAGATGTTACACTAGGTTGTTCACATTAAATGTGTCATCGTACACAGTTAACAACTTTGTTCTGTTTTAGGTTAGGTTCCAGTATTGAAATGTATATTTATTAACTTTCAGATGTGTACTGCACTGATCTACCATTCCATAATCCTCAGTGTCTCTCACATATCCACAAAAATGAAACTTGTTGTCATAAACAGTCTTTTGCTTTCAGTTTCCTTTGTGAGTATGGGGTTCATCGCATTCTATCTAGCTGGGAAACTTCACATTTTTAGTTCAGTTGGTAGAGGCAAATCGTGGCGTTTGTGTGCCTTCCTTCTCCCTCTGTCTGTTGCATTGGCTGTGGCATTAAGTCGAACATGTGACTATCATCATCATTGGCAAGGCAAGTATGATTATGTGTATAGGGTGTGGGGTTTGAAGGATTTGGGTTGTGGTTTTGGGGTTTATGAAACTAAGACACAGTACTGTCACTCTGAGCACAGTGTTTTGGTGAGAACATGGACACGCTTTTATAATAGCCATTCCTAAGTTGCAGTGACTGATACTTAACGATCACCGCACCGTAGGGACGGTATTAGCAGTGAACATACTGATTGTCCAAATTACATCTCTAGCGTTCTGACAGTGATGTATTTCAATTATAAGTACCTTGTTTCTGGACTTGCTGTTGTCTCATTGAACATGACAGGTGAAATGGTTGGTTGGTTGGTAGGTGCCTGCACATTGCAGTCTGTCAGAAAGACTTGTAAGTAATTTTGGGCCCATTTTCTTGGGTCACATGGGAGGCAGTATCAGTTGTGGAGGGTATACCCTTATGGGGGTTTCTACAACACATGCTGGCTAACGGGACTGTGGTCTACCCATGCCAAGGTGGGAGGTATTGTGCCGAGGACTGCATGGCACTGGGGTAGAGGTAGCAGTGTTGTTAATGATACCCCTTGGGGAACCATGCCGCGCCCCATTGTATGTAGGCCTTCCATCTGCGTGGGGCTCCATGGACGGTGACCTTATGTTTTTCCCATATGTAGGAGGGCTCCCCTTTGGGGACTCTGGCAGACATACATGAATGAATGAATGAATGAATGCATGAATGAATAAATAGACCAGTGGCCCTGGTGACGGAGTATCCCTGTCCGTGGGGACCCTGTTAGGGAACATGGAGGGGGCCCCCTTACCAGGGACTCTGAGGGAAAGGTAAAAAGAGATGTGTTAAGAGAGACGTAAAAATGCCTGGTAAGCGGTTATCTCTCTCCATAGGGGCCCCGCTGGGGAACCTGGAGGAAATTTGCTTGCCAGGACTTTTTTCTGAATGAAAAGGATTGTATACCTAGGTTCCTTTCTTGGACCCAGAGGACATTAAATTTTAAATCTGGGGGCCATCTGGAACTTTGGTAAAGGGACAGGGCTCCCCTAAGCTGATATCAGATTATGGGACACAAAGGGCCATAAGGCCTAGGTGCATCAGGACCGCAAGGGCTCGAACCCAGTGCATATCTATCTATCTAATCTATACACTGTGCATATCACTTTACTTCTTGAATGGTGTGTAGTGGATCAATGTTTTTGAATCAGTAATGTATGTGAACTGAATCCTGCAGCTTACCTCTTTGTTGGCAACCCTAACTTTACTGCTTTTTTAGGCATCTCTTTCAAGTGGTCAATGATAAGGTTGTGGTTGTGTCATTATAGGTCCTAACAACAATATGTGCATAGCACATCACAATTTTATTATCATTTGGATGTATCTGCCTGTTATGAGCCAGGATAGCATCTACAGGCTGGATGATCCAGGAATGGAACCCTGGTGGGGATGAGATTTTCTGCATCCATCTGGACAGGCCCTGGGACCCACCCAACCTCCTGTACAGTGGACACTCTGTCTCTTTCCTACGGGTTGGGCAGCCAGGAAGTGGCATTGACCACCCACCTGTATTTAGCGCCAAGCTTAAAGAAAGAGTTTTGTGTTTACTGTATTTACCCAAATGCAAGATGATTCTAATATAAGACTACCCCTCAAAAATCATGTCTGTCAAGTGAAAATATATTTATCCAAATCTAAGACAACCCCCCAAAATATAAAATATCTGCTAAGAAAAAATATTTTACTGTTACTTTCATACACTTATTACACAAAGCATGCAAGATTCTATGTACCTTTACAATCAGTGTCATTGTCTCCATCATGCCCTTCACAGTCATTTCTGGTGAGATGTGCTGCCATGCCATTATGATCCACACTGACTAAATAATACATTTACTTTTCATGGTTTATAAACTTGCTTGAACCCATGAAGATTAACAGTTTTCTCCACAGATGATGTTAGTGGTGTTATGAATTTAAATATGTGTGTTCTGGATTTTTGTGTTGTGTCTGTGGTCTGATCAGTCTGAGTTCATGGCTTTTATTATAGTGTTTAATTTGTGGATTGGTCCAGTTTTTATTTTTGAGCCTTGTACTTGATTTTTAATTTTTCAGTAGCCATTTTCATGTTACTACACTTGGACTAGATCTGTTCTCATATGCATATCTTAACAATTTACTGTTTCTAAGGTACCCAGTGATAAGGAATAGCTCAATCTAAGGGGTCCACCAGGTTAGGTGCTTCTTTGCCTGAAAATGGAAACAGAGCTGGCTTCTGAAATATTGTACTTCTTTAAAAAATTAAATGATGGACAAAATTCCAAAAAAGGAGACTGTCGTTTAACTTCAGTTGTGCTCTGATAGGTCTTTTGGATTTCTTGTAGCTTACAGATGGGACCGATAGATTGTCCTGAAACATCAATAAGGAATTACTGCTCTGTTCTGTGTAATGTCTCAGTAGAGTGCAGATCGCACTTGTTGAGTGTGTTATGCAGACCTTGATTTGGCTCTGCATGGTCCAGTTCAGAGCATTCCGGTTTGGCTTGGTCAGCTTCACTGTTTCATACGCAAATGTAAGGTGACCTCACATATTTAAGGAGTAAATTTAAAGAAGAAACCTTGTCTTGCATTTGAGTGAATGTGGTATACCTCTACTCCCACTCCAAGCCTTCATGGCTTGTTGTAGGGTAAAGTTTGTTTCTTTGTATGACTAAGGAAACAAAATAACTTTACAGATCATAAATCAAGGTTTTTATGTTGTGCTTGGTAAATAAAAGTGAAAATAAAGGGCCTGGACTTGTATTTTTCTTGTAAAGGAAGTAATTTCTTCAGATTAGATCCCTTTTATACCTCTTCAGTTTACTTTGATAAATACAGCTGATATGTTTTATGTCTGACTTTGTGTTCCAGATGTTTTGTGTGGCTCACTGCTAGGTATTTCAATTTCTTACCTGTGCTACAGGCAGTACTATCCGTGCCTGACATCCATTCACTCTCACATACCGTATGCAGCTATAACACCCCACCTTGAACTGGAGGCTGTCCGTAGCAGTCAGTCCTCTATTCAGGACGAAGAACAGATAAAATGGATTTGAACACAACCATGTTGCATCAGCTGTGAAGGCAGATGAATTTAATCAGCTGGAACTGATTTATTCATTCCACTTTTTCATCGAAATGTTGTTTTTTAAATGTTTGCACATGTGTTTTAAAATGATATTTTTGCTGTTGTTATGTCCTGGGAATATCTGTGATAAAGTATGGAAGGACCTTCCTGGAACTTATGTGTGGCAATTTATGTATTTTAGTTCTGTGAAGCTGTAGAGCACAGAGAGAGTCAGTGGCGGTCTGTGTAGGTGTTTGTTAGTAAAGAAACAGACATGTGTGCATATATGATGTTAGCTTGGAATTCCTCTCCAGAACACAAGACTCTGCTGGTCTAAGCTTACCAGTGGATGGGTTTCTGAAACAGTCTGACTCACTGACCACCCCCACAATTAATGTCCCAAAGTATGTTGTCCATTATCATTCCATTGGTAATCCAGGTAGTTGCTTTCTAAGAGATTTTCCGGACTTAGTTCTTTATATAGACTGACTGACTGACTGATTAACTAACTAAATAACTAACTACATGGAGCAGAGTCCCACCTGAGAAGCTAATAGACCCTAAGCTAGTCAAGAAATTTCCCACATATTATGAACCTGAGAGTTCATTTCCATATTTACAAGAACCTGTCCCTATCCTAAACCAGATCAATCCAGTCCTTGCCCCTCCATCCCCCTTCATGAAGATCTATTTTAATATTGTCTGCCCATCTATGCCTAGGTCTTTGAACTGGTCTCATCCCCTCAGGTCTGCCCACCAAAACCCTGTGTGCACCTCTCCTGTTTCCCATACATGCCACATGCTCTGTCAATCTCATTCTTCTTGAATTGATGCTCAATAGAACATTTATAAAATATAATCTTAATTTTTAGCCTGCTTTCTTTTGGTACAAGAAAGTATATTCTGAAGGCATTGTCCCTGTCAAGTGTCTGTCTCTTCCCAATAATTTCAGGCCAATTTATAGGTTTTTATGAAATTTGGTATGATCATCATACTTCTTCACCTCTGCAGTTTTTTATTTCTTGTTGCCAGCAATGGTGGCCATAAGAGATGGCAGCTATGTTAGTGCCAGTGAACATATGTTATTGAAGTCTTGAGTGAGTGCATATGTTCACAGAAACTCAACATTTTTAAGGTAAATTATGTGTGGAGTCTATAACTGTAAGAACTTGGCAGCTGTATACAGTTATTTTTGTGTTTGTTGGTGATACCTGATCAATCATTTGTGTCAAGGGTGTGGTGGATGGAACAAAATATGCTTGTAAATTGTTTACAAAGCATCCTTATTTGTTAACAATTACAAACCTGAAGGTGGTACATAACTTCAGTGTTAGATCTGACAAATTTAATGTAATGGGATTTTGTGCACTTGGAGATCATTAAGTGTGTAATTGTCAACCAGGTTGTGTTGTATAAGATTTGGTCTTGTTGGTTATGTCCCTATAGTTTCATTAGTGCTGTTAGTACTGTGTGGATTGGATAACTTGATACCTGAGCCCTATAATGCTACATACAGCTGTGGTCAACACGGTCCGGTCACTCCTTGGTTCAGGTGCGGATGCTGCCAGGCAATGTTATACCTGTTCCTGAAACATCTACTTTGTTGGGGAGTAGAAGTACATTGTCTATCACAATGGAATTGCTTCTGTTAAGGTTAAGTTTTGTGTGTTATTAGAATTTCCTTTTGTTGAAAATGAATTGCTCAAAGGATCTGCAGAGTACTGCGGGTTACGAGACAGTGTTTTTGAAACATAGGGGAAACATTTGGAGCTGTGTTTCCACCCTGACCTTGCCTTTTCAACCCCACACTGTAAGGGATCAAGCTATCTGAAGAAGACACTTGTTACCATTGTTTTGGAGGAATCTGCTGCCTGCAGAGTATTGGTAACCACCTGTGAATATGCAAGACTGCAACATTAGTTTTAAGTAGGCCAGCTGTGTAAACCTCGTGTGTTGTTTAACACCGGTTGGGGTCACTGTTGTAGAATGTAAAATATCAATGTGATGTTGGCATAAATATGTATGTACTGTTTTGTACTTTATGTTTGCATCTGTTTAAGTAGATTGCTTGTAAAGGAACGTGTTCTGCATGGATATGTACAGTGTTCTCATACGAGTGGAAGAGGGAGCAAAATTATGTATGTTCAGGTGACATTAAGCAGCAATACATGAATATTTTTACACCTGCTGATTTAATTTTTCAGAGCCTTTTATTTCACTGGATGTATGTAACATGATCTGGTAAAAATATATCATCTACCTGGAATCCTATTCACTGCTACTGGTGGCTGACTGGGGAACAAAGCAGCCCCTCACTTTCATCTGTTGCTGACTTTAAGAATGCGTGGTATTATGCCTTTACTCCCCCCATATCCCTTTATTGCATTGTCAGGGCCAACTTTACCTTTACCATAAAAGTAATTGAAAGTAAGACATATCAGTGGTGTGTATGTACATCTATGTATGTGCGCATGGTATGAAAGTATAAAAGTTGCGAGTTCTTAGGCTTTCGCAGTGGTGTAGGCGATATCTCAGTTGTATTGGTTGTGGTGCCATGTCACTGATTAGTGCCAGACGTTTGGGAGAGACGGAGAGATCTCATCTTCAAGGGTCGAGGTGTCCAACAAGATGGCCTACTGCATTTGGATCTTGACTAAAACCAAGCGTGGTTACCAATGTGATGAATGTTAACAACACTTACATGTTTAATGTAATGAACATTAACTTGTATTAACTTACATTAACTGCGTGCCCATATTTGGTAACGTTCGTATACCAGGAAGAGTTCAAGTCACATACTACCGCAAAATCAGCAGTACTTAGTAGTGTAACACACTCTTAAACCTGGTAGTAACCCAGTAAGCCATTAAACCTGAAAGAATGACTGAACCTTAACTTGTCCCCAATATAGTGTACTGCCTTTCAGTAAATGACCTCACTGATTGCTCACTTGTTAGATTGTTAATCTTCGGCTGTTTGTATCTCTACAACTGTGCAACGACTGAGTAATAGTTGTGTTATTACGTCTGCCAGAATTTGTTAAAGTTACTCTGTTACTGTGCTATGATTCTCTTGCTGCTAATTGTAAAAGGTAAGCCATACTGATTGTATTTGAAATTCATTTATTCGAGTCGAGCAATTTTGGAACATATTTTGGGATTATCCTACTAAATTCCAAATTATGCCCTTTGGATCACAAGAGAGGCAAATTAATTATTTAAACGACTTGGTTAACTACTAGATTAACTCAAACCTTATTCTGTTCATATCTTCCCTCTTTTGTACCATATATTTATGTGTTTAAACTTAGTAAACTACACCATACCTACATAGTTACATTTCTTGCTAAAAGGTTTAACAAGTCGAGTGTGTATCTTGTTAATCCTTGAATCCGTGTGTATTTAGTCATTGTCGAAACGTCGACTGGTGGCAGCATTCTAATGAAATGTACTTTATCTTCACTTATTGCTTACTTTAGATATTAACTTGGTGGAGGTCAAGCCCCTCGTTCTAAGTAGGCATTACACCAATAAACATTAATATTCACCCTCCCTTCCAGCCGATCGCCTGTACCAACCTCATTTCTACCTTCACCTCTGCCTATCTGCTTTCACTACCTTTACCGTCTCTGCCACCTGTTAGTCGGTTTTCATTTCCCCAACTCTCCCTCTGCCTCATGATCGACTGCCTCAACCGCAATACCTTCTCCCACCCTCTGATGGACATCTCCAATTCTTCCTCCCACCCATTGTTCGCATTTCAGATCCCCACTGTACCCTACCTTCCTCAGATCAGCTTCTAGATTCATAACCCACCCCACCTCCTGCCGATTGGCTTCCCCAATCCACCATCGCACCCGTCGATCGGCTGTCCCATCTGTCCATACCTTTCGCGACGTCCAACTCACCTTTCCACCGTAGTCTACAGTTACAGTACTAGATGATCTGTGGTTGCAGTAGACCTCCTGTCTCGATTCGAGTCCCGATTGCTCGTTTCGTCCGAGCCGATGTGCAGTAGTCAAATTCGTTTCTACGTTGTGTACAGAATTCTTTTCAAGTAGGTGTGTCTGTGTGCACAAGTGTCTTGCAGGCGTTACTGCACTCTATTTTAGCTCTTTATTGGTGTAGGCCTATTGTTGCACCTTAAATGAGAGGGAAGGTTTTGATTTCCTTACAGTTTAACTTGAGAGTCTATGTTCTGCTGTTATTCTACTGTTAGACAGTTGTGCGCGTTGATATTCTAATACAATGTTATACATGCATATAATACGTAATAATACAGTATGTAGGTGTACATCACACAAGATACGTAATCGTATGTTGCAAATGGCTGTAAACCGCGTAGTCTGAGTTGTCGGTAATTCGAGGCAACCTCGGTGCCTTTCATGCAGATCTATCCAGATTCTACTGTATGTGAATATTGTAGGCCAGTGCCGTTCTCTTTTGAGCTCTTGTTTCAAGCCTTCGGTTTCCACAAAAATGTGGAGAAGTTTGGGATTCATGGATAAACTGTTAATACCACGGCAAAGACTCTACTGCGAGTTGTTAGTTGGCTGTCTCAAGATTCTTATTATATCTTCATACGTAACGGCCTCTGCGTTGTTCATACTGCCTTCAAAGTACGAGAGTTGGAACTTTAATAGTGGCAACTATTTATTTACAACTGATACAAAATAGATACATGTTTCGAAGTTTTACTGTCCTTCAATGTAGTCA